>Ga0182741_1002027_pt1 | contig 24529 bp, 24 predicted proteins | sample eDN5th37CBELigOP_FD_128874 | JGI IMG/M metagenome (GOLD analysis project Ga0182741, IMG submission 128874) | Enriched Organic Plus compost microbial communities from Emeryville, California, USA - eDNA 5th pass 37_C BE-Lig OP (version 2) (version 2) ... | reverse complement strand
GCAACCGCGCGCACCGTCTCTCCCTCAGCAACGCGCGCAACAACGCGTGTCCGAAGATCGCTGGACAAAGGTCTCGCCATGCATGCCGGCCTCCTTTCCCAGCAGCCATGTCGAAGCAGACCACCCCCGATCTGGGAGCGCCCGATCCAGCCTGAAACGATCAGGCTTTAGGCGCTATTGGCACAGCCGAAAGCCGCCGCGCCGGGCCTTGATGTCCAGGTGCAGGTGGTCGTCATGCGCGGCATTGGCCCCGGGCCCGAGGACGGTGGTGAAATGCAGGCAGGCGGTGCCGCGCGCCGCGCGCTGGAAGGCCTCCTGCAAGTCGCCGTTGTCCTGGCGCGGGCCGACCTCGATGCGGGAGCCGTCGTCGAAGCGGAAGGCGGCGATGTCGAAAGCGTTGCCGAAGGCATGTTCCGACAGGCTCTCGCCCGCGGTCCCGACGGTCGGCCGGCATTGATAGGTCGAGCCCGGCTCCAGCGCCACCAGCCGCGGCTGGCCCGGCAGCAGCGCCGCGGCGGGGCGGACGAAATCGCGCAGCCAATGCGCCAGGTGCCGCGCCAGATCGCAGCGCATGGGCGCGCCGCCCGGAATCTCGATCCCCGGCAGGGGCTGGCGCAGCAGGACCGGGCGGTCGATGCCGCAATCGCGCTGATCGGGGTCGAGGATCGGCGGCGCCTCGCTGTAATCGGCGCCCAGCAGCGTCAGTTCCAGCAGGCAGGCGGAATGATCGAAATCGCTTTCGCGCAGGGTCGCACGAATCGGCGGGCCGGTCGGGGCAGAGGCTGCGGGTGCGGCCTCTGCTGCGGCGTTCTCCGGGGTCTCGGGCTCCGGGACGGGCTCGGCAGCCGGCTCGGGCGCTACCTCTGCCTCTGACTCTGCCTCCGCCTCGGGTTCCGGCCGGGGCGCGGGGCGGTCGGCGGCGGGATGGTCGGGACGCGGGGCAGGCGCATCCTGCCCCGATGCCGGGCCGGCCAACAGCGCGGCCATCGCCACCAGCATCGGCGCCAGCCCGCGCATCCTCAGGGCTGTCCGGCCTGGGGATACAGCGTCACGCTGCCCGGTGCCTGTCCGGGCAGGCTTTCCGGCAGCACCGCGTCCGAGGGGTATTCTGGCTCGTCCTGTGCGGGCAGGGTGGGGGCCGTCTCGGGGACCAGCGGCTCGTCCGGGGCCGGGCCGGCGGGGGTGATGACCAGCGGTTCGGGTGTGACCACGGTGGCGGCGGTTGCAGCGGCGGCCTCGGCCGCGGTCGCGGCGGCGGGGATGGCCATCGCCGCGGATGCGGGCGGCGGCAGCCGGTCGCCGCGGGCCGGCGGGCGGGTTCCGGCGATGGCCGCGACCGCCGCGGTCTGCGTCGCCGCCGCCACGGGCGAGATGCCGGTCACGTCGGCGATCCGTACGCCGGGGGGCAGGAACTCGACCGTCGTCACCTTGGGCTTGACCATATGCGCCAGTTCCCATGCGTCCCAGTTGGTCAGCCGCACGCAGCCATGCGACTGGTTCAGGAACAGCTGCGAGGGCGTGGCGGTTCCGTGGATGCCATAGGTCGGCTCGGACAGGTCGATCCAGACATTGCCGACCGGTCCGTTCGGTCCCGGCGGGATGATCAGCACCCGGTCGTTCTCGCCCTGCTTGAAGTTGCGATGCGGGTTGTAGGTATAGGTCGGGTTCAGCGCCACCGCGTCCACGACGTGATTGCCATGGGGCGAGGGGGTGTCGGACGAACCGACCGTGGCCGGGTAATCCGCGACCATGTTGCCCTTGGCGTCATAGGCGGCGACGCGGCGGGTTTCCTTGTCCACGATGATGCGGGTGACGGTGGCGCGGATCGGCTTGGCGGGCACGGTGGCATGGATCGTCTCGCCGGGCTGGAAGCGGGCGCCGGGGTTCAGCTTGGCCAGGAACTTTTCGTCCATGTGGAACCGTTCGGCCAGCTTTTCCAGCACGCTGGTATAGCCCTGCGAAGTCATCGCGGCCTTTTCGGCATAGTCCGGGGGGATGCGGTCCACCAGGCCGGCCGCGTCCTCCTCGGTGATGGTATAGGTCGTGGTCAGCGGCGCGGCGGCATAGCCCTGAAGCAGTTCCCAGACCGCGTGATCCATGCGCCCGGTCATCGGCAGGCCCGAGCGGCGCTGGAAGGCCATGATGGCGCTTTCGCTCATGCCGCCGCGCCAGCCGTCCACCACGCCGGGCGAGATGCCGGCGCGGTCCAGCAGGATCTGCACCTTGGCAGTCAGCGCGGATTGGCCCGCGGGCAGGTCGGTGCCGCCATAGACGGCCGCCTCGATCTCGGCCGGGGTGATCGAGGTCAGGGCGCGGGGCTTGGGGGGGGCTACGACCGGCGCGGCGGCGCCGGAGGCGGGCGCCACGGCCGCGGTTTGCGCCCAGCCGGCGGAAAGCGGCAGCAGCAGGGCCGCCGCGGCCAGGGAGAGATGCGAAAAAAGGCCCGCGCGGGGTCGGGTCGGGAACATGCTCGGAACCGTTCTGTTTGCCTGTGGTCTTCTGGTTTTGTCGGGCACATTTGGCCAAATGTGCCGCCCAAGGCAAGCAAGAGCCGGTCAACTCGGGTTGAACGCGTCCTTCAGATCGTGGCGGCGAAGCGGTGATGCTGCGGGAAATAGCGCCGCGTCAGCGAAACCGGCATGTTGTTCAGCCAGTCGATCCGTTCGGCCAGCAGGACCGGGTCGCCCGGCGCCAGTCCCAGCGCCTCGGCGATGAAGCCCGAACCGGCCAGCGTCGCCCCGATCGCCATGCTGGCGCGGTTGATCGGCACATGGCCCAGCAGCCATTCGCAGGGGCTCATCTGCATCAGCGCCTCGCGCGTCAGGCCGGGGGTGGCATAGTTGTTGATCCAGCGTTCCTCGCAGCAATAGGGCGCCTCGTCGGCGCTGAACCGGGCCCGGACCCGCAAGAGGCTGTCATCGGTGCGCAGCAGCATGGCCTGCGCGACATCCGCCGGGGGCGCGCATTCCTGATAGTCCAGCAACGCATAGCCATAGGCCTTGCCCGCCGCCTCGATCTCGCGCTTCAGCAGGAAGCGCACCATCTGCACGCGCGGATGCTGCGCGACGCGGGTTCCGACCTTGCGCCGGCGTTCCAGGACGCCGCTTTGCGCCAGGGTCTGCAGGGCGCGGTTCACGGTGGCGCGGGCGCAGCCGAACTCGGTCGCCAGTTCGGCTTCGGTCGGAATCAACTCGCCCTCGGGCCATTGGCCGTCGTGGATGCGGGTCAGAACCTCTTCCTGGACGGCCTGCCAGGTCATGTTGCGGCGCTTCCGGTCTTGTGCTTCGGCCGAAAGCGCCTGTGCCAGGTGGCGGGGAAGTTCAATCATCTCTGGAATATGTCTTTGTGTCGAGGTGGCGGCAGAACTCGATATGTCTGGAACAAGCGGTTTCGCGGCGTCGAGGCTGCAACAAGGCCGAAATCCATGTCTCGCCCGGCCGGAGACTTAAGTAAACTTATTGGTTTAGTTTTTGAGTGCAAATTCCCGTGAGGGTCAAGGGCAATCGCACGGATCGGCCGTGATCCGCCTGCCGCGGTTGACATTTTGCTGGCCGGACAGGACAAATCGGGCGATTCTCAAGAGGTGATGCCGTGTCGGAAGCTTCGATGTTCCGCGGCCAGGGCGTTTCCGCCACGGCCTGGACGGTACTGGTGGCGATCAGCCTGTGCCACATGATCAACGACATCATGCAGTCCATGCTGGCCGCGATCTATCCCTTGCTGCGCGAGGAATTCGCGCTGTCCTATTGGCAGATCGGCATGATGACCTTTGCGTTCCAGGTCACCGCCTCGCTCTTGCAGCCGGTGGTGGGCATGGTGACGGATCGCAACCCGATGCCGCGTTCGCTGGCGGTGGGCATGGGCTCGACCTTTATCGGCGTGCTGCTGCTGGCGCTCGCGCATGAATATTGGGTGCTTCTGTCGGGGGCGATGCTGATCGGCATCGGTTCGGCCGTGTTCCATCCCGAAAGCTCGCGCGTGGCCCGCATCGCCTCGGGCGGGCGATTCGGCACGGCGCAGTCGCTGTTCCAGCTGGGCGGCAATTTCGGATCGGCGCTGGGGCCGCTTCTGGCCGCCTTCATCGTGGTGCCGCTGGGCCGGCCCTCGGTCGCGATCTTCTCGATCGCCGCCATGGCGGGATCGGCGATCCTGTGGCGGATCGGCAGCTGGGCCGACGGGCGGCGCAAGGCCGCCGCCGCGCGTCCCGCCGAGGCCCTGCCATTCACCCGGCAGCGGGTGGCGCTGGCCATCGTGGTGCTGGCGCTGCTGACCTTCACCAAGAACATCTACACCGCCAGCATTTCCAGCTATTACACCTTCTTCCTGATCGAGAAATTCGGGCTCAGCACCCAGCATGCGCAGGTGATGCTGTTCCTGTTTCTGGGCGGCATGGCGGCGGGCGTCATGCTGGGCGGGCTGGTCGGCGACCGGGTCGGTCCCTTGAAGGTGATCTGGTTCTCGATCCTGGGCATCCTGCCCTTTACCCTGGTCCTGCCGCATGTCGGGCTGGTCGCGACCGGGCTTCTGACCGTGGTGATCGGGGTGATCCTGGCCTCGGCCTTTCCGGCCATCGTGGTCTTTGCGCAGGAGCTGGTACCGGGGCGGACCGGGATGATCGCCGGTATCTTCTTCGGCTTCGCCTTCGGCATGGGCGGGATTGCCGCCGCGGTGCTGGGGGTGATCGCGGATGCGAAGGGGATCGAATTCGTCTACCAGATCTGCTCCTATCTGCCGCTGATGGGTCTGCTGACCATCTTCCTGCCGCGGATGGGGCGTTTGTAGAGGCCGGGCCGGGGGCGCTGCCCCCGGACCCCCGGGATATTTGGGCAAGAAAGAAACATGACGACGACGATCAAGGCAAGGCCGATCACGGCCGAGGAATTCGCTCCCTATGGCGAGCTGCTGACCCCACGCGAGGCGCCCAGCAAGATGATCAATGCCGGGCGCTGCGAGCGCCATCACGCCCTGGCCACGGTCGAGCGCGGCGGCGGCGAGGCGATCATCTCGATCTTCCGCTCCGAGCCGGTGCGCCTGCCCTATGACTGCACCCTGCTGGAGCGGCATCCGCTGGGCTCGCAGGCCTTCGTGCCGCTGGGGCCGGATCCCTGGCTGTCGATTGTCGCCCCCGACGAAGGCGGCCGGCCGGGGGCGCCGATCGCCTTTCTGGTGCCGGCAGGCATGGGCGTGAACCTGCGGGCCGGGGTCTGGCACGGCGTGCTGACGCCGCTGGACCGGCCGGCCGATTTCCTGGTCGTGGATCGCGAGGGCGAGGGCGTGAACCTGGAAGAAGTCGAGATCGCCCCCGTCACCGTCGAGGCATGAGCCTGCCCGACTATTCCCTGGAGGATGCCGCGCTGCGTGGTGGGGCGCAGTTGGTTGCCGGCGTGGACGAGGTCGGGCGCGGGCCGCTGGCCGGTCCGGTCACGGCGGCAGCGGTGATCCTGGATGCCGCCTGCATCCCCGAGGGGCTGAACGATTCCAAGAAGCTGACCGCCAAGCGCCGCGAGGCGCTGGCCGAGCTGATCATGGCGCGCTGCGACTGGGCCGTCGGCCATGCCAGCGTCGAGGAGATCGACCGGCTGAACATCCTGCGTGCCTCGCATCTGGCGATGTGCCGGGCCATCGCCGGGCTGCGCCGGCGGCCCTGCCTGGTGCTGGTCGACGGCAACATGCTGCCGCGCGAGCTGGACCTGCCGGGGCAGGCGGTGGTCGGCGGCGATGCGCGTTGCCTGTCCATCGCCGCGGCCTCGATCCTGGCGAAACTGTTGCGCGATCGCATCATGGTGGATTTGGCGCAACAGCATCCCGGATACGGCTGGGAGGCGAATGCCGGTTATCCGACCCCGGCGCATCGCCGGGCGCTGCTAGATCTGGGCGTGACCCCATATCATAGGCGCAGCTTTGCCCCGGTCCACAAGATATTGTGTAAAGAAGAAATCGCAAGCCGTTGATTCGAAAAAGAATTTGACGGCGAATCGGCGGTGAATCATTATCGGCCCATCCAATCGGCAACCCAATAGCCGAAACCCGAGGCAGTGATGACCAAGCTTGACACCAAATCCCGCGCCGCGGCGCGAACCCTTCCGCTCAACCAGATTCTCGCCGGCGATTGCATCGAGGTCATGAATGCGCTGCCCGAGGCCAGCGTCGACCTGATCTTTGCCGACCCGCCCTATAACCTGCAGCTGAAGGGCGAACTGCACCGGCCGGACAATTCCCGCGTCGATGCGGTGGACGACCATTGGGATCAGTTTTCCGGCTTCACCGCCTATGACCGCTTTACCCGCGACTGGCTGGCGGCGGCGCGGCGCATCCTGAAGCCGGACGGGGCGATCTGGGTCATCGGCTCCTATCACAACATCTTCCGCGTCGGGGCCGAGCTGCAGAACCAGGGTTTCTGGATCCTGAACGACGTGGTCTGGCGCAAGGCCAACCCGATGCCGAATTTCCGCGGCAAGCGGCTGACCAATGCGCATGAGACGATGATCTGGGCCAGCAAATCCGAGGGCGCGAAATACACCTTCAACTACGAGGCGCTGAAATCGCTGAACGAGGGCGTGCAGATGCGGTCGGACTGGGTGCTGCCGATCTGCACCGGCTCCGAGCGGCTGAAGGATGCCGGCGGCGCCAAGGCGCATCCGACCCAGAAACCCGAGGCGCTGCTGCACCGCATCCTGGTCGGATCCACCAATCCCGGCGACGTGGTGCTGGACCCGTTCTTCGGCACCGGCACCACCGGCGCCGTGGCCAAGATGCTGGGCCGCGATTTCATCGGCATCGAGCGCGAACAGGCCTATCGCGAGGTGGCCGAGAAGCGGCTGGCCCGCATCCGCAAGTTCGACAGCGAGGCCATCGCCACCCTCAAGCCCAAGCGCGCCGAGCCGCGGGTGCCCTTCGGCCAGGTGGTCGAGCGCGGCATGCTGCGGCCGGGCGAGGAGCTTTATTCGCTCAACAACCGCCACAAGGCCAAGGTGCGCGCCGATGGCAGCCTGATCGGCAATGACGTGAAGGGCTCGATCCACCAGGTCGGCGCGGCGCTGGAAGGGGCTCCCAGCTGCAACGGCTGGACCTATTGGCATTTCCGGCGCGAGGGACGGATGGTGCCCATCGACATCCTGCGCCAGCAGATCCGCGCCGAGATGGAGGCCGACAAGGGCCGCGCCCACTGAGTTTCCCGGTTTCGCCAAGTCCCGAGGCTCCGCAAGCTCTGGTGCGGCCGGGACCGCCTTGCCCCGTCCTGCGGCATGCCGCCGGGCGGGGCCTTTTCTGTTGTGCCGGAACGGGCCTGGCCGGCGGCGGCGCTAGAGCGCGCCGCGCGGCATCGGCAGCTCGCCGCGGTTATAGGGCTGCCAATCGGTGATCTCGGGATAGAACTGCCGCCGCCAGGCCCGGACGCGGGGGTTCATCCGCCGCCGCCACAAGGGCGGAACCATGGCCAGGAAGGTCATGGCCGGATAGCCCATCGGCAATTGCGGCGCCTCGTCCTCGCTGTAGTTTTGCAGCAGAGGAAAGCGGCGGTCGGGCTTGTAGTGATGGTCGGAATGGCGCTGCAGGTTGATGAGCAGCCAGTTCGTTGCCGTGTGCGCGCTGTTCCAGCTGTGGCGCGGCAGCACATGTTCATAGCGGCCCTCGCCCAGGTATTTGCGCGTCAGCCCGTAATGTTCGACGTAATTGGTCAGCTCAAGTTGCCAGATGGCGATGAAGGCCTGCCAGAGGAACAGCAGAACCCCCTGCCAGCCGCCAAGCGCCGCCGCGAGCGCCAGCATCGCCAGTTGCAGCGCAGCGTAGCGCCAGAACGGGTTGCGGCGGTCGAATTTCGACCGGCCGGCGCGGGTCAGCCGCCGCGCCTCGGCCGCCCATGCGCTTTTCGGGCATTGGGCCAGAACGCGCAGGAAGAAGCGGAAGAACCCCTCGTTATAACGGGCCGAGACCGCGTCGCGCGGCGTCGCCACCCAGGAGTGATGCACCAGCAGGTGTTCGGTGCGGAAATGCGAATAAAGCGTCGAGGCCAGAAGCAGGTCGCCCATCCAGCGTTCCAGCCGGTTCTTCTGGTGCAGCAATTCATGGGAATAGACGATGCCGATGGTGCCCGAGGCCACGCCGACCCCGAAGAACAGCCCCAGTTTTTCCCAGCGGCGAGGTCGCTGCGCGTGACATGCCAGATGGCGCCGAAGATCATCGCCGCCTGGATCGGGAACCAGATGATCGTGATGGCGCGATACCAGAACAATTGCGCCTCGGGGGTTTCGGTGTCGGGGTTTTCCTCGTTCGGGCCCAGGATCGCGTCCAGCAAGGTCATCAGATACCAGGCATAGACCGGCATCAGCAAAAACCACCAGCTGCCGAAACGCGCGGCAATGAGGAAAAGGGGAACCATGCCCAGCGAAAGCCAGAAGGGCAGGGCGTCGAGTAGACGGGAACGAAAAGCGGTTTGCATGGGTGGCAACGAAATGGATCAAACTTGATGCGGGCGTGAGCAGCCGGAAAAATGCATGTCGCGGGCAAGGCTGTGGCGGGTTTCACCATGCCTTGCCACGGCGACCGGTTGTCGCAGATCCGGTTGCGGCTTCGGGGCGGGCAAGCGCCCAGGCCTTGCGCATCAGCCCCGGAAGGGCGGCAGGTCTGAACTCGCTGAACGGCGCCAGACTGCCGCGCAGCGGCGCCGCGGTCAAGGGGGCGGACATCACCGTCAGGTCCAGCGCGAAATGGGTGAAGACATGGCGGACGAGCCCGATCTCCTGCCAGTCCGCCGGCGCGGGTGGCGGCAGGTCCGAGCCGTCCCAGCCGGTCGAGGGAAAGGCCAGCGTGCCGCCCAGAAGGCCCTTGTCCGGCCGGGTCTCGACCAGGACCGCATTTTCGGCAAAGCCGATCCAGACGATGCCGCGGCGCAGGGGCTTGGGCTTTTTCGGCGCCTTGCGCGGCAGGTCGGCGGCGATGCCCTGCGCGCGGGCCGCGCAATGGGGGAAGATCGGGCAGATGCCGCAGGCCGGGCTGCGCGGCGTGCAGATCGTCGCGCCCAGGTCCATCATGGCCTGGGCGAAATCGCCCGGCCGTTCGGGCGGGGTCAGGCCGGTGGCCAGCGCCACCAGTTCCGGCTTGGCGGCGGGCAGCGGGGTCTCGACCGCGAAAAGCCGCGCGACCACGCGCTCGACATTGCCGTCCACCACCGTCTCGGGGCGGTCGAAGGCGATGGCGGCGATTGCGGCCGAGGTATAGGCGCCGATGCCGGGCAGGGCCGCCAGCCCTTCGCGCGTGTCGGGAAACCCGCCCATGGCCGCGACTGCGCGGGCGCAGGCGACCAGGTTGCGGGCGCGGGCGTAATAGCCGAGCCCGGCCCATTCCGCCATGACCTGCGCATCCTCGGCCGCGGCAAGGTCGTGGACCGTGGGCCAGAGGCTGGTGAAACGCTCGAAATAGGCTTTCACCGCGGCGACGGTGGTCTGTTGCAGCATGACCTCGGACAGCCAGACGCGATAGGGATCGGCCGGGCCGCGACCGGGCGGCACGCGCCATGGCAGCACGCGGGCATGGCGGTCGTACCATGCCAGCAGCTCGGTCGGGATCACCCTGGGGTCACGCAATTTTCAGCCTCGTCTCTCTGGTATCCGGGCGCGCGGCGGTCCAGACTGCGCGCCAGATAAACCATATGGTCGCCCGATGGCCCAGAAGAAACCCGAAACCCAGCCCCGCCGCCGGATGCGCGGCTTCGAGACCGCGGCCCAGCTGGTCGCGCATCGGGTCAAGGCGGCGGGCGAAGGCCGGGGCTTTGCCATCGCCCGGCTGCTGACCCATTGGCCCGAGGTGGTCGGCCCCGAGCTTGCCGCCCATGCCCGCCCGGTCAGGATCAGCCACGGCAAGGGTTTCGGCGCCACGCTGACCCTGTTGGTGCCGGGGGCGCAGGCGCCCTTGGTCGCCATGCAGCTGGAACAGATCCGCGCGCGGGTGAATGCCTGTTACGGCTTCAACGCCGTCTCGCGCGTCGTGCTGACCCAGACCGCGCCTGTCGGCTTTGGCGAAGGGGCGGGGGGCTTTGCCGAGGGGCAGGCGGGGTTCCTGGCCGCGCCGCGCCGCGCGGCCGCGCCCGGTCCGCAAGACATCGCCCAGGCCGAGGCCATCGCCTCGGGCTTCGACAATCCGGCGCTGTCCGCCGCCATGCGGCGGCTGGCGCTGAACATCCTGTCCCGCCGGGACGCCAACGACCGAAAGGCCAATCCATGATGCTGCTTCGCCGTTCCCTGATCGCCGCCGCCACGGCCGCGCTGACCCTTTCCGCGCTGCCCGCGATGGCGCAAGAGGCGAAACCTGCCGACAATGCCGCCGAGCAGATGCCCGAGGGCAAGGTTCTGCCCGACATCGCCCTGGGCCAGGCCGATGCGCCGGTCACGATCATCGAATATGCCAGCTTCACCTGCAGCCATTGCGCGGTTTTTCATGACGAGAACCTGCCCAGGCTGAAAGCGGAATATGTCGATACCGGCAAGGTGCGCTTCATCCAGCGCGACGTCTATTTCGATGCCGTCGGGCTTTGGGCCGGCATCCTCGCCCGCTGCGGCGGCGACGAGAAATACTACGCCGTCTCGGACCTGATCTTCGGCGACCAGAAGAACTGGCTGAACGCCAAATCGGGCGACGAGATCGCGGCGAACCTGCGCAAGATCGGGGCCAAGGCCGGCATGACGACCGAGCAGATGGATGCCTGCTGGAACGACAAGCAGAAGGTCGCGGACCTGGTCACCACCTTCCAGACCCATGCCACCGCCGACCAGATCGAGGGCACGCCGACCTTCATCATTGCCGGCGAAAAGGTGCAGAACCAGCCCTGGGCGGAGCTGAAGAAGATCATCGACGCCAAGCTGGCCGAGAAGGGCTGACCGCCGCTCCGGTGGCGCGGCCGCCGGGGTATTTGGAAAACGGTGAAGGCGGAAGGCCCCGGACCTGCTCCGGGGCCTTTCACAATCCCAGCGCGGCCAGCCGGTCGGCGAGCGGCGCCGGGTCGTCCAGTTGCAGCCGCACCGGCAGGGCCAGCACCTTGGGCCGGAAGCTGCGCGGCAGCCGCACGGCATCCTTTTCCGTCGTCACCATCTGCGCGCCGACCAGCCGCGATTCGGCCTCGAGCCGGGTCAAAAGCTGCGGGGTGAAGGGCTGGTGGTCCTCCAGCGCCTCGGCGCGCACCACCTCGGCGCCAAGGCCGCGCAGGGTGGCGAAGAATTTCTCGGGATGGCCGATGCCGGCAAAGGCCAGCACGCGCTGGCCCTGCCAGTCCATGCCGGTCTGCAGGGGCGCCAGCCGCCCGGTCAGGTGCGGCAGGGGCAAATGCGCGCCCCAGGCGGCGGCGAAGCGTTCCTGGGCCGGCGGCTCGCCGATCGAAAGCAGCAGGTCGGCGCGGGCCAGGCCGCGATCCACCGGCTCGCGCAGCGGCCCTGCGGGCAGGCAAAGCCCGTTGCCGAAACCCTTGGCCGCATCGACCACCACCAGCGCCAGGTCATGCGCCAGGGCCGGATCCTGGAAACCGTCGTCAAGCAGGATCGCCTGCGCCCCGGCTGCGATTGCCGCCCGTGCGCCCGCCTGCCGGTCGTCCGCGACCCAGACCGGGGCAAAGGCCGCCATCAGCAGCGGCTCGTCGCCGACCTGGGCCGCCTTGTGGCGCGCCTCCTCGACCCGCAGCGGTCCCTTTTCGCGGCCGCCATAGCCGCGCGAGACCACATGCACCGCCACGCCCCGGCCCTGCAAGAACTGGGCCAGCATGATGGCGGTGGGCGTCTTGCCGGTGCCGCCGGCGTTCAGGTTGCCGATGCAGATCACCGGCACGCCCGGTCGCATCCGGGGGCCGCGCGCCAGGCGGCGGGCGGTAGCCTGGGCGTAAAGCGCACCCAGCGGCGCCAGCAGGCGGGCCCGCAGCCCCGGCTGCCGGAACCAGAAATCGGGGGCGCGGCGGCTCATTGCGGGTTCTCCATGGCCTCGATGACCGTATCGGCGATGCGGCCCAGCACGGCGGCGCCGCCGGTGCTGACCGACCAGGCATTGCCGGCCAGCACCGCTGCCTGGTCCGGCGCCGACAGGTCCGCGACCGCGCGCGTCAGCCCCGCCGCCTCGGTCACCAGCCGCGCGGCCGCGGCGCCGTCGAGCTGTACCCATTCCGGCCCATGCGCCTCGGTCAGCGGGCCGTGGATGATGGCCGAGCCAAGTGCCGCCGGCTCGAACGGGTGGCGCGGCGCCAGGCCCGGACCGGGCAGAAGCGTGCCGCCCATGAAGCAGACCGGCGCCAGCCGGTACCACAGCCCCATTTCCTGCGTGTCCTCGGCGATCAGCAGGTGATCGTCCGGCGAGGGGTCTTCGTCGTCCGAGCGCAGCACCGCGGCCAGGCCGAGCGCCTCGACCTCGGCCCGGACCTGGGGGATCGTCCCGGCCGGCAGCCCGGCCAGGATCAGCAAGGCGCGGTGATTGTGATGCAGCGCGGCCTGATGGGCGGCCAGCGCCGCCCTGGCCTCGGGCAGGGTGGGACAGGCCGCCAGCCAGACATGCCGGCCGGCAAGGATCTGGGCCAGGGCGCGCCGCTCTGCCTCGTTGGCGGCCAGGGGCGGCCGGGTCTCGGTGATCGGGCCGGTCAGCTCGATCCGGGCGGGCGGGGCGCCCATCTGCCGGGCGGCGGCGGCGGCGGTCGCGTCCGGGGCGAGGATGCGGGCGATCTTGCCCATCAGCCCGCGATCGACCGCGCCGCGCCAGGTTCCGCGCCGGGCATGGGCCGCCAGCCGCGCCTCGCACAGGATGACTGGCAGGCGCTGCTCGGCCGCGCCCGAGATCAGCGAGGCCGGAAGCTGGTCGCCCAGGACCAGCAGCACCCGCGGTTGCAGCGCCCGGATCATCTCGCGCACCGAGGCCGGATCGCGCGGCCGCGGCAGGAAGACGGCGCGCAGCCCGGCAGGCAAGGCGTCGGGGGCCAAGGGCGCGCCCAGAAAGGCAAAGCGCAGCCCCGGTCGCCGCGCCAGGAGCGCCCTGACCAGCGCGCCCGGCTGCGGCGGTTCTTCGGCCTGTTCGGCAAGATGCACCACGACCAGCGGCCCTTCGCCCGGCGGGGCATCGACGGGCTCGACCGGGCCGCCGGCCAGCGCCGCGCGGCGGCGCAGGTGCAGCCAGAGCGCCAGGGACGCGGTGGCATCGGCGGGCGGCATCGCGATTCGCGGGCGCCTAGCTGCCCAGTTCCTCGGTCGGGCTGACCTCGCGCTCCTCGTCGCGAAGCCGGTGCAGGTGGGCGATGAAATAGCGGGTATGGGCGCTGTCCACGGTGCGCTGCGCCTCGGCCTTCCAGGCGGCATGGGCCTGGGCGTAGTTCGGAAAGATGCCGACGATATGGATGTCCTTGGTGTCGCGGAACTCGGTGCGGGTGGGGTCGACAAGTTCACCGCCGAAAACGAGGTGGAGGCGCTGTGCCATCATGTTCTCCTGGGTTCGGATTCCGCCGCGAACCTATCCGAGCCGGGCAGGGGAACCAAGGCGATTTGTTTAAAATCGCCCGCGCTTGGCGTTTGCTGCGAAAGCGGCGCCGGATTAGGCATCTTGCGGTGCAAGCCGCACCCCCGGATGGGCCCGAGCGTGGTGGTCAGGGCTGTTCGGGCGGCAGGGAAAGGCGAACCGGTGCGCCTTTCCCTGCTTCTTTTTCGGATTGCGGGGCAGGGGGCGGCTGGTGCTTGCAACGAATATGCCGCCGGCAGGGCTGGAAGGGATTGGCGGTGCGGATGGGTCGATGGCAGGTCGCAGGACCACGAGGGGGGGGATATGGTGCGGGCGGCGGGACTCGAACCCGCACAGGCTTGCGCCCCAGGGAGTTTAAGTCCCATGCGTCTACCATTCCGCCACGCCCGCGCCGGGCATTGGCTAGCGGGCGGGCGGGGGATTGGCAAGCCTCGGTCGCCGCTGGTGCCGCAGGGCGCGGGCTCAGAAGCTGCGGGTCGGCCGGTCGAAGACCTTGCGCCCCATCAGCGAGCCGACCAGATCCACCATCAGCTTGGCGGTGCGGCCGCGCTCGTCCAGGAACGGGTTCAGCTCGACCAGGTCGAGCGAGGTCATCAGCCCGCTTTCGTGCAGCAGTTCGCAGACCAGATGCGCCTCGCGGAAGGTGGCGCCGCCGGGGACGGTGGTACCGACGGCCGGCGCGATCGAGGGGTCGAGGAAATCCACGTCCAGGCTGACATGCAGCATGCCGCTCTCGGCCCGGACCCGGTCCAGGAATTCGCGCAGGGGCGCGATGATGCCGCGTTCGTCCAGCACGCGCATGTCGTTTACCACGATCTCGGTCTCGCGCAGCGCGGCCAGTTCGGGGCCGTCCACGCTGCGGATGCCGAACATGCAGATGTTGCGGCCCGGGATCGGCGCCGGAAAGGCGGGGAACGGTTCGAATCCCGGCCGCCCCGAGGCATAGGCCAGCGGCGTGCCGTGCAGGTTGCCCGAGCCCGTGGTCTCAATGGTATGAAAATCGCTATGCGCGTCCAGCCACAGCACGAATTGCGGCCGTCCCGCCGCGCGGGCATGGGCCGCCACCCCGGCGAGGGTGCCAAGCGCCAGCGCGTGGTCGCCGCCCAGGAAGATCGGCATCCCCTCTTCCATCGCGGCGCAGCCGGCGGCACGCAGCGCCTCGGTCCAGGCGACGATCTCGGGCAGGTGATGGACGGCGGGGTTGGCGCAGGTCTGGCCGCGGCCGGCGGCGGGGCGCAGGTCGCCGCGATCCTCGACCGTATGGCCCAGCTCGGCAAGCGTCGAGGCCAGCCCCGCCACGCGATAGGCGGCCGGACCCATCAGGCAGCCGGGCCGCCGCTGCCCCTCGTCCACCGGGGCGCCGATCAGGATGCAATGGGTCATGCGCGTTCCTTCCTGTCTCCTGCCTTCCGAAAAGAACATGCCCGGCGGTGGAAAGTCCACAGCCGGGCAGGCAGGCGTTTCGGGAAAAAAGGGACGCCTAGAAGTTCGCCGTCAGGCCCAGCCAGAGGCGGCGGCCCTCCTGGACGGTGTTGAACTCGGCCTCGCGAACCTCTTCGTTGAAGACGTTGTAGACGGCCGCGTTTAGGGTCGCCATCTCGTTGATTCTGTAGTTCGCGCCGATGTCGACCGTGGTGTAGGGTGAATATTTGCGCCCGGTCTGGCCGTTGATCTCGACTTCGCGGCCGTTGCTGCCGATGCGCAGACCCGAGGCGATTTCCGAACCGTGATAGTTCGCCGACAGCCAGCTATCCAACCCTTCCACCGGGGTCATCCAGTCGAAACGCAGGCTGGCCATGTGTTCCGGCGTGCGCGCCAGCGGGAAGCCTGCAAATTCGCCGGTCTTCTGCTCGGACTTCGTGTAGGTATAGGAGGCGCGCGCCGACAGGGTCGGGGTGATGTCCCAATCGCCTGCCAGTTCCAGGCCGCTGATCTCGGCCTCATCGACGTTGAAGTTCTGGATAACGCGGCGGTAATACAGCCCGCCGTCAGTCCCGAGATACTGCGGTCCCCCAGTCCAGTATCCGTCTTCAATGCCATTGGCCGGGTCGTTGTCGCCGACACCCAGGCTTTTTTGCTGAAGCTTGTTGTCGAACTTCGTATGGAAGGCCGTGGCGCTCAGGGTGAAGGCGTCGGCCTCATAGACGGTGGACAGCTCGAAGTTCAGGGTTTCTTCCGGCTTCAGGTTCGGGTTGCCCAGGATGACGGCGCAGGAAGGCGGCGTGTTGCTGGCGCAGCCGGCGCCGCCGCTGGTATAGGCGTAACCAGGAATGATCGAACGCAGCTCGGGCGTCTTGTAGCCGGTCGAGATGCCGCCCTTCACGGTCAGGTTCTCGGTCGCGTTCCAGACCCCGTAGATACGGGGTGCGACATGGCCGCCATAGAATTCGTTGTCGGTATAGCGCAGCCCCAGGGTCAGGGCGAAATCGTCGCGCAGACGCCATTCGTCCTCGACATAAAGTGACCATTCGTCGCCCTGGAACTTCTCGTCACGGGGATCCTCGCCCGGAGCCACGGCGCCGGGGTTCTGGTCGGTGATTTCGGTGCGGATGAATTGCCCGCCAACGGTCAGCCGGTGTTCGCCGTTCCAGGACAGGGTCCGGGTCGCTTTGCCGTCCAGGACCGAGTTGCGTACTTCCGGCGAGCGCAGGTTCTCGACGAAATCGGCGCCGGCCGCAGTCCTGCTGTAGGAGGTGCGTTCGCCGGTTTCCTGCGAGAAGCTGAGCTCGGTATCCAGATCCGCAAAGCTGCCCTTGTGGGTCAGCGACCAGTGGTCGCGGTCATGGTCGCGATAACCCAGGTCGCCATAATCCTCGGCGGTGATCTGGGTGCGGCCGGCCTCCAGCAGCACCTGGTTCTGGTCATCTACGTGCCAGGTCAGCCGCGCGCCCAGGTCGTAATCGTCCGATCCGCCGGGACCACCCGAAATCGACGAGGCGTCCTGGTCGAGCTTGCGACCCCAGACTTGCAGGCCCAGCACGTCGGCGACCAGCGGGCCCGAGGCGTAGAACGAGGTCTGCCGGCTGTTTTCGAAGCCTTCCTCGTCCTGGACGACCGTCTCGACCGAGACTGAGCCGGTCCAAGTGTCGGCGACCGGCTTGGTGATAATGTTGATCACGCCGCCCATGGCATCCGAGCCGTAAAGCGAGGACATCGGCCCGCGCACGACCTCGATCCGGTCGATGGCGGCGATCGGCGGGATGAAGCTTTGCTCATAGCCGGCATTGCCGTTTACACGCGAATCGCGGGTGCTCTGGCGTTTGCCGTCCACCAGGATCAGCGTGTATTGCCCCGGCAGGCCGCGGATGAAGATGTCCGATTCATTGGCGGTGCCGGTGGTGACGACGCCCTGCACCTCTTTCAGCGCATCGGTCAGGCTGGTGAAATTGCCCTTTTGCAGTTCCTCGGCGGTGATGACCGAGATGCTGGCGGGCGCTTCCTTGATGTTCTGTTCGAACCCGGCGGCGGTGATGACGATGTTGTCCAGGACGACTACATCGGCATCTTCCGCTTGCGCCAGGGCCATCGCAGGCACGCAAAGCGCCGTCAGCGACAGCAGGGCCGCGCGCATGTTGCGGCTACCGCAGGCGCGGGCTGGGGGAAATACGGGAAAGGACGGCATCGACACCTCTCGACAACAGGAACAGGTTTTTGCCTGGGCCGAGAGGGCGAGAGGGGAATGCCGTGACCTGGGTAGCTGCCGGCGGTTAATCAGCCACCCTTTCCCAGGACAAGGGACCATCCCGCCCAGGAAGGACTCTGTGGCGCGAATGCCACAGAATCGCGTCGCCTTGCCGCAAGGCGTGGAGCAAGGTCAGCCGCGGATGCCCTTGAAGCGGTCCTGCCATTCGTCGCGTTGCTCGTCGCTGATCTTGGCGAACAGCACATCGGGCACGGTGAAGGCATGGCCGGCGGGCAGGGCCTCCAGCGCGGCACGGACATCGTCGGGCCAGATGCGGTCCTGGGTCCGCATCGCCGCCAGCATCGCATCGACCGCAAAGGGGATGAAGGGCGCCGACAGCACCGCGTAAAGCCGGATCAGGTTCAGCCCCAGCCGCACCTGCATCGCCGCGCGGTCCGGTTCGGTCTTGAAGGTCGACCAGGGTGCCGCCGATTGCAGGTATTCGTTGCCGAGCACCCAGATCGCGCGCAGCTCGGCGGCCGCCTTGCGGATCTCGATATGGTCCATGAAGCCTTCATAGGCGCGGATGCGGGCGGTCAACGCCTCGACCAGCGCCTCTTCCTCGGGGCCGTAGCTGCCGCCCTCGGGGATGGTCTCGCCGAATTTCGAGCGGCAGAACTTGGTGATGCGGCTGACGAAATTGCCCAGCACGTCGGCCAGATCCTTGTTCACCGATTGCTGGAAATTCTCCCAGGTGAACTCGCTGTCGCCCGATTCGGGGGCGTGAGAGAGCAGCCACCAGCGCCAGTAATCGGCGGGCAGGATCGACAGCGCCTGGTCCATGAACACGCCGCGTCCCTGGCTGGTCGAAAACTGGCCGCCGTCATAGGTCAGGTAGTTGAATGACTTGATGTAGTCGACCAGCTTCCAGGGCTCGCCCGAGCCGATGATCGTGGCCGGGAAGCTCAGCGTGTGGAAAGGCACGTTGTCCTTGCCCATGAACTGCGTATAGGTCACGTCCCCGGCACCCTCGTCGAGCCGCCACCAGCGGCGCCAGGCGCTGTCGGGCTCGCCGCGCTTGTCGGCGCCCTCGGCGGTGGCGGCGATGTATTCGATGGGCGCGTCGAACCAGACGTAGAAGACCTTGCCCTCCATCCCCGGCCAGGGCTGGTCGCCCTTCTTCACCGGGATGCCCCAGTCGAGGTCGCGGGTGATGCCGCGATCCTGCAAGCCGTCGCCGTCGTTGAGCCATTTCCGCGCGATCGAGGTGGTCAGGATCGGCCAGTCGGTCTTGCTGTCGATCCAGGCGGCGATCTGGTCCTTCAGCGCGCGCTGGCGCAGGTAGAGATGCTTGGTCGCCCGCACCTCAAGGTTGGTCGAGCCGGAAATCGCCGAGCGCGGCTCGATCAGGTCGGTCGGATCGAGCTGCTTGGTGCAGTTCTCGCACTGGTCGCCGCGCGCCTTGTCATAGCCGCAGTTGGGACAGGTGCCCTCGATATAGCGGTCGGGCAGGAAGCGGCCGTCGTCGATGGAATAGACCTGCCGCTCCTCGACCTCGGCGATATAGCCGTTCTCGTCCAGCTTGCCGGCGAAATGCTGGGTCAGCACATGGTTGCGTTCCGAGGACGAGCGGCCGAAATGGTCGAAGGACAGGCCGAAATTGCGCGCGATTTCCGCCTGGATCTCGTGCATCTCGGCGCAATAGACGGCTATCGGCTTACCGGCCTTGGCGGCGGCAAGCTCGGCCGGGGTGCCGTGTTCGTCGGTGGCGCAGATGAACATCACCTCGTGGTCGCGGCCGCGCAGGTAGCGGGCATAGAGATCCGCCGGAAGCTGAGAGCCGACAAGATTGCCGAGGTGCTTGATCCCGTTGATATAAGGGATCGCCGAGGTGATGAGATGCCGCGCCATGATCCGGTCCTATTATTCTCTGGCGCTTCTTTATCCAGCACCGGCGGCGAAGGCCAGCGGTTCGCACGGTTTTCGCCGCGGGCCGGGCCGCGGGGTCAGCAGGGGGCGTCCCGGCAGGCCAGCGCCTTGCGGATGACATCGGGCACGCTGGCGCTGAGCGGCAGGCGGCCGGCCAGGATGTCCGCAACCGCCACCCAGCGCGCGTCCAGCGCATCGTCCGCCGCCACCGGCTCGCCCGCGACATGGTCGCAGAGCACCGCCGCCAGCAGGAAGTGAAAGCGCAGTGCGCCGTCCGCGCCGCGCTCGATCACGTCGATATTGTCCAGATAGGCGCGGGGCCGGCCGGTGATGCCGGTTTCCTCGGCCAGTTCGCGGGCGGCGGCGGCCAGCGCGGTCTCGCCCGGCTCGACATGGCCACCGGGAAAGCCCCAAAGCCCGGCATCGGGCGGGTTGCGGCGGCGCACCAGCAGCGCGCGGGCTGCGTCGCCGCAGCCGTCCAGCGTGACGGCCAGCGCGGCGAGCCGGGGAAAATCGGGCACCTAGCGCCTGCGGTCGCGGCGCGAGCTCATCGGCTGGAAGGCCACGCCGACATGCGCCTCGCAATAGGGCTTGCCGGGCATCGAGGGCAGGCCGCAGAACCAGAACTTGTCGGTCGCCGGGTCGCCGATCGGCCATTTGCAGGTGCGCTCGGTCAGTTCCATCAGCGTCAGCTTGCGGGCGCGCTTCTCGACCTCGCGGACCGAGGCCAGCGCCTCGGGGCTGATCTCGTTGGCCGAGGGCTGGGGCGGCAGCGGCTGGCCGGCCGGCACGATGGGCCGGCGGTTGAAGCTGGCCGGCTGCGGCGCGGGTTCGGGCGCCGGCGCCGGCGCGGGGGCGGCCGCTGCGGCGGGCTTGGGCTCGGGCGCCGGGGCCGGCTCGGGGGCGGGCTTGGGCTCGGGCGCGGGGGGTGGCGCGGTTACGGCGGGCTTGGCGACGGGTTCGGGTGCCGGATCGGCGCCTTCCTCGGCGCGATTCGACAGGCCCAGGCGATGCACCTTGCCGATCACCGCGTTGCGGGTCACGCCGCCCAGCTCCTTGGCGATCTGGCTGGCCGACTGGCCTTCGGCCCACATGCGTTTCAACGTCTCGACGCGCTCGTCGGTCCAGGACATGGCTTGCCTTTCCTGCGCCGGGATGCGTCCCGGCGCTCTTCGTGCTAGTGGCTTCAATTCCGCAAGACCCGGCCTTAAATCCGGGGATAGCCAGATTTACCCATCCGAGCCCGCAAATTCAAGGAGCCCCGATGCAGCCAGACCCGACCAGCCCCGGATTCCGCCAGATGGGTGTGCGCCGCTTTGGCCGGGTGAACTGGCTGGGCCTTTATACGCTCAGCCGGCGCGAGATCATGCGCTTCATGAGCGTCTGGCAGCAGACCATCTTTGCGCCGCTGATGACCTCGGCGCTGTTCGTGATCGTCTTTGCGCTGGCACTGGGGCAAAACCGCGGCGAAGTCATGGGCCTGCCCTACCTGGCGTTCCTCGGCCCCGGCATCCTGATGATGACGGTGATCCAGAACGCCTTCGCCAATACCTCCTCCAGCATCATCTCGGCCAAGATGCAGGGCAATATCGTCGATACGCTGATGCCGCCGCTCTCGGCGGGCGAGATCCTGGCCGGCTATCTGATCGGCGCCGTGGCGCGCGCGCTGATCGTCGCCGCCGCCATCGCCCTGGGCATGGCACTGGTCATCGGGCAGGGGGTGGCGCATCCCTTCTGGGCGCTGACCTTCATCGTGCTGGGCGCGGCGCTGATGGGCGGGCTGGGGCTGCTGGCCGCCATCGTGGCGCAGAAATTCGACCAGATGGCGGTCATCACCAATTTCATCGTCACGCCGCTCTCGTTTCTGTCCGGCACCTTCTATTCGGTCGAGGCGCTGCCCGAGCCCTTCCGAGCATTGGCGCATTGGAACCCGATCTTCTACCTGATCGACGGCGCGCGCTACGGCATCGCCGGGGTTTCCGACGCGCCGGTGCTGCGCGGGCTGGCGGTCTGCGCGCTGACGGTGGCGCTGGTGCTGTTCACGGCCTGGCGCTGGCTGGCCTCGGGCTATCGGATGAAGCCCTGAAAACCCCGTTGCATGGGACACGCTTCCGCGCTATGCGACGAAGCATGATCACGCGGACCATCCAGATCGCCCGTCCCCGACGTTGACGCCCTCAACGTCCGATCCCGCCTGCCTTTCCGCCTTTCCGTCAGCCATGGTGCCGCCAAGCGGCCGTTCCCAGAGAGGGTAACTCCATGATTTCGCACGTCCTGCCGACCTATAACCGCGCGCCCATCGCCTTCGAGCGGGGCGAGGGCTCCTGGGCCATCGCGACGGACGGGACGCGATACCTGGACCTTGGCGCCGGTATCGCGGTGAACGCGCTGGGTCACGCCAACCCCGACTTGGTCGCCACACTGACCGAGCAGGCGAACCGCATCTGGCATGTCTCGAACCTCTACCAGATCCCCGAGCAGGAGAAGCTGGCGGACCTGCTGGTCGAGCATACCTTCGCCGATACCGCTTTCATCACCAATTCCGGCACCGAGGCGGCAGAGCTGGCGATCAAGATGGTGCGCAAGTACTGGCACGAGCAGGGCGATCCCGACCGCTACGAGATCCTGACCTTCGAGGGCGCCTTTCACGGCCGCTCGACCGGCGCCATCGCGGCGGCGGGTTCGGAAAAGATGGTCAAGGGCTTCGGCCCGCTGATGCCGGGCTTCCGCCAGCTGCCCTGGGGCGACATGGAGGCGCTGAAAGCCGCGATCTCGGACCGCACCGCCGCCGTCATGCTGGAGCCTGTGCAGGGCGAGGGCGGCATCCGCCCGCTGCCCGATGCCGACCTGCGCCTGATCCGCCAGCTTTGCGACCAGACCGGCGCGCTGCTGGTGCTGGATGAGGTGCAATCGGGCATGGGCCGCACCGGCAAGCTGTTCGCGCATGAATATGCCGGCATCACCCCCGACATCATGATGATCGCCAAGGGCATCGGCGGCGGCTTCCCGCTGGGCGCGGTGCTGGCGACGGAAAAGGCCGCCGCCGGTATGGCCGCGGGTACGCATGGCTCGACCTATGGCGGCAATCCGCTGGCCTGCGCGGTCGGCGCCAGGGTGATGCAGATCGTCGCGGCGCCCGAGTTCCTGGCCGAGGTGAATCGCAAGGCCGCGCTGTTTCGCCAGAAGCTCGAGGGGCTGGTGGCCGCGCATCCTGATGTCTTCGACTTCGTACGCGGACAGGGGCTGATGCTGGGCCTGAAATGCAAGGTCGCGCCGGGCGACCTGGTCAAGGCCGGCTACGGCGAGCATATCCTGACCGTGGCCGCGGCGGACGATACGCTGCGCCTGCTGCCGCCGCTGACCATCAGCGATGAGGAGATCGCCGAGGCGGTCGTCCGGCTGGACCGGGCGGCCGGAAGGATCGATGGATAGGTTCGGCTTCCGGCCGGTCACGCGCGCCGATCTGCCCATGCTGGCGGATTGGCTGCGCCAGCCCGAGGTCGCGCGCTGGTGGCGCGGGGCCGAGAAGGAGCTGGCCGGGATCGAGGAAGACCTGGACGAGCCGGCCATGCGGCAATGGCTGGCGCTGATGGACGGCGCGCCCATTGCCTATGCGCAGTTCTATCCGGCGCATCACTGGGGCGCGCCGCATTTCGCCGGCCTGCCGGCCGAGGCGCTGGCGATCGACTGTTTTTCCGGGCCCGGCGGCTTCGGCCATGGCGGGCTTTGGCTGCGCGCCCTGGCCGACACGCTGCTGGCCGAGGCGCCGGTCCTGGTCATCGACCCCGAGCCCGACAACCTGCGCGCCATTCGCGCCTATGAAAAGGCCGGCTTTCGCGGCGAGGAGCTGCGTCCCTCGGAGGATGGAACTCCGGCGCGCATCATGACGCGGCACCGATGAGGAGAGGCCGATTTCCGTCACGACGCGGGGCCTTTGGCCTTGACCTCCCCCAGGCAAAGCGGCTTGCTTGCCGGACCAATCCGAAAGACAGTCACACATGAACAGTTTCCTCGACATCCATACCACCGACAGGTCCGATCTGCGCGACATGATCGATTCCGCGCGCCGGATGAAGGATGCGCGCAACGGCCAGCCCAAGGGTGCGCCCGACGCCGATTTGCCGCTCAGGAACCGCATGGTGGCGCTGATCTTCGAAAAGCCCTCGACCCGGACCCGCGTCAGCTTCGACCTGGGCGTGCGGCAGATGGGCGGGCAGACCATGGTGCTGTCGGGCAGCGAGATGCAGCTGGGTCATGGCGAGACCATCGCCGATACGGCGCGGGTGCTGTCGCGCTATGTGGACCTGATCATGATCCGCACCTTCGAAGAGGCGACGCTGCTGGAGATGGCGGAATATGCCAGCGTTCCGGTGATCAACGGGCTGACGAACCGCACCCATCCCTGCCAGATCATGGCCGATGTGATGACCTTCGAGGAGCATCGCGGCCCCATTGCCGGCAGGAAGGTGGTCTGGTCGGGCGACGGCAACAATGTCTGCTGCTCGATGATCCATGCCGCCGGGCAGTTCGGCTATGACTTCACCTTTACCGGCCCGCCGACGCTGGACCCCGAGCGCGAGGCGCTGGAGTTTGCCCGCGCCCAGGGCGTGCAGGCGGTGATCGAGCGCGATCCGGTCAAGGCGGTCGAGGGCGCCGACCTGGTGGTGACCGATACCTGGGTGTCGATGCACGACCCGCAATCGGCGCGCGAGCGGCGGCACAACCAGCTGCGCCCCTATCAGGTGAACGAGGCGCTGATGGCGCGTGCCAAGTCTGATGCGCTGTTCATGCATTGCCTGCCCGCGCATCGCGACGACGAGGCGACCAGCGCGGTGATGGACGGTCCGAACTCGGTCATCTTCGATGAGGCCGAGAACCGGCTGCATGCGCAAAAGGCCATCATGCGCTGGTGCCTGGGTCTTTGACCCGGTCCGCAGCGCATCCCGATCCTTTCAGGGCCGCCGGGAGGTGGGGGCCCTGCGCCTGTGGCAGGGATGTCATGTGTCAAAACCTTTGATCTACGGCGTCAAAAGGTTTGAGCCCGTTTTTCGTGGGATCAGGTGGGAATACCCATGCGCGTTGCAGGCAGTGGTCCTATGCCAGCAAGATTTGAGAGCGGCACCATACATCCGTGAGGCCGCTCCGCTGCTTCCAGTATGCGCTCGATGAGTTGTTGAGCCTTTGGACCCCGCCATTGTCCCAACAGCGATGCCCGGGCGTTTTGCATTTTCACGCCCGATTCTTGGCACCAAGCGTGCAGCGATGTGCCGCGAGCAGCAAAAGCCACGCAGATTTTGAGATGGTGCGCGGGAAGATTGGCATGATAGGTGTTAGAAGCTGAAAAAGCGCCCTCATCAGGTCATATTATAACCTAATGAGGTATAATGAGCCACTCCGCGATCATTGGGCGGGCTCTGGGGTGACTTAAGCCGCTCTCTGGCTCTGCCGGTCGGTTTCGCTCTGGTTGACGCAGACCGCGGCGGGCGGCTGTCCGCCATGGGCGGCGCG
>Ga0182741_1002024_pt1 | contig 24535 bp, 22 predicted proteins | sample eDN5th37CBELigOP_FD_128874 | JGI IMG/M metagenome (GOLD analysis project Ga0182741, IMG submission 128874) | Enriched Organic Plus compost microbial communities from Emeryville, California, USA - eDNA 5th pass 37_C BE-Lig OP (version 2) (version 2) ... | reverse complement strand
GGCCCGCATGCGCAGATTGTCCTCGATGCTCAGCGGCGTGCCATTCCTGGCCCAGCGATTGCACGGCTCGGCATAGCGATCAGCGACGCCAAGCAGCACCGCCTCCGCCGCATCCGCCATGCCGAGGGCGAGGCCGAGGGTGCGCTGCCCGTCCACATGGTCGGCCCGCAGCAGGGTCGGGTCGTGCAGCGTTTTCATGCCGCGGATGATCTCCTCGTACTCCTCGACAGCCGCCCAGGCGGCGCCGACCACGGTGGAGACGAGGGAGGCGTGGAAGGGCCCCATCAGCCGGCCGAGATACATCGGGTTGCCGTACGGGCGGGTGCCCGGCGTGCCCTCCAGCATGTCGTCCGGCTTCGCGAACATGAAGTCCTTCGGCACGGTGCGGTGTTCCGACACGAAGGTCTCCGGCACACGGATGCTGTTCGAGCCGCTGGCCTGCATGCCGAGCGTCCCGTCGCCGCTCCAGTCCGGAAGGATCTCGTAGGACTCGCGTGGCTCGACGAAGAGCAGGGAGCCAGCGGGCGCCTCGCCCCCGGTGCCTGCAACCTTCGCATGCGCCACGAAATGCGTGGAGAAGGGCGCGCCGGAGCAGTAGTTCCAGGCTCCGTGCACCATGTAGCCGCCAGGAACGGGCCGCGCAGAGGCTGTCCATTCCCTTCGGAACCTCTGCTACCGATCTGGTTGCAATGGGCGGAGGCGGGATGCGCCTGCGGGCGCAGGCACGCGTCGCGGCGCGATGCGCAGGATGGACCACCCTGCCAGCCCCGCCAGGACCGAGCCGCCGAGGATGCCGATCTTCACCTCCTCCTGCAGGACAGGATTGTCGGCGAAGGCGAGCAGCCCGATGAACAGGCTCATCGTGAAGCCGATGCCGCAGAGCAGCGAAACCCCGAAGAGCTGCATCCAGCTCGCCCCCATCGGGAGGGCGACAAGGCCGAGGCGGATGATCAGGGCAGCGCTGCCGAACACGCCCACCAGTTTCCCCAGGAGCAGCCCGAGCGCGACCCCTAGGGTGAGCGGATCCAGCAGCGCCTTCGTGGTCAGGCCCGCGAAGCTGACCCCTGCATTGGCAAGACCGAAGATCGGCACGATCAGGAACGCCACCCAGGAGTGCAGACCGTGCTCCAGCCGATGCAGCGGCGAGCCGTCCATGTCGTCCGGCTGTCCGGGCACGGCGTGCAGCGGAATGGTGAAGGCGAGCGCGACCCCGGCAATGGTGGCATGCACGCCCGAGCGCAGCACGAAGAACCAGAGCAGCACGCCGAGCAGCAGGTAGGGCCAGAGCCGGATGACGTCACGCCGGTTCATCGTCGCCAGTACGACCACGACAACGGCGGCGGCGCCCAGGTCGGAGAAGGATAGTTCGCTGGCGTAGAAGATGGCGATGATCAGAACTGCGCCGAGGTCGTCCATGATCGCCAATGCGGCCAGGAACACCTTGAGCGAGGTTGGCACCCTCGAGCCCAGCAGCGACAGCACCCCGAGTGCGAAGGCGATGTCGGTGGCGGTGGGTATGGCCCAACCGTGCCGCCTGTCCGGGTCGTCCGCGTTGAACGCCAAGTAGATCAGCGCCGGGACCGCCATGCCGCTCGCCGCCGCGATTCCGGGCAGGATGCGGCGCGGCCAAGTGGAGAGCCGACCGTCGAGGACCTCGCGTTTGATCTCGAGCCCGACATGCAGGAAGAACACCGCCATCAGACCGTCATTGATCCATTGCAGAAGGCTGAGCGGGCCCAGATCCGTCTCCAGGGCCTCGAAATAGGCAGGTGCCAGCGGCGAATTGGCGGTGGTGAGGGCGAGCGCGGCGGCGGCCATCAGCACCAGCCCGCCGGATGCCTCGCTGTCGAGGAGACGCCGCAGCACGGACGGCCGTCTGCGGGGTTGCGTGGTGGGCGGCGCGGTGACCATGCCGGATCCTCAATCGTCTGCGTCTGCCCGGCGGCACCCCGCGCATGGCGGGACCCGAACGTTGAGGTGGTCCGGGAGATGCAGCCCCGCGGCGCGGTCACGGCGAGCCTTCCGCCGTCAGTGACGCTGGCCGTCTGCCACCGCCCCAGGCAGGCGGGCGCGCGCGAAACGCCGCATCCGCGAGCACGTTGGCAGGCTTCGGCAGGCATCGGAGCGAGGTGTGGCGGCAGCGGAGAAACGGGCCGGTAGCGGAACGACACGCGCGATCTGGGCAGCACTTGGCTTCAACCTGCTGATCGCAGCCGTGAAGTTCATCGCCGCGGCTTTCACCGCCAGCTCCGCCATGCTGAGCGAAGCGGTGCACTCCCTGGTGGATTGCGGCAACCAGGTGCTGCTCCTGCGGGGCCTGCGCCTCGCAGCGCGGCCGGCCGATGCGCGGCATCCGCTCGGCCACGGCCGGGAGCTCTACTTCTGGACCTTCGTCGTGGCGCTGCTCGTCTTCGCCCTCGGGGCGGGCGTGTCGGCCTATGAGGGCGTACTGCGCGTCCTCCATCCGCGACCGGTCGAGAACATCACCACGGCTTATGTCGTGCTCGGGCTCGCCCTCCTGTTCGAGACGCTCTCCTGGCGCGTGGCGCTGCGCGCCTTCCGGGAAGCTAAGGGCGAGATGGGCTACCTGCAGGCGATCCGCACCACGAAGGATCCCACCAGCTTCACCGTGCTGCTGGAGGACAGTGCGGCGCTGCTCGGCCTGCTCTTCGCTCTGGCTGGGACGCTGCTGGGCGAGGTGCTCGGCATCCCCGAACTCGACGGCGTGGCGGCGATCGCCATCGGCCTGCTGCTCGCCGGCGTGGCCATGCTGATCGCCCGGGAGAGCAAGGGCCTGCTGATCGGGGAGTCCGCCCGCCCGGCGCTGGAGGCGGCGATCCTGCGCCTCGCGGAGGAGCACCCCGCGGTCGACCGGGCGGAGGCGCCGCTCACGGTGCATTTGGCACCGCGCCAGGTGGTGGCCGCGCTGCGCCTGGACTTCCATGACGACCTGCGGGCCAGCGAGGTGGAGCGGGCGGCCGCCGCGATCGAAAGCCGCGTGCGCGCCGCGCATCCGGAGATCGTCGCGCTGTTCTTTCGCAGTGGCGCCATCACGGCTACCGCACAAAATCGTCCCGCACCGTGATCGCCGACCCACCACTCTGGCTCGCATTGCTTCTCGTCTTCGTCGTGGCGCCAGGCCTTGCGATCTGTGTCCTGACGGCGGTCCACGCATTGCTCGACCGCCTGCTGCGCGCCGAATACGCGCCGGTGCTGCGCCGCGTACTGCGCGACGGAAGGCTGCCCGTGGCGGTATCGCTTGCGCTGCTCGCGATGCTGGCGGCATTGCCGGCCTCGGGCCTGTCGAACGTCACCATCGGCTATCTCGACCGCGGGCTCGGCCTGGCGCTCACCGGGGCTCTGGGGTGGACGCTGACGCGCAAGGCCGCAGCGGTCTTCGACGCCTATCTGGACCGTGCGCAGCGGCTCGGGGATAGCGACCTGCCTGCACGGCAGCGGCGCACGCAGCTTGTGATCTTCCGCAGACTCGCCGTCTCCACCGGGGTGGTGCTCACGGTCGGGCTGGTGCTGACGGCGATTCCGGCGGTGCGTGCCGTCGGGCTGAGCCTCTTCGCCTCGGCAGGGGTTGCCGGCATCATCGCCGGCCTCGCGGCCCGGCCCACCGTCTCGAACCTGATCGCTGGGCTGCAGCTCGCCGTCACCCAGCCGGTCCGCATCGGCGATGCCGTGCTGATCGAGGGGGAGTGGGGCCATGTCGAGGAGATCGGCTCCACCTTCATCACCGTGACCACCTGGGACCAGCGTGCGCTCATCGTGCCGCTGACCTACTTTCTGGAGCGGCCGATCCGGAACTGGACCCGCAGCTCCTCGCAGCTCCTCGACACGGTGCTCCTCTATGTGGACTACGGCGTGCCGGTCGAGGCGATCCGGCGCGCAGCCCGGGAGATCGTCGAGGCTTCCCCGCTCTGGGACGGCCGCGCCTTCGCGGTACAGGTCACGGACCTGCGCGAGCGCTCGATGGAAATCCGGGTGCTGATGAGCGCGGCGGATGCGGACAGGATGTTCGACCTGCGGTGCCTGATGCGCGAACGCCTCATCGACTTCGTCGTGCGCGAGCACCCGCAGGCCCTGGCGCGCGACAGGATCGAGCTGCACCCGCCGCTGCCGGCACCCGGCGCGGTACCGCGACAGGCCACGGAGAGCCGGTGACCGGCAGGCGAGGGCGGCCCCGGCTGGATGCAAGGCAGGGCGCCGGGCCGCCTGGCCCGGCGGGCTGAGGCGCCCGGCCCGCCATCCGACCGGCGTTCGATCTCGGAGAAGATCGTTTCTGTCGGCCGCGCATCCGAACCGGTGCTACTGCGTTGCTGCTGCGTGTGCGGCGGCCATGCTGCACGCCGGGCCGCGCCTCCTGCCGGCTCGATCGGCAGGAGAGCCGCGCATGTCGGAAGCCCGGGCCCTGAGGCGCGGCACAGTCCGCTCTGCCGCACGCGCCGCGAAATGCCCGCACCGGTGGCGGCGCGTAGCGGCCGCCATCTGCCTCGGCACGGCGCTCGGGCTGCTCCCTGGCGCACAAGCAGCCCTCGCTCAGGGCCAGGAGAGCGAGACTGCGCCCATGGGTCCGCAGACCACAGCCCGGCCGGCGCCCCTTCTCTCCTCCATTGCCTCCGTCTCCGTCCCGTCCGGTCGGGCCATGACGCCCCCGCCCATCCCGGTCGCAAGGCCGGCGGAGCCCGGCAGCGGGCTGGCGCTGCCCGGTTCCGTCCGGCTCGAATCGCCCGCGCGCCTGGCCTGCGGCGACATCCAGGATGACACCGCCCGCGCGCGTTGCGAGGCCCGCACGGCCCCACCGGCACCTCCTGCGGAGGGCCTGCCATGACGGAGGACAGGAAGGGCGAGGGGCTCGCACGCCGGGGCCTGTTCCGCGGCGCCGCTGGCCTCGGCGCCGCCACCGCGCTTCCCGGCTCTGCCGGCGCCCAGCCCGCTGCGGCGCCGCAGGAGGCACGTCCGGCCACCCCGGGAACGGTGGCTGCCTGGCGCGCCGGTGCCCGCAGCCCGGCCGACCGGCCGCAGGCGGCGCCCTACCGCTTCTTCAACGCAGCCGAGGCCGCCTTCATCGAGGCGGCGGTGGACCGGCTGATCCCGGACGACGAGGACTGGCCCGGCGCGCTCTGGGCCGGCGTGCCTGCCTATATCGACGGGCAGCTCGCCGGCGCCTATGGCCAGGGCGCGCGCTTCTACGGCGCCGGGCCCTGGGCGCCCGGCCTGCCGAGCCAGGGCTACCAGCTCGCGCTGACCCCGGCGCAACTCTATCGCACCTCGCTCGCTGCCCTGCAGCGCGAGCTCGACGCCCGGCACCTCGACTTCCCGAAGGCGCCGCCCGAGGCGCGCGACGCCTTCCTGCACGAGGTCGAGGCAGGACGCATCGACTGCGGCGGCTTCCCTTCCTCGGTGCTCTTCGAGACGCTGCTCGCGAACACGGTGGAAGGCTTCCTCTCCGACCCCGCCTATGGCGGCAACCGCGACATGGTGGGCTGGCGCATGATCGGCTTCCCGGGCGCCTACGCCGCCTATCTGCAGCTCTACACCCATCATGGCATGCGCTTTGAGCGCGAGCCGATCTCGATGGGCGATGCGGCCCGGCAGCAGCATGAGCACGGCCAGGAGGGGCACCGGCATGGCTAGGACGATGCCGCCCGTCGATGTGGTGTTCGTGGGGTTCGGCTTCACCGCCGCGATCATCGCGCGGGAGCTGAAGGACGCCTCCGTGCGCATGGTGGGGCTGGAGCGCGGTCGAATCCGCGACACCGTGCCCGACTTCCAGTCGCCCGCCATGCATGACGAGCTCGCCTATGCCGTGCGCCACGGGCTGATGCAGGACGTGGCGAAGGAGACGGTGACCGTCCGCAATCGTCCCGACCAGACGGCGTTGCCGATGCGGCAGCTCGGCAGCTTCCTGCCGGGCACGGATCTGGGTGGCGCCGGCGTCCACTGGAACGGCCAGACATACCGCTTCCAGGAGGCCGACTTCGTCCTGCGCAGCCATCACGAGCAGCGCTATGGGCGCGATTTCATCCCGGACGAACTCGCGATCCGCGACTGGGGCCTCACCTACGCCGACCTGGAGCCCCACTACGACCGCTTCGAGTACCTCCTTGGCATCTGCGGCTATGCCGGCAACGTCCAGGGCACCATCCGGCCCGGCGGCAATGTCTTCGAGGCGCCACGCTCCCGCGACTACCCGAACCCGCCGACGCGGCCGGCCTATCTCGGCGCCCTTTTCGCCAAGGCGGCGATGGAGCTCGGCTACAGCCCGTTCCAGGTGCCGAGCGCCAACCTGGTACGCGGCTATACCAATCCCGAGGGCGTGCGCCTCGAGCCCTGCATGGTCTGCGGCTACTGTGAGCGCTTCGGCTGCGAGCACTTCGCCAAGTCCAGCCCGCAGACCACGCTCTGGCCGGTGGTGCGGCAGCAGCGGAATTTCGAGCTGCGCACCGGTGCGCATGTGGTGAAGGTGAACCTGACGCCCGACCGCAATCATGCGACCGGCGTCACCTATATCGATGTGGCCACGGGCGAGGAGGTGGTGCAGCCAGCCGAGCTGGTGGTGCTCTCCGCCTTCGCCTACCACAATGCGCGACTGATGCTGCTCTCGGGCATCGGCACGCAGTACGACCCGCGCACCGGCCAGGGCAATGTCGGACGCAACTACTGCTACCAGACCATGAGCTCAATTACCCTGTTCTACGACGAAGATGTGCACCTGAACCAGTTCATGGGTGCCGGCTCGCTCGGCACGGTCATCGATGACTATTCCGGCGATAATTTCGACCATACCGGCCTCGGCTTCGTCGGCGGCGCCTATATCGCGGCCTACACGACCGGGGCGCGGCCGATCGAATTCCACCCGGTTCCGCCGGGGACACCGCGCTGGGGCGTCGAGTGGAAGCGTGCCATCGCGCGCCACTACAACCACACGGGCGGGCTGACTTGTCACGGGCAGTCCAACGCCATGCACACGAACTACGTGGACCTCGACCCGACCTACCGCGACGCCTATGGCCAGCCGCTGCTGCGCATCACTTTCGACTTTCCCGAGAACGACCTGCGCATGTCCAACTATGTCACGGAGCGGGCGGTGGAGATCGCCCGTCGGATGGGCGCGCAGCAGATCGTGGCCAATTCGCGGACGGCGCCCTGGTCCGTGGTGCCCTATCAGACCACGCACAACACCGGCGGCGCGATCATGGGCACCGATCCGCGCGAGACGGCGGTGAACCGCTTCTGTCAGTCCTGGGACACATCGAACGTTTTTGTCACCGGCAGTGCCGTGTTCCCGCAGAACGCCACCTACAACCCGACGGACACGGTGGGCGCGCTGGCCTACTGGACGGCGGCCGCGATCCGTGACCGCTACCTCCGCAACCCCGGCCCGCTGGTGCCGACATGAGACGCATAGCCGTCCTCGCCATCCTGGCGGGGCTCGCGGCCGCACCCGCCGCCACGCAGCCACGGCCGCCCATGGGTACCGGCACCCAGACGCCGGCGCCCGCGGCACCGCAACCGTCCGTGCGCCCCGCTGCGGCGCCGAACGTCGAGCGAGGGCGGCAGATCGCCGAGAACGGCACCCCGGCCGGGGCACTGGCCTGCACGCAGTGTCACGGGATGGACGGCGCGGCCAATGGCTCCAACACGTTCCCGCGGATCGACGGCCAGCCCGCCTACTATCTCTTCAAGCAACTGGACGATTATGCCTCTGGCGCGCGGGATAACCCGATCATGAGCCCCATTGCGCAGTCGCTCACCGAGGAGGAGCGGCAGGACGTGGCCGCCTATTACGGCACGCTCCGCTTCGTGGAACGGCCCGTGTCCCAGGCCGGGGCGCAGGCCGATGTGCAGGCGATGCGCATGGGCCGTGAGATCGTGAATGTCGGAATTGCCGAGCGTGGGGTGCAGGGCTGCGCGAACTGCCATGGTCCGGAGGCTGCCGGCTTGGCCCCCGCCACGCCGCGGCTCGCGGGACAGTGGGCGAACTATGCGCGCGCGCAGTTCGATGCGTTCCGCAACAGCACCCGCAAGAACGACGTCGCCGCGGTGATGCGCGATCTCTCGCACCGCCTGACCGATGACGAGATCGCTGCCGTTTCCACCTATTTGGAGACCCTGCAGCCGGCGCGCGAACGCTGACATCGCCTTCCGGGAGAGACCTGACAGACAATGGGAAGAGCAGGAGTGATGATCCGAGCGGTTCCAGCACCGGTCGCCGCCGCACTTGCTGTCGCGGCAGTCATTGGCGCTTCGGCGCCGGGTGCGGCCAGGGCGCAGGATGCCGCGGCAGGCCAGCGTGTGTTCAACACCCAGTGCCGCGTCTGCCACACCATCGAGGAGGGCGGGCGCAACGGCGTCGGCCCGAACCTGCATGGCGTTGTCGGCCGGAAGGCCGCCTCGGTCGAGGGCTTCCGCTACTCGAACGCCATGCGCGAGAAAGGCGAGCAGGGATGGACCTGGACGGAGGAGAATCTCCGGCCCTACCTGCACAACCCGAGGGAGGTCGTGCCCGGTACCAACATGGTCTATGCCGGTCTCCGCAATGACCAGCAGTTGAACGACCTCATCGCCTTTCTCCAGCAGCAGAGCCAGTAAGGGCACGGGCAGCGTGATGCCGCTTCCGCCACAGGCGAGGTCGGGCGGCATGGGACTGCTGCGGCGGAACCATCGGCACCTCGGCGGCACCTTCCGCGATCCGGTTCGGTCCGGCTTCGCCGCCGCGCTGTCGCTCGCCCTGCTCCTCCTTCCCGCTGCGATGGCCGCGGCGCAGCAACCGGCGCCCGACACCCCCGCGCCGGTGGTTGTGGTCGCGCCCGCGCGCCAGCAGGAGGTTGCGCCCGCCGCCGAGTTCGTCGGTCGCGTCGAGGCGATCCAGGCCGTGGACATCCGTGCCCGTGTCGAGGGCTTCCTTCGGCGTCGCGCCTTCCAGGAGGGCCAGGACGTGCGCAAGGGCCAGCTCCTCTTCGAGATCGAACCGGAGGGCTATGAGGCGGCCCTGGATGCCGCGCGAGCCCAGGTCGCACGGGCCCAGGCAACCCTGTCGGAGGCCGAGCGTGCGCTCAACCGCGCGCGTGAACTCCGCGCCTCCGGCACCATTCCGCAGGCGCAGCTGGACGAGGCGCAGGCGCAGCGCGATGCCGCCCGCGCCGATCTCGCCGAGGCGCAGGCCAATCTTCGCACATCCGAGCTGAATCTGAGCTACACGAAGGTCGTCTCGCCGATCGATGGTCGCATCGGGCGCACGGCTTTCACCGAGGGCAATCTGGTCGGACCCGAATCCGATCCGCTTGCGCGCGTCGTCCAGATCGACCCCATCCGCGTGGTGTTCTCGATCAGCGACCGCGACCTGCTGGAAGTGCAGCAGGAAGCGGGTGGAGTGCCGCGGGAGGAGGTCTACGGACGCTTCGTCCCGACCCTGGTGCTTCCCGATGGCACGCCTTATCCCGAGCCCGGCCGGGTGGACTTCATCGCCAACGAGATCGACCCGCAGACAGCGACCATCCCGGTCCGGGCGGTGTTCCCGAACCCGAACGGGTTGCTGCTGCCGGGCCAGATCGTCTCCGTGCGCATCCGCCCCGCCCGGTCGGAGCGTCGGCTCGTCGTGCCGGTCGGCGCTGTGCAGCGCGACCGCGAGGGGCCCTTCGTCCTGGTGATCGACGAGGGCAACCGCGTCGCCGAGCGGCGCATCCGCCTGGGTCCGCAGATCGGCCAGTCCTGGGTGGTGGAGGAGGGGTTGCGCGCGGGCGAGCGCGTCGTCACCGAGGGCATCCAGGCCGCGGTGTCGCCGGGGGCCGTCGTGCGGCCCGTCCCGGATGAGGATGACGCCGCCTCGACCAATTCCGACGGGCCATGATCTCGAACTTCTTCATCGATCGGCCGCGCTTCGCCCTGGTCGTCTCGGTCGTGATGGTCCTTGCCGGGCTGCTGGCGCTGCGCGCGATTCCCGTCGCCCAGTACCCGCCGATCACGCCGCCGGAAATCCAGGTCACGGCCACCTATCCCGGCGCCAGTGCCGAGGTCGTCGCGAGCAGCGTCGCGGCGCCGATCGAGGCCGAGGTGAACGGCGTGCCCGGCATGCTCTACATGTCTTCGACCAGCTCGAACACGGGCACCTACACGCTGACCGTGACCTTCGCCGTGGGCGCCGATCCTGCGATCGCCCAGGTGAATGTACAGAACCGCATCGCGCTGGCCACCCCCCGCCTGCCGCCGGCAGTGACACAGCAGGGTGTTTCGGTCCGCACGCGATCGACCAACATGCTGCTGGCGATCAACATCTTCTCGCCGCAGGGCTCGCGGGACGAGATCTTCCTCGCCAACTACGCCACCATCAATGTCCGCGACTCGCTGGCGCGCGTGGACGGAGTGGGTGAAGCCGGCAGCTTCGGCAGCCTCAACTACGCCATGCGGGTCTGGATGGATCCCAACCGGATGACCGCGCTCGGCATCACCGCCGACGAGGTGGCGGCGGCGATCCGCTCCCAGAACGCGCTGGCATCGGCCGGCCTGGTCGGCAGCCCGCCCACGCCGGAGGGCCAGCAGATGCAGCTTACGGTGCTGGCCCGCGGCCGCCTCGCCACGCCCGAGGAGTTCGGGAACGTCATCATCCGCACCAATCCCGAAGGCGGCATCGTGCGCGTTCGGGACGTGGCGCGGGTGGAGCTCGGCGCGCAGGAATACGCGTCGCGCTCGCGCCTCAACGGGCAGCCCAGCGCGACCGTCGTGATCTACCAGGCGCCGGGGGCCAATGCCCTGGCGGTCGCCGAGCAGGTTCGGTCCGAGCTGGAGCGCCTGTCGCAGCGCTTCCCGGAGGACGTCGCCTATGCGATCGTCTTCGACACGACGCGCTTCGTGAGCGCCACGATCGAGGAGATCGTCTTCACGCTCGCGATCACCTTCCTGCTCGTGGTCGGCGTGACCTATCTCTTCCTGCAGGACTGGCGCGCGACGCTGATCCCGACCCTGACCATCCCGGTCTCGCTCATCGGCGGTTTCGCCGTGCTCTACGCCCTGGGCTACTCGGCCAACACGATCACCCTCTTTGCCCTGATCCTGGCGATCGGCCTGGTGGTGGACGATGCCATCATCGTGGTCGAGAACGTGCAGCGGCATCTCGAAGAGGATCCGGCGCTCGCGCCGGCCGAGGCAACGCGGCGCGCGATGGCGCAGATCACCGGCCCCATCATCGCCTCCACCCTCGTGCTCGCCGCGGTCTTCGTACCGGTCGCCTTCCTGCCTGGCATCACCGGGCAGCTCTATCGGCAGTTCGCCGTCACCATCACCGTGACCGTGCTCTTCTCGGCGGTGAACGCGCTGACGCTCAGCCCGGCGCTCTGCGCGCTGCTGCTCCGGCCGCCGCCCGGTGGCAGGCGGCGCGGGCCGCTCGGCTGGTTCAGCATCGCGCTCGACCGGGCGCGCGGTGGCTATGTGGCCGGGGCACGCTGGCTGTCACGGCGGCTGGCGCTGGCGTTGCTGCTCTTCCTGCTGGTCGCGGGCGGCGCGGGTATGCTGTTCCGCCTGCTGCCGACAGGCTTTCTGCCACCCGAGGACCAGGGCTATTTCTTCGTCAACATTCAACTCCCGAACGCCGCTTCGCTCAACCGGACCCAGGCCGTGCTGGACAAGCTCGACGGCATGATCCGGGAGACCGAGGGCGTGGCCAATGTGATCGGGGTCAGCGGCTTCAGCCTGCTCGGCGGTGCCGGCTCCAACGCCGGACTCGTCATCGTCACCCTGCAGCCCTGGGAGGAGCGGAGCGCGCCCGAACTGACGTTGAACGCGATCCTGACGCGGCTGCAGGCGCGGCTGCTTGCATTGCCGGAGGCGCGGGTCCTGGCCTTCAACCCGCCGCCGATCCCGGGACTCGGCGCGACCGGCGGCTTCGACTTCCGCCTCCAGACGCTGGAGGGGCAGTCACCGCTGGACCTCGCGGCGACCATGCGCGGCCTGATCTTCGCGGCGAACCAGCAGCCGGCGCTTTCTGCGGTCTTCAGCACCTACACGGCCGATGTGCCGCAGATCTCCATCGATATCGACCGGCCGCGTGCCGAGTTGCTGGGCGTCTCGCCCGGCGACATCTTCGCTGCGCTGCAGGCGCATCTCGGCTCGCAATACGTGGACGACTTCAACCTGCTCAGCCGCGTCTTCCAGGTGCGGCTGCAGGATCAGGCCCAGTTCCGCGACCGCGCGGCGCAGATCGACCGCCTGCATGTGCGCAGCCGCACCGGAGAGCTGGTGCCGCTGCGCAGCCTGCTGACGCGCGGGACCGCACTCGGACCCAGCACGATCAGCCGCTACAACCTGTTCCCCGCTGCCGCCATCAATGGCCAGGCCGCATCCGGGCACAGCACGGGCGAGGCGCTGGATGCGATGGAGCGCGTGGCGGCCGAGCGTCTGCCGCCGGGCTACGGCTTCGAATGGACCGGCCTGGCGCTGCAGGAGCGTGCCGCGGGCGGCCAGGTGCTGTGGATCTTCTCCCTGGCGCTTCTCTTCGCCTATCTGTTCCTCGTCGCCCAGTACGAAAGCTGGATCGTGCCGATCTCGGTCGTATTGTCCGTTGCCGTCGGGGTGCTGGGGGCGCTGGCGGCCCTCTGGCTCGCGGACATCGATAACAACGTTTACGCTCAGATCGGCCTGACCCTGCTGATCGGGCTGGCAGCGAAGAACGCCATCCTGATCGTGGAATTCGCCAAGCATCGCCGTGATGCCGGCGAGCCGCTGGTCGAGGCGGCCGCGGCGGGCACCGAGCAGCGCTTCCGCCCCGTGCTGATGACCGCCTTCGCCTTCGTCCTGGGTGTGCTGCCGCTGGTCGTGGCAACGGGTGCCGGGGCAGCCAGCCGGCGCGCGATCGGCACCACCGTCTTCGGCGGCATGCTGGTGGCGACACTGCTCGGCGTCTTGCTCATCCCGTCGCTCTACGTCCTGGTGCAGGCGTTGCGGGAGAGAGTGAAGGCGCGGCTGGGAGTGGGACCTGACAGGTCGTTGCCTGCGGACCGCACCTGAATGCATCGTGGATCAGCGGTCAGATGGCGTCGCCGATCCGGTTCTGCGGGCAGAGCAGATACGTCGCGATGCGCTGGGCAGCGACCTCGGGCGGCTCGTTCCATTCGCCGCGCGTCGGCTCGATCAGCGGTGCCAGATCGGCAATGTGGGCGGCGCGGACGCCGCGCCGGGTCCCGCCCCGGCGAGGATCAGCGGAATGCAACCGGGAGGCGGGCCCAAAGGATGAAAGGCCCCGGTCCACGGGCGGCGGCGGTCTCTCGCGTGGTCCGGGCGGAGAAAGCGGCGGGATGTTCGGTCCTGGCCCCGGCGCAGGTCCGCCCGGCCCTGGCGGCGGCACCTCGGGTCCGGGTGGTGTGGGCGGCACGTCCGGTCCCGGCTCGGGCGGCCTCGGCCTGGGAGGGGGCGGACGGGGCGGTTCCGGCGGTGAGGCCGGATCCTGCATGACTGGATCGCCGTATCCGCTCGCTGTCATGGCGGCGCTCGGCCCTGCCTAGCGGGGCTGCACCGAAGGATCGCCATCAGGTGTGCCGGGCGGTGGAATGACCGGCGTGGTGCCTGGGGCCGGGTCCGGCACGGTGCCCTGCTGAATGCCCGGATCCACGCCGCCGGGTGGGGGAATGACGCCCCGCGCCGCGCCGCCGCCTTGCGGGCCCTCGACGGTATCGTCTCCTGTCGGCCCGCCGCCGGAGCGGTCCGGCGGCCGCTCGGTGCGGTCCCGGGGCTGCGACTGGTCCGTCGCGGGCGGGCTGCGTTGCTGGGCCGCGGCGGACCAGGGCGCGCCGACCGCCGCAGTGAGCGCCAGCACCACCGCTGCAGCGATGTGAGATTGCGTCATCATCGGTTTCATGCGCGCGGACCGCCGGTCTGGGAGTGCTGGCCGCCGGGGCGCGAGATGCCGGCCACGGCCTCGCCGGCCGGCATCGGTCCCTCGCCCACGGCGATATCGCCGAGCGAGATGATGCCGACGAGATGTCTGTCGCGGTTCACCACCGGCAGGCGGTGCACCTGGATCTCGCCCATGTTGCGGGCGACATGCGCGATGTCCTCGTCCTCGAAGCAGTACTTCGTTTCCGGGGTCATCACCTCGCGCAGCTTCGTGTCTGGGCCCTTGCCCTGGGCCACGGCGCGCACGGCGATATCGCGATCCGTCACCATGCCGATCAGGCGTTCGCCGTCGGCCACCGGTATCGCGCCGGCGTCGATCTCGGCCATGATGCGGGCGACCTCCAGGATCGTGTCGTCGGGGTGCGCGAGCCGCGGGTTGCGCGTCATCTTGTCGCTGACCTTCATCCTTGCAGCCTCCTTGATGGCTGGCGTGGTTGGCATCGGATGCCTCCGGGCGGCAGCACTCCGGAGCCAGGAGCACTGACCCGGGGCAAACGGGGGTCGCCCCGGCGGGGTCGGAGCGCGCACGGGAGATGGCCTGCACGGCGCCCTGGATGCCCACCGGCCGAATACCCTGTGATCCCTCGCCGGTCCGCTCCGGCAGCCGTCGGGCTGCGCGACCAGGCGCCACTGACCGTGGCGAGGGCCGCCCCTCAGCGCCGGCGCGGCGAAGCCATGCGGCGGGCTGCGGGATGGCAGTGGCAGCGCAGCCATGATGCACTCGTCGCGCCAGGCGCCCGTGAGCTTCGGCCTCCTGTCGAGGCTCTCATCTTCGGTGGCCGCCATGGCTCCTCCTCGCCGCGAACGGGCGGCGATGATGCGACCATGGTCGCATCGGTGCGGATGGCCCGGTCGCGGATCACCGGCATGCGCGGCGAACGCCGCCCGGCACCCTCCGGTTCGTGGCTGCAGACGAACAACCGCCCGGATGTCCTTTCATCGTCACCAGGATGCCGCCGTCGCTGCATCCCTCGATGTGGTGAGCGTCCCCCGTATCCGGGGCGCATTCGTCCAGGTTAGCGGCCTCCCCACGACCATGCAGGCCAAGCATCCGGGTCGGGGAGCGTTCGTGAAGCAGGATGGCGCGTCCGATCTTCCGCGTGACCACCTTGCATCCTTCCGGATGCATTGCGGCGCGATCCGCTCCAAGGGATCCGCTCCAAGGAGAGAGCCCCGCTCCGGAAATAGGCACACTCGTGCCGTTGTGGCCGCGATGGCCGGCCGGACGGCCGTGCAATTCGCGGCGTTCCACTGGCCAGGGCCGCCATCGTGTCGACGCACAGTTCCGCGCTCAGCTCCCGGTCCGCAGCGGGCGGCCGCCGGGTGCGATGGCAGGGTCCGGGCCGAAGGCGCGGGCAGCACCCTGGCTGGTTATCAGGTCGGTCTCCCGGGGCGAGGGGCCTGGACCCCACGAAATCCTTGTGGGCGAGGGGGGTGAAGATGTTTCGCCCATGTCTCCATGCGGGACGGCAGCGCTGGCGCGGTCCGCCTGCGCGGCCGGCGGGGGTCGGCACAGGGACATGGCGCGGCTTCAGCGGCAGGGCGGCGCCCGGTCGGTACGGTGATCCATGCCGGGCACTGCCATGGCTCTGGGCAGGAGGCGCCGCCGATGGCGCAACGAATGGCATTTCGGGCCTGAATCGCCCTGCTGAAGTGAGCGAAGATTCCGTCTGGCTCTTGCGGCGGAGGGTCGCGATATGGTTCCCTTGCGTGGGGGATATCTCACGCAATGTTGTATCGCATTGTATCCTGCATATTGGCAGCGGCCCTGCTCGCCCTGCCTGCCGCCGCCGATAATTCCGAATACAGGTCCAGACCGCCCGGCACCCGGCCTGCTGCCATTCTCGACGTGGACGCGATCCCGTACCTGATGGCAGCCGGCCGCGCCGACTACGCCCGCTTCCTGGTGCAGGCCACGCCCCGCGCCTTCGCGCTCAGCCCCGACGGGGCCTGGGGCTGGGCCGCCGCGCTGGAGACGCCCGCCGCCACCGAGGCGCGTGCGCTCGAGATCTGCCACCGCTGGGGCGGGAAGGATTGTCAGATCTACGCTCGCGACCTCGACGTCGTCTGGCCTGGCCACGAAAGCGCTGCGCCTCGCGTGGTCGAACGGCCCATCACAGGCGGTCCCGGCTGGACCCTGATCCCTGATGGGCGCTTCCTCTGGCAAGGACCGGGCAGCGCCCGCGGCGCCTATGTCTGGGCTCATGGCCGCGCCGCCGGCGGGCAGGACAGCCGTGGCAGCCAGCCGCAGCCGCATGTCCGTGTCTTCAACAATGCCGGCTACGATGTATTGCGCTTCGATCGCGCGCCGGAAACGGACGAGACCGACGACGCCGCCCTCTGGCTTCGCAAGGCGCTGATCGAGTTGCGCCGGCGAGGCTACGATCGCGTCGTGGTCGGCGGCCAGTCACGCGGCGCCTGGAACGCGCTGCAGGCGCTGGAGGTACCGGATCTGGCCGATGCGATCATCGCCATCGCCCCCGCCGCGCATGGTGCCACCGGTAGCCCCGCCTGGGCCTGGGCGCTTGACGATCTTCGCCACGTCGTTCGCGCCGCGCACAGCCCCGATACCCGCGTGGTCGTGGCGAATTTCGCCCGCGACGAGTTCGACCCCGACCCCGAGGGCCGCGCCGCCATCTTCCGCAAGCTGACGGCGCCCAGGGTCGATGCCCTGCTGTTCCTGGATCGGCCAGCCGGTATTACGGGCCACGGCGGCGGCGCCGATGCCCGCTTCACCATCCGTTACGGCGATTGTCTGCTCGCCTTTGCCGAAAGTCGTGTAGAGGCCTGCCGCTGAGGCCTCCCCACGCATCTCCCGGCGCGGCGCAAAGGCCAGTGCCCGGTAGGTCTGGCAGGTTCCGTCCATGCGCATGGTCCGCACTCAGGGGCGGAGAGGTCCAAGGGCGCCTCGCCCGGTCTGGCCGGGCCAGCGCCGTCGTCGGGCCGAAGCAAGGGGATGCACGCGGCGGAACATCAGGCTGCCCAGTGTCATCACCGCCCGTGCCATGTCCTTGCCCGGCCGCTGCTGTTCGGGTCGGTCCGCATCCCGTCCCTGCGGCCGGCAGGCCCGAAGGGAACCCGCTGCTCGGCCGCCGCGCTGCTGTTGCGACGCGACGGAGGTTTTCCATGCCCAAGAACGACCCGGACCGGCGCAAGGAGGCGGCACGGCAGGGCGGTAACTGGACGGAGGAGGAGAAGGTCCGCGGCGCTCCGGCAGGCGGCGATACAGGCGCCGCGGGCGAGGCGGAACCCAAGGCCAAGCCCACGGATGACCGTGCCAGGACCGAGGCCGCTGCCGCCGAGACGGAGCACGCCCCGGAGCCCGACCGGCCCGTCGGCGGTGGCCGCGGCCACCGCTCCATGGGGGGATCCGCCACCCAGCCCAAGAGCCCGCGCCCCGGCGGACCCGTTCGCCCGGACCGCTGACCCTGCCGCCGCGCGGGGCGGCTGTGCGGATAGCGCGGTGGACCGGTGCCGCAGTCTTCGGCAGCATGCGGCCATGCTGTACCAGCCTGCTGCCTTCCGCGAGGACCGGCCCGAGATCCTGCACGGGCTGATCCACCGCGCGCGCCTGGCGCTACTCGCCTCCAATGGCGAGGACGGCGTGCCCGACATCACCCACCTGCCGCTGACCCTCGTGGCGGAGGAGGGACCGCAGGGCACGCTCTATGGCCATGTCGCACGGGCCAATCCGCACTGGCGGCGCCTGGCCGTCGCCGGCCGCGCAGTCGCGGTGTTCCGTGGTGCGGAGGCCTATGTCTCGCCCAACTGGTACCCCTCCAAGGCGGAGCACCATCGCGTGGTGCCCACCTGGAACTACGAGGCGGTGCATGCCGAGGGGCCGGTGACGATCATCGAGGAGGCCGAAGCGCTGCACACCCTCGTCTCCCGGCTGACCGAGGAGCGCGAGCGCGGCCAGCCCCGTCCCTGGGCCGTTACCGATGCGCCGGCGGAGTTCGTCGCCGGCATGCTGAAGGGTATTGTCGGTGTTGCGCTGCGCATCGAGCGCCTGTCCGGCAAGCGCAAGCTGAGCCAGAACCGGGACGCCGCCGACCGTGAGGGCGCGATCGCGGGCCTGGCTGCGAGCGAGAACGCGGCGGACAGGGCGACGGCGGAAGCAATGCGGGACGTCTGACAGGGAAACCTGTCAGTTCTCGCCCGAGAGCGAGTGTCCGGTGCGCTGCCACGGGGCGGCGATCCTCCCCGCGGCCGTCACTCCGCGGATCGGGCCTCGCAACGCCTCATGACCGGCCTGCCGATACCCTGATCTGCGAAGGGTGAAGCCGGCCGAATGGCTGGCTGGCCACCGCGCCGGGTGGCACGCGGCCAGGCCAGCCAGGGAGGACGCCGACGCATGGGCGGGCTGGTGTCAGCCGGTCACTCCGCGGCGGCGGCCTCGCGCCAGGTCTCGCCCCAGCGGTCGAGATAGACCACCTCCTCCAGCGGCCCGCGCCCGACCGGGCCGAAGCGCCCCATCGGCCAGCCGATCGGCAGGATGGCATAGGAATGAACGCCGGGTGGCAGGCCGAGTGCCGCCTCGGCCTCCTTCTCGAACAGCAGGTGCCGCGTGGTCAGGGTCGCGCCAAGGCCCAGCGCGCGGGCCGCCAGCAGCATGTTCTGCACCGCCGGATAGACCGAGGCCCCGGACCAGCGTGTCGGCGCGCCCGCTTCCTCGAGGCAGGCGACGATCCAGACCGGTGCCTCGTGGAAGTGCTCCGTCAGGTACTCCACCGCTTCGTGCTGGCGTCGGTAGCGCTCCGCGGTGACGCCGGGCGGTGGGGCGCTGCTCGCGTAGCGTGGCCCGATCACTTCATCATAGGCCTTCTTGTACCAGACCTGCACCGCCTTCTTGATGGCGGGATCCTTGACGACGAGGAAGCGCCAGCGCTGCGTGTTTCCACCATTCGCGGCGCAGACGCCGGCGCGCAAAATTCTGCGGATGAGCTCGTCGGGCACCGGGTCGGGCTTGAGCCGCCGCATCGCCCGTGTGGTGTGCATGATCTCGAAGACGTCGGTTCCCTCGGACATTCCATCCCCCGTCAGGCGAACTGCCGGGAAAGCCTCCCACACCCTGTGGCCGGCCGGAAGCACCGTCGCCATACATCCGGCCTCAGCGGGCGGGGCGCCGCAGCAGGGCTGCGGCCAGCACCGCGGCCGGGATCGCAGCGGCGATGTAGAAGGTCTGACGGAAAGCCTGGAGGAAGCCGTCCTCCGGCGCCGCGCCGCGGGCGAGGGCCGCTGCCTCGAGCGCGCGGAACAGCAGGGTCAGCAGCGAGGCCGCGGTGACGATGCCGAGAGTGCGCGTGACCATCGCCAGGCTGCCGGCGACGCCACGGTCGGCGCGCCGCATGGTGCCCGTGACGATATCGGTATAGGCGACCTGGAACAGGCCGAGCCCGACGCCCTGCAGCAGCAGGGTCGCCGCGAGCAGGGCAGGGTGCGTCCCTGCCTCCCAGCCGGAGGTCAGGAACAGCCCCGCGCCGGTCAGGGCCGTGCCGAGCAGCGCCAGCGGCCGCGGCGCCATGCGCCGCCCGATCGCCCAGCCACCGAGCGGCGAGGCCAGCATCGTTCCGGCCGCGCCGGCGGCAAGCACGAGTCCCGCGACCACCGTCGGCCATCCACCGATGCGCGCAAGCCAGTAGGGCACGAACAGCAGCACGGCGAAGCCCGCCAGGTTCACCAGCGCGTTCGCCGCATGGATCGACACGAAGCCTGGCAGGCGGAACAGGGCGGGATCGATCAGCGGGCGCGGGCTGCGCCGAGCCCACCACAGGAAGCCGCCCAGGGCGGCGAAGGAGGCGGCCCCGAGCAGAAGCGCCGCCGGCGCGCCCTCGGCCAGGTGTCGTGCCTGGTTGACCGCCAGCAGGAAGGCGCTGATCGCCACCGCCAGCAGCACCGCGCCGGGCAGATCGAAAGGCTCGCGCGCCCCGGCCTGCGGCGGGTCCGTCAGGCCATGCGACAGCAACAGCGCGGCCAGTGCGATGGGTGCGCGGAACCAGAACACCGCTTCCCAGCCCCAGAGCTGCACCAGCACGCCGCCGAGCGAGGGGCCGAGCGCCGAGCCCGTGGCGAAAATCAGCGCATAGATCCCCAGCATGCGTCCGCGCATCGCCTCCGATGCCAAGCCGGTGACCAGGGCGGGGCCGCAACTGATGACCAGCGCCGCGCCGATGCCCTGCATGACACGGCACAGCAGCAGCCAGGCATAGTCCGGCGCCGCGGAGCAGAGCAGGAAGGCCAGGCCGCTCCACAGCAGCCCGGCGCGGAACACCAGGCGATGGCCGAAGATGTCGCCGACCCGGCCGATGCCCAGCATCAGGCTGCCATAAGTGAGCACATAGCAGATCACCACCCATTGGATCTCGGCGATCGGCAGGCCGAAATGCGCGGTGATCGGTGGAAAGGCGATGTTGACCGCGCTGTCGAGCGGGACGATCAGCGTGCCAAGGGCGATCGGCAAGGCACGCGCGGCAAGCCGCGGGAACGACGTCATGATGGCCAGGCCGCCTTCGGCATCGGCTCCATCGCCGTGAATTCCGGCTCCTCGGTCGCGCCCAGGCCCGGCGTGCCGAGCGAGCCGATCTCCAGCATGCCGTTGCGGATGGCAAGACGGGGGCCGTGCGGCGTGTCGGCGTAGAGATCCGGATGCGCCTCCATGAAGCGCACCGCCTCGGCCTTGGGGCGGCCGGCGAAGCCGTCGATGAAGTGGTGGGCATTGCGCTCGACATGCGCGAGGCCGAGCAGCGACACCAGCGCGAGGTCCTGCTGGACCGAAACCCCAGCCTGGGTGGTCAGATCCTCGCCGGAAAGGAAGTAGCGGGGACCCTCCGCGGCGTTCCAGGCGCGGCAGCGTGCCAGGTTGATCAGGCTGCGCCAGAGGCCCTTGCAGGACTTGGAGGAGACGCCGGCATAGCCGAGCGCGCGCGCCCGGACGAAGGCGTCGAGGTCGCCATCGCTTTCGTCGATGATCACCGGCCGGGCGGTGGCAAGCGCCGCCATGCCCGTCTCCAGCGCCCGGTCGCGCCGCACCGGCTGCTCGATATAGAGGATGGAGGCTGAGAGCTGCTGCAGGCGCGGCTCCGCCTGCATCGCCGCCCACAGCGCCGCCGCTGCCTCGGCATTGGCGTATTGCTCGTTGCCGTCGAGCGAGACGTGATAGCCGTGCTGCCGGTCGAGCACGGCGGCGATGCGGCAGAGCCGATCCAGATCGGCCTGCACATCGCCAGCGACCTTCAGCTTCCAGTAGCGATGGCCATAGCGGCCCGCGACCTCCTCCAGCGTCTCGGGCAGGCCGTCCCGCACGCGTTCTGTCTGGTCGGCGGCGGTGATGGGGTCCACCAGGCCGACGGTGTGCCGCGCGTGGATGCGCCGCGCGGGGCGCAGCGAGGCGAGCATGGCATCGAAATCGGTGTCTGGCAGGTCCGGGATTACCGGATGCGGCGCCATCCCGCCGATATTGGCGCGCATTCCGGTATGGAAGCTCACGCCGTGCAGCTTCAGTAGTGCGTCCAGCGCGGCGCGGTCCAGCAGGGCGCGGCCGAAGCTGGCGACCAGCGGATTCAGCGCCTCCCGTCCACAGGCGGCGACATGCGCCGCGCAGCCGTCGGCGAAATGGCCGAATGCGGTGTTCGCGCCGGCGGCGAGCGAGGCCTCGGCCGCGATTTCCAGGGCGCGACGAAGCTGGTCGCGGTTCTGTGCATCCGTCAGCGCCGGATTCTTGTCGAACCACTTGGCGGCGAGCGAGTCGGCGGCGACCCCCCAACCCTCCCGCCCGTCCTCCAGCCGGATGCGCGCCCGCAGCACCGCCTGGCGACCTTCGGTCACGGTGATGGCGCCGAAGCGGAAGGGCAGGCGCAGGCGGAAGGGCCACTCGAAGCGCTCGACGGCGGTGATGCGGAAGCGGGGGGCGGTCATGGCGCGTCCTCCATCGCCTGCAGGATGCTGCGCAGATAGCCCGCGGAATACGCGGCGCCGCCCGGCCCCTCCGGGCGGTACGCGAAGGGCTCGATGCCGCGGAGGCGGGCACGGCGGCGTCGGCGCAGCATGGCGAGGATGGAGGCGAAGCGGTCCGTGCCCTGGCCGGGCGCGCGCCGATGGCGATCCTTCAGGTGGATCTGCGCGAGCAGTCCGGTCGGCAGCCAGGTCGCTGGCAGGGGGGGTACGGGTTCGGCCTCTTCGTTCCTGGTGGCGCAGACACCCAGCATTGCGCGCGGCGCCGGACTGCCGGTGCGGTGGAGGATAGCGGCGGCGGCGTCACATTGAGCCGCGCAGGGCAGCTTCCTTACCACTTCGTTGCACCGCGTCAGGCGCATGGCGCGACTCCCCCTTCCTCCCTGCCGTTCACGGTTTCGGGCTTCATCCCCCGCTAGCGCTCGGCGCGCGCATCGGACGCGGCCTGGCGGTGGCCGTCAAGCGAGCGGGCGCGGCCAGGTCGTTGCGCAGGCTGCCAGCGCTTGCGACTTGCTCCGTGCGGGGCCGATGGCAAGACTGCACCCATGGCACTTACCCCTCAGGACGAGGCCCGCGCTGCCCTCTCGGCTGCCGGCCAATTGCCCGACGCCGAGATCGAGTTGGCGACCGTGGCCCTGCAGTTCGCCCGCATCGACGCCCCCGATGCCGACTGGCATGCCGCCGCTTCCGTCCTCTCTTCCCTCGCGCAGGCGGCAGTGACGGCCGCGACGGCGGATGCGGAGGCCGATGCCGGCGATCCCGACCGGCGCCGTGCCGTGCTCGCCGAAGTGATCCACGGCCGTTTCGGCTTCGCCGGCGACACGCTGAGCTATGACGACCTGGCGAATGCGAATCTCATCCGGGTCGTGGAGCGTCGGCGCGGCCTGCCCGTGGCGCTCGGCATACTCTGGCTGCATGCCGCCGAGGCCGCCGGCTGGGCGGCCCGTGGCGTGGATTTCCCCGGCCATTTCCTGGTGGCGGTGGAGGGGACGCGCGGGCAGGCGCTGGTGGATGTCTTCGCCGGCGGCGGTGCCCTGACGGCACCCGACCTGCGCGCCTTGCTGAAGCGCATGGAGGGCGAGAAGGCCGAGTTGCGCCCGGGCCTGCTGCAGATCATGAGCCGCCGCGGCGTGTTGCTTCGACTGCAGAACAACATCAAGCTGCGCAGGCTGCGCGCGGGCGATGTGACCGGTGCACTGACCTGCACCGAGGACATGCTGCGGCTCTGCCCCGATCATGCCGTCCTGTGGCGCGAGGCAGGGCTGATGAACCGGCGCCTCGACCGCATCGGCGCGGCACTGCAATGCCTGGACCGCTCCCTGGAGCTGGAGCCGGAGGGCGAGGCGGCGAGCCGGACCCGGGCGGTGCTGGAGGAGCTGCGCCACCGCCTGAACTGAGGCGTGCGGCGCCGGTCACGGACATGAAGCGGCCGCTCTGGCCTTTTCGCCACGGTAAGGGCAGGAGAGCGGAGGTCACGCGCAGGGAAACCCCAGATGGCACGCGCATTGCGGGTAGCGGTCCAGATGGACCCGATCGAGAGTATCAACATCGACGCCGACAGCACCTTCGTCCTGATGCTGGAGGCACAGGCGCGCGGCCATGCCTTATGGCACTACCTGCCGCGCGACCTGGCACTGGCCTCGGGCCGCGTCCTCGCCCGCGCCAACCCGGTGACGGTGGAGCGCAGGCACGGTGCCCACTGGCGCTTCGGGCCGGAGGAGGAGCTGGACCTCGGCACGATGGACGTGGTGCTGATGCGCCAGGATCCGCCCTTCGACATGGCCTACATCACGGCAACCCACATCCTGGAGCACATTCACCCGAAGACACTGGTGGTGAACGACCCGGCGGCCGTGCGCAACGCCCCGGAGAAGCTCTTCGTCACCCATTTCCCCGAATTCATGCCGGAAACGCTGGTGACGGCCGACCGCCGCCAGATCATGCGCTTCCGCGAGAAGCATGGCGACATCATCATCAAGCCGCTGTTCGGCAATGGCGGCGCCGGCGTGTTCCACCTGAAGCCGGACGACTCCAACCTCAACGCGCTGATCGAGATGTTCACCGAGCGTTCGCGCGAGCCGCTGGTGGTGCAGCGGTACGTGCCGGAAGTGCGCCAGGGTGACAAGCGCATCATCCTGGTGGATGGCGAGGCGCTGGGCGCCATCAACCGGGTGCCGGCAGCGGGCGAGGCGCGCAGCAACATGCATGTCGGCGGGCGGCCGGAGAAAGCGCTGCTGACGGAGCGCGAGAAGGAGATCTGCACGCGCATCGGGCCGGAGCTGAAGGCGCGCGGCATGATCTTCGTCGGCATCGACGTGATCGGCGGCTACCTGACGGAGATCAACGTCACCTCGCCAACCGGGCTGCAGGAGGTTGCGCGCTTCGACGGCGTGCAGCTCGAGCGCGCGATCTGGGATGCGATCGAAGCGCGGCGTTAGCGCCTGGAAGAGGCCCCGCCAGGAGGGCGCCGCCCTCCTGAAGACCTGCCAAGGGCCGAAGGACCCTGGACGATTGAGAAGAGAGGAGGTCCCCTCGGTCCTAGGGAGACCTGTGCGCGGATGTGTTTGGACGGGCTGTCTTCACGCTGATTCCCTTGTGGGATCGAACACGGGGGGGCTGCTGTGGCGCGGCGGCAGATTGGCCAGGAGGACCTCATTGCGCGGCAGGAGCCGCGGGCGGCATCGTCGCTGTC
>Ga0182741_1002023_pt1 | contig 24537 bp, 22 predicted proteins | sample eDN5th37CBELigOP_FD_128874 | JGI IMG/M metagenome (GOLD analysis project Ga0182741, IMG submission 128874) | Enriched Organic Plus compost microbial communities from Emeryville, California, USA - eDNA 5th pass 37_C BE-Lig OP (version 2) (version 2) ... | reverse complement strand
TGGCCCACCTGTTCGAGATAGAATTGCTCGAGGCGCCCGCCCACCCAGCGCGCCTCGATAAGGTCGATGCCCCCGGTGATGAGTTCGCGCAAGAGGACCGGGGCCTCGCTGCGGCCGACCGCCACCAGCACGCCGTCGCCATCGGGCGTTCCGCGCGCGCCCAGCTTCGCCAGCAGCGCCGCTTGCGATACCGCCAGCAGGCGCAGCTTCTCCTGCCCGGCCAGGAGCAGGTCGATGCGCCCTTCCGCCGCCAGCCGCCCGCGCGCGAAGATGGCGACGCGGTCGCAGACCCGCTGCACCTCGTCGAGCAGATGGCTGGAGAGCAGGATGGTGACGCCTTCCTTCTCCGCCAGTTCGCGCATCAGGGCTCGCATCTCCTGGATGCCGACCGGGTCCATGCCGCTGGTCGGCTCGTCGAGAATGAGCAATTCAGGCGCGCCGATCAGCGCCGCGGCGATGCCCAGCCGCTGCTTCATGCCCACCGAGAAATGATGCACCCGGCGGCCGCCCGCATTCTCCAGCCCCACCCGCGCCAGCCAGCGTTCCACCGGCGCGTCCTTGACGCCGCTGAGGCGCGCCAGCATCGCCAGCGTCTCGCGCGCGGTGAGGAAAGGGTGGTAGCGCGGCGTCTCGATCATCGCGCCGATGCGGCGGCGAAGACCTGCATCCGACGGCGCGCCGCCCAGCACCGAAACGCCGCCATCGGTCGGCCGGATCAGGTCCAGGCAGATGCGGAAGAAAGTGCTCTTGCCCGCGCCATTGGCGCCCAATATGCCGTAAACGCCGCCCCTGGGGATCGCAAGCGACAAGCGGTCCAGCGCCGTGACGGCGCCGAACCGCTTGGTCAGATCATGCGCTTCTACAAGCGCGCTCAGAGATCGCCCTTCCGTTGCAGCATCTGGCTGAGGAAGTCCACCTCCTGCCGGAACAGCGCGTCCTCGCCGATCAGCGCCTCGATGCGGCGGCAGGCATGCAGCACCGTGGTGTGGTCGCGCCCGCCGAAGCGGCGGCCGATCTCGGGCAGCGAGCGGGTGGTGAGCTTGCGCGCCAGGTACATCGCCACCTGGCGGGGCCGCGCCACGCGGCGCGCGCGCTGCGGCGAATGGAAGTCCTTTACGTCCAGCTTGTAGAATTCGGCGGTCTTGCGCTGGATGTCCTCGATCGAGGTCTTGACGCCCGGCGCGGTGCGCAGGCCCACGGCTTCCTCGGCCACTTCCAGCGTCACCGGCTTCTTGGTGAGGTCGGCATAGGTCGCGATCTTGGTGAAGACGCCGATCAGCTCGCGAGGGCTGGCGTCTTCCATGTCGGCGATGCGCTCCAGCACCGTCTCGGGCAGCACCACCTCCGGCTTGTGGCGGCAGAATTCGGCGGCGCGGCGCTTGAGGATGAGAAGGCGCGTGTCGCGGTCCGGCTTGTCCAGGGCGATCACCAGGCCGCCCGACAGGCGCGACTTCACATCGGCGCCCAGCCCTTCCAGCGCGGCGGGGGCGCGGTCGGCGGCGATCACCACCCGGCGGCGCAGATCGGCGAAGGCGTTGACGGTGTAGAGGAACTCCGACGCCGTGGCGGTCGAGCGGCAGATATGCTGCAGGTCGTCGATGATCAGCACCTCGGCGGTGCGCAGCTCTTCCTTGAAGGCCAGCGTGTCCTTGCGATAGAGCGCGCCCAGGAAGTGGCGCATGAAGTCCTCCGCACGCAGGAACAGGGTGCGCTTGCCCCGCTTGCGGAATTCCAGCGCCGCGGCGTTCAAGAGGTGTGTCTTGCCATAGCCGAAGCCGCCATGGAGGTAGAGCAGGGGAATGTCGGCCTGGCCGCCCTCGGCGAAATCCTTCACCGCGCCATGGCCGAAGGCGTTGACCGTGCCGGGAATGAAGCTGTCGAAAGTCTGCTGCGGATGCAGCATGCGGTTCCACAGGCCGCGGGCGCTGTCATCGTTCGGGGACACGGGCGCTTCTGTGCGCGGCGGCAGATAGGAGACGGAGGCCGGCTCGCCCGCCTCGCGCGCGGGCGGCACATTGCCGCCAAGCTGCGGCGCGGCCATCACGATGGCGATGGAGACCGGCGTGTGGCCCTCGGCGCGGAAGGCGCGCTCGATGCGCGGCACATAATGATTGGCCACCCAGTTGCGCACAAAGGGCTTGGCGGCGCCGATGGCCAGCTCGTCCCGCTCGAAGCTTTCCAGCGACAGGGGGGCGATCCAGGCCTCGAAGACCGCGTCGCCCAGTTCACGCCGAAGCCGCTCGCGCACCCCCGCCCATGCCGCCCGCCAATCCACCCGCGCCGATTTCACCTGAGTCATGTCAAACACCCGTACTGTCCAATACCCGTTGTTGATGATCCGGCACGTTTTCGTGTCCGGTACTGCTCTGCTTAACTTTGCCGCCAGGGCAGCCCCTCCGCCTTCCAGCCATTGCGGGTGCCCCGATGGCGTTCGCCATCGGGCTCGCCCTCGAAGCCGTTGGCCACGTTGAAGGCCTGGGAGAAACCCCTGGCCGTCAGCGCCACCGCCGCCGCGCGCGACCGCGCGCCCGAGCGGCAGAGGAAGAAGATGGGCGTGTCTTTCCCCGCGCCCGCCGCCGTCACCGCCTTTTCGGCTTCGGCCGCGAAGGCCGGGTTGACCGCCATGCTGGGGAAGGTCTGCCATTCGATGCAGTGGACCTGGCGTCCCAGGGGGGAGAGGTCGGGCAGGCCGACGAAGTTCCACTCCGCCAGGGTGCGGACATCCACCAACTGGGCCCGGGGATCGGCCTGAAGCCGCTGCCAAGTCTCCTGGGCGCTGATGTCGCCGGCATATTCGGGAGAGGAGGAGGGGGTCATGGGCAGCCGATCAGGAAAATTCGCGCAGTGCCGGGAAAAAGCCCAGCATAGAGACGTTACATTTTGCAGAAATCAGGCGCTTCTATGCTTGGAAGTTCGACCGATTGACCAGATCTGGCAAGCGAATATTCTACTTTTACTTTCGCTTGTCTTGTTCATGGCCCGCATCCGCCCCAACGCCCCGTTAAGATAGAATCAAGCGGCGGCTCCAAACAAGAGGGACAAACGCCGAACAGGGCGCGATTCGCGAAAATTTTTCACTTTTACGAACCCCGCTAAATAACTGTACCGTATACGGAAAATGAAACATCCGGGACAGCGTTGCGGAATCAAGGGCTTGCCTGCCGGACCGGGCGCGCTGCACCGCCGAAATACGGCGTTTCCGTGTTTGTCAGCACACTGACAAATAAAAAAGGGCCCGGATACTGGTCCGGGCCCGTTCTATTCTTGAATCCGCCAAGGATTCCAGGGGTTTCCCGATTAGGACAGTTTGGCGACGCGCTTGGTGAGGCGGGAAACCTTGCGGCTGCCGGTGTTCTTGTGCAGCACGCCCTTGGAAACCCCGCGCATGATCTCCGGCTCGGCGGCCTTCAGGGCGGCCAGGGCGGCGGTCTTGTCGCCGGACTTGATGGCTTCCTCGACCTTGCGGATGAAGCCGCGCACGCGGGACTTGCGCGCCGTGTTGATGGCGGTGCGCTTGGCGGTGGTGCGGACCCGCTTGCGGGAGGAGGCGATATTCGGCATCGAAGGTTCCTTGGCCTTGGCAAAGAGCCGGGGCCTATAGCGCAGGGCGGGGCCGGGGTCAACAAAGCCCGGCAAGCTCTCCTATTCGTCCCGAAACAGCGGTTTGCGCTTTTCGGCGAAGGCCGCCATGCCTTCCTTCTGGTCATGAGTGGCGAACATGGCGTGGAAACTGCGCCGTTCGAAGGCCAGTCCTTCGGACAGAGGCATCTCATAGGCGCGATTGACCAGTTCCTTGACCATGACGAGGGCGGGCAGGGACTGGGCGGCGATCTTCTCGGCCATCTTCAAGGTTTCGGCCATCAGCTCGGCCGCGGGCACCACCCGGGCGGCGACGCCCGAAGCCAGCGCCTCGGCCGCATCCATCATCCGCCCGGTCAGGCACAGATCCATCGCCTTGGCCTTGCCCAGGACGCGCGGGGTGCGCTGGCTGCCGCCCAGCCCCGGCGTGATCGCCAGCGTGATCTCGGGCTGGCCGAACTTGGCGGTGTCGCCCGCAATCAATATGTCGAGCGCCATCGCCAGCTCGCAGCCCCCGCCCAGGGCGAAACCGTTCACCGCCGCGATGATGGGCTTCTTCACGCGCAGAATGCGGTCCATCTGGCGGCCGAAGAGGTTTTCCCGGTGCATCTCGGCGAAGCTTTTGGGCGCCATCTCCCTGATGTCGGCGCCCGCGGCGAAAGCCTTGTCCGAGCCGGTGACGATCATCACCCGGATGGACGGGTCGGCGTCCCAGGCTTCCAGAGCATCGGCCAGCCCATCCAGCAAGGCGGTGTTGAGGGCGTTCAGCGCCTCGGGCCGGTTCAGGGTGGCGATGGCGATGGGGCCGCGAACATCCGTCAGAACCATGCTCATGGAAATCTCACTTTTGGCATCTGGGACAATAGAAGGTGCTGCGTCCGGCCTGCACGATACGTTTCACCGTGCCCGGGCAGCGGTTTTTGCATGGCTTGCCTGCGCGGCCATAGACCAGGAAATGATGCTGAAAAGCGCCCAGCTCGCCATCGGGGCGGGCATGGTCCCGCAAGGATGAGCCGCCCGCTCTGATGGCGTCCCGCAGCACTTTCTTGATCGCGGGGACCAGTCGGGCGATCTCCGCGGGCTCGAGGCTTCCCGCCAGCCGCCTGGGCGAGATATGGCTGCGGAACAGGGCCTCGCTGACATAGATGTTGCCCAGCCCCGCCACCACCCGCTGGTCCAGCAGCGCCGACTTGATCGGCGTCTTCTTGCCTTCCAGCGCCGCCGTCAGGTGCCGCGCGTTAAAGCCCTTGGAGAGCGGCTCGATGCCGATGTCCCGGAACAGCCGGTCGCACTCCAGCTCCTTGGTCTCCACCAGGTCCATCAGCCCGAAGCGGCGGTGATCGTTGAACAGGATGCGCGCCGGAGCGTCGGTCTCCAGCACCACATGGTCATGCTTGGACAGCCCCTCGGCGATGTCATGGACATAAGAACCGATCTTGCGGGCGGCGCGGCCGTCGGCCTGCACCGTCACGCGGCCCGACATGCCCAGATGGATCACCAGCGTCTCGCCGCTGTCGAGGTCGGCCAGGATGTATTTGGCCCGCCGTCGTAAGGAGACGACCTTGCGTCCGGTCAGCCGGGCGGTGAAGTCGGCCGGGAAGGGGCGGCGCAGGTCGCCCCGCCGCGTTTCGGCATGGGTGATGGTGCGGCCTTCCAGCGCGGGGGCGATCCCCAGGCGCACGGTTTCGACTTCGGGTAGCTCGGGCATGGCAATAGTGTATGGTGCGGCCATGAGCGAAAACAACACCGCCAGCTTTGGTTTCCGCGACGTGCCGGAGGCCGAGAAGGAGGGCCTTGTCCGCGAGGTCTTCTCCTCGGTCGCGGCCCGCTACGACCTGATGAACGACCTGATGAGCGGGGGCATCCATCGCATCTGGAAGGACGCGATGGTGGAATGGCTCAATCCGCAGCCGGGCTGGAAGACGGTGGATGTGGCGGGCGGCACCGGCGACATCGCCTTCCGCATCGTGGAGATGGCGCGCGCCAGGTCTTCTCATGGAAAAGGGAGCGGCGAGGCGCAGGTGACGGTCTGCGACATCAATGAGAAGATGGTGGGCGAGGGCAAGCGCCGCGCGGAGGAGAAGGGCGAGACGGCCATCGCCTGGGCCGTGGGCGACGCCGAGGCGCTGCCGCTGCCCGATGCGTGCGCAGACGCCTATACCATCGCCTTCGGCATCCGCAACGTCACGCATATCGAGAAGGCGCTGGCCGAGGCCCGCCGCGTGCTGCGGCCGGGCGGGCGCTTCCTCTGCCTGGAGTTCAGTCAGGTGGAGGTGCCCGGCCTGGATGCGCTCTATGACGCCTATTCCTTCAAGCTACTGCCGAAAATGGGCGCCTGGGTGGCGGGCGACGCCGACTCCTACCGCTATCTGGCCGAAAGTATCCGCCGCTTCCCGGCGCGGGAGAAATTCGCAGGCATGATCGGCACGGCGGGCCTCGCCCAGGTGAAGGTGCGCGTCCTGTCCGGCGGCATCGCCGCCATGCATTCGGCCTGGAAGATATGATGGGCCGCGTCTGATGGGCAGCCTCTTCCGCCTGATCCATGCGGCGCTGGTGCTGATGGGCCCCGCGCTGGCCTTCCGCGCGGGCAGGGCGGATGCGGGCGCGCGCCTGGCGCGGGCGCTGGAGCGGCTGGGTCCCGCCTATATCAAGCTGGGCCAGATGATGGCGACGCGCCCCGACATTGTCGGCGCGCCGGTCGCCGCGGCGCTCACGCACTTGCAGGACCGCCTGCCGCCTTTCCCGGAAGCGCAGGCGCGCGCGGTGATCGCCCGCGAGCTGGGCGCGCCGGTGGAGCGCCTGTTCACCCATTTCAGCCCCGCCGTTGCCGCCGCCTCCATCGCCCAGGTCCATCGCGGCCGCACCACCGAAGGCGCCGAAGTGGCGGTGAAGGTGCTGCGCCCGGGCATCGTGGAGAAATTCGCCCGCGACCTCGCCGCGCTCGAACTCTTCGCCCGCATGGCCGAACGCGTCTCGGCCGAGGCGCGTCGCCTGCGCTTCTTCGCCATCAAGGAAACGCTGGCCGCCTCGGTGGCGCTGGAGCTGGATCTGCGCATGGAGGCCGCCGCCGCCTCCGAACTCTATGAACGCACCCGCGCCGACGCCGATTTCCGCGTGCCGCATGTGGACTGGTCGCGCACCTCCGCCGCCGTCCTCACCACCGAATGGATCGCGGGCACGCCGCTGAGAGAGATTCCCGCGGCTTACGCCGCGGGGGGGCGCGATCCCGCCGCGCTGGCCGCGGCCGGGCACGATCCCAAGCGCATCGCCCTCATCGTGGTGCGCAGCTTTCTCACCCAGGCGCTGCGCGACGGCTTCTTCCATGCCGACATGCATCCGGGCAATCTCTTCGTGGACGCGGAAGGCCGCCTGGTGGCGGTGGATTTCGGCATCATGGGCCGGCTGGAGCCGCCCCTGCGCCGCTTCATGGCGGGCACGCTGGCGGGCTTTCTCTCCCGCGATTATCTGAAGATCGCCAAGCTGCATTACGACATGGCCTTCGTGCCGCCGCAGCATCCGATCGAGACCTTCGCCCAGGCCCTGCGCGCCATCGGCGAGCCGATCTTCGGCAAGAGCGCGCGGGAGATCTCCATCGCCCAGTTGCTGGGCCAGCTTTTCGAGACCACCCGCCGCTTCGACATGCAGGCGCAGCCGCCCCTGGTGCTGCTGCAGAAGACCATGGTGGTGGTGGAAGGGGTGGCGCGCAGCCTCGATCCCGATTTCGACATCTGGGAGGCGTCGCGCCCGGTGGCCGAGCGTTGGGTGTCGGACAATCTTGGCCCCGAGGCGCGGCTCGCCCGCGCCGCCGAGGGCTTTTCGGCGTTGGGGCGTTTGGCCGAAGACCTGCCGCAGCTTGTGAAGAATGCCGAAGACCTGTCGCGCATGGTGGCGGAAGGCGGGGTGCGCCTGCATCCCGAAACCGCGCTCTTCATCGCCGCCGAGCAGGAGCGCCGCGCCCGGCCGGTGCGCCTGGGGCTTCTCCTGATGCTGGGGCTGCTATTCTTCCTGCTGCTGTACCTGGGCCGCGGGCTGCTTTGAGAGTGCGTGGAAGCGCGCCATCAGCGCCACCGCCGCCACGAACAGGCCGAAAGCCAGGCCATACCAGATGCCCAGGCCCTGCATGCCCTGCCCGAAGGCGAGGTAAAGGCCGGTGGTGAGACCTGCGCCCCAATAGCTGGCGGCGGCGATCCACATCGGCGCGCGCGCATCCTTCAGGCCGCGCAGGCTCATCGCCGCCGTCACCTGCAGCCCGTCTGCCAACTGGAAGAGGGCGGCCACCATCAGGAAGCGCACCGCCAGCGACAGCACCGGCCTGTTCTCGTCGGTGGCTGGCAGCCAGAGCGAGGCGATCTCGGCGGGGAAGGCCAGCAGCACCACCGAGCTCACCAGCATGAAGGCCCCGGCCATGCCCATGGCGGCCCAGCCGGCGCGGCGCGCCTCGATAAGGTCGCCCGCGCCCGCCGCCAGGCCGACGCGCACCGTCGCGGCCATGCCGATGCCCATCGGCACCATGAAGGTGATGGCGGGCACGGTGATGGCGATCTGGTGCGCCGCCAGCATGTCGGCGCCGAACAGGCCCATCGCGAAGGCGGCGGCGACGAACAGCGCCACCTCGAACATCATGGTGAGACCGATGGGAAGGCCGAGCGTGAAGACCTCGCGCAGATGCCCCCAATGCGGCCGCACGAAGCGCAGCAGCATGCGATAGCGCTTCAGCGCCGGATGCAGCAGGCAGAAGGCCAGCATGGCGGCGAAGCCGATGAATTGCGCGATGGCGCTGCCCAGGCCCGAGCCGAACAGCCCCAGCGCCGGCAGGCCGAAATGGCCGAAGATCAGGGCATAGCCCAGCGCCGCGTTGCAGAGCACGGTGAGGCCCGAGACGATCAGCGGCATGGCGGGCTTCTCCACCGCGGTGGAGAAGTTGCGCAGCACCTGGAAGCCCAGGCTGAAGGGCAGGCTCCACATCAGCGCCGACATGAAGACCGCCGCCTGCGCCGCCAGCGCCGGCTGCTGCCCGACCAGGAGCAATATGTCCTCGGTGAAGAGCAGCACCAGCATCAGCACCGGCGTCAGCAGCAGCATCGCCCAACTTCCCATACGCACGACATTGCGCACGCCCGACACGTCGCTTTCGCTGGCGCCGCGGATATGGGCGATCATGGCGGTGACGGCGGTGGCCGGGCCCATGCCCACCAGCCAGACCATGTAGAAGACATTGTTGGCGAGCGCCGCGGCGGCCAGCGCCTCCTTGCTGAGATGGCCCAGAAGGAAGGTGTCGGTGGCCAGGATCAGCATCTGCGCGAGCTGCGTCGCGGCCAGGGGCGCGGCCAGCCGCGTCAGCGCCGCCATCTCCAGCCACAGGGCGCCGCGCTGGTTCCCGGCGATGCGGGGGCCGGCGTCACCAAGGTCTATCGGACTGGGCTCATGCATGGCGAAGCGGGACGCAAACGAAAAACCCTCCGCGGGGATGGTGCCGGGAGGGCATGGAAAGGCCGGAAAACAGGCTTTGTCAGGGCGCGTGGGTACGCCCGCCCCTGGGCCAAGTCAAGCCGATGCCCGGTATTTTAGCGAATTGCCCGTCAAACATGCGGGCAAATTTTAAAAAGGCCACAACCCGGGGTGGATATACCTCGGCCCCACGATAGCTGCTCGTGCGCCGGGGGCGTGCGCTGTCCTTTGAGAAGAGGACATTCGATGCAGGCTCTCGGCCTTTCCTGGAGCGCCGCGGCGCTCCGTGCTCCCCTTGTGACGGAAACGCTTGTGATGCGCGCGGCGCCCGTGCATCGCGGCGCGCGGCTTCTGCTGGAGACCTGGCGCGACAGGACGGCGGCGGGCCGCTTCCTGGTCGGCCGTGACGTGCCCAGCCGCGCCCTGGCGCGGGTGCTGTCGGGGCTGATGCTGTTCGAGCCCCTGCGCAGCGGCGATTTCCGCGTGCGGCTGGCGGGCCATGGCGTGCGCCGCCGCTTCGGCCGCGACGTGACGGGCGAAAACCTGTCGCGCGTGATGGACCGGGAGCCCTTCGCGCGCCAGGCCGCGTTCCTGCGGGCGGTGCTGGAGACGGGCGAGCCCTTCATCGCCGAGGTGCGGCAGATGGAGGAGGGGCGGCTGATCCTCTGCCATGAGCAGGTGGCGCTGCGCGTCTTCGCGCCGGACGGAAGGACGCCCTGGGTCTTGAGCGGCCTCTTCTTCCATGACTGGCGGCTTTGATCTCTGGCCGCACGATGCTCCCGGAAAGTCTGTGCCGGGCATTGCGCTGTCGGGCCTATTCCACAGGGGCACCCAACCCTAGGAGGTGTTCGAGAGTCGGCATAGTCTCCACCTATGCCGACTCTCAACATCGCCCATCGCGGCGGGGCCGCACTTCATCCCGAAAATTCGCTGGCGGCCTTCCGTCATGCGCTGGCGCTGGGCTGCGACGGAGCGGAGCTGGACGTGCAATTGTCCGCCGACGGCGCGGCGGTGGTCTATCACGATGCGCGGCTCCATCCCGGCTATACGCGGAAGGACGGCGCGTGGCTGGAAGGCGTGACGCCGCGCTTGAAAGACCTGACGCTGTCCGAGTTGCGCGGCTTCGACATCGGGCGGGCGCGGCCCGGCAGTGATTATGCCCGCGCCCATCCCGATCAGAGGGCGGCGGATGGCGAACGCATCCCGACATTGGAACAGGTGGCGGCGCTGGTCCGCCCGGCGCCGGATTTCCGCCTGTGGGTGGAGCTCAAATGCGACGATAGCGAAGACAGCGCCGATCCGGTGGCGCTGGCCGACGCGGCGCTGACGGTGGTCGCGGATGCGGATTTCCTCTTGCGCACCGCCTTTGTCGGCTTTGACTGGCGGGCGCTGGCGCGGGTGAAGCAGAAGGCGCCCTCCGCCGAAATCTGGTGCACCACCGCCGAGGAGGTGGAAGCCAGCGCCCCCCTGTTCCACATCATCCGCGCCATGGGCGCGGCGGGCTGGTTCGCGCATCATCCCCGATTGACGCAAGAGGCCGCCGCGCTGGCGCGCGCTTATGGCCTCAAGCTCGCCGCCTGGACCGTCAATGACGAGGCCGAGATGCGCCGCCTTTGCGCGCTGGGCGCCGAAGCCCTCTGCACCGACCGGCCGGATATTTTCTGATTATATTGCCATCCCCGGCCGCTCGCTTGTGCTCGCGGCGTTGTTCGCTCGGAACGGTCCACTGGACCGTTCCGTCTGTCGTTTGTTCGCAAACGACAGACCTCTCACAACCCCTCGAACAGCGCCGTCGAAAGATAGCGTTCCGCGAAGCTGGGGATGATGGCGACGATGGTCTTGCCTGCGTTCTGCGGCCGCGCGCCCACCTCCAGCGCCGCGGCGATGGCCGCGCCGGAGGAAATGCCCACCGGGATGCCTTCCTCGCGCGCGGCGCGCCGGGCCGTCTCCAGCGCCGTCTCGTTCGAGATAGTGACGATCTCGTCTATCACCTTGCGGTCCAGGATGGCGGGAAGGAAGCCCGCGCCGATGCCCTGAATCTTGTGCGGCCCCGGCGCGCCGCCCGACAGGACGGGGCTGTCCTCCGGCTCCAGCGCGATCATCTGCACCGAGGGCTTGCGCGCCTTCAGCACCTGGCCGACGCCGGTGATGGTGCCGCCGGTGCCCACGCCCGAGATCACGATGTCCACCTTGCCTTCCGTGTCGTTCCAGATTTCCTCCGCCGTGCTGCGGCGATGGATGTCGGGATTGGCGGGGTTCTCGAACTGCTGCGGGATCACCGCGTCGGGATTGGACGCCACCAGCTCATGGGCGCGGGCGATGGCGCCCTTCATGCCCTTGGCCGCCTCGGTCAGCTCGATCTGCGCTCCCAGCAGCATCAGCATCTTGCGCCGCTCCAGCGACATGCTTTCGGGCATCACCAGGATCAGCCTGTACCCCTTGGCGGCGGCGACGAAGGCCAGGGCGATGCCGGTATTGCCGCTGGTCGGCTCGATCAGCGTGCTCTTGCCCGGGGCGATGATGCCCTCGGCCTCCAGCGCCTCGATCATGGCGACGCCGATGCGGTCCTTCACCGAGGCCAGGGGATTGAAGAATTCGAGCTTGAGCAGGATGTCGGCCTTCACGCCCGCCGCCTGGGTCATGCGCTTGAGCCGCACCAGGGGCGTGTCGCCGATGGTCTCGGTGATGGAGTCGTAGATACGTCCGCGGCCGGGCTTGCTCATGATAACTCCTTTATGGCCGGCGCAGCGCCGGCCTAAATCGTGAAATCGGCGCCGCCGGCCAGCGCGTCCGCCACGCCCTGGCCGCGCGCGCGCTGGCACAGATCCTCGATGCTGACCGAATCCAGACGCGTCATCAGTTCGTCCTGCAGGCTGGCGACGAAGGGCGCGACGATGCGCTGGCCCAGGTCGGAGCGGGGCACGTTCCGCTCCTCCTCGTCCTCGATGCTTTCGGCCACCCGCACCACATCGCCCACCGAGATGCGCCGCCGCTCGCGCGCCAGGCGATAGCCGCCGCGCGGGCCGCGCACGCCTTTGAGAATCCCCGCGCGCACCAGTTGCTGCATCACCTGCTCCAGATAGCGCTGCGGCACACCCTGGCGCGCGGTGATCTCCTTGGCCTGCACCGGCTCCGGCCGCGCATTGAAGGCGATATCGATCACCGCCTCCAGCGCCAGCAGGGTCTTGCGCGACAGCTTCAGCATCTCAGCCTTTGCCGCCTTCCGCCGGGGCCGTCATGCCGGTGGAGCCGAAACCGCCCGCGCCGCGCGCGCTTTCGGACAGCTCGTCCGTCTCGAACAGCACGGCCTGCTCATAGCGGGCGATCACCATCTGGGCGATCTTCATGCCGCGGGTGATGCGGAAGGGTGCCTGGCCGTGATTGATCAGGATCACCTTCACCTCGCCGCGATAATCGCTGTCAATGGTGCCCGGCGCGTTCAGGCAGGTGATGCCGTGGTTCAGCGCCAGGCCCGAGCGCGGACGCACCTGTGCCTCGGCGCGCGGCGGCAGCTCGATGGCGATGCCGGTGGGCACGGCGGCGCGCGCCCCCGGCTCCAGCACCGTCTCGGTCTCCACGGCCGCCAGCAGGTCCAGCCCCGCCGCGCCATGGGTGGCGTAATGCGGCATCGGCAGGTCATGGCCGTTGGCCAGACGCTTGATCAGAACCCTCATGCGGCCCCCTTGAGTTTCCCGGCGATGCGCGCGGCCAGGCGCGCCCCCACTTCGGCTTTCGACATGTCCGGCCAGTCCTCGACGCCCGCATCGCTTATGAGATGGACGCGGTTGCGCTCCCCGCCCATCACATCCCCGGAAACGTCGTTGGCGATGATCCAATCGGCGCCCTTGCGCGCGCGCTTGGCGACGGCGTTCTCGACCACGTCGTCGGTTTCGGCGGCGAAGCCGATCACCAGGCGCGGGCGCGCCGCATGGGCCGCCAGCGTCGCCAATATGTCGGGATTCTCCACCAGCTTGAGCAGCGGCACGACGCGGTCGGTGGATTTCTTGAGCTTGCTGTTCGCGGCGGTGTCGGGGCGCCAGTCGGCCACCGCCGCCGCCATCACCAGCACATCGGCGGGCAGGGCGCTTTCGCAGGCGGCCAGCATTTCGCGCGCGGTGGTGACGCGCACCAGCGTCACGCCCTGGGGTGCGGGCAGGGAGACGGGACCGGAAACCAGCACGGTGTCGGCCCCCGCCGCCGCCAGCGCGCCCGCGATGGCATAGCCCTGCTTGCCGCTGGAATGGTTGGCCAGGAAGCGCACCGGGTCCACCGGCTCGCGCGTCGGGCCCGCCGTCACCAGCGCCCTGACGCCCGCAAGCGGGCCTTCGCCGCCCAGCGCGCGCTCGATGGCGGCGATGATCTCGTCCGGCTCGGCCATGCGGCCGGGGCCGAACTCGCCGCAGGCCATCTCGCCCGCATTGGGTCCCACGAACAGCACGCCGTCGCGGGCCAGTGTTTCGTGATTGCGCCGCACGGCGGGACTTTCCCACATGCGCACATTCATGGCCGGGGCCATCAGCACTTTCTTGTCGGTGGCCAGAAGCGCGGTGGAGGCCAGATCGTTCGCCAGGCCGTTCGCCATCTTGGCCATCAGGTCGGCGGTGGCGGGCGCCGCCACCACCAAGTCGGCGCTGCGCGACAATTGGATATGGCCCATCGCCGCCTCTTCGGTCAGCGAGAACAGGTCCTGATGGACCGTCTCTCCGGAGAGGGCGGCGACCGACAGCGGCGTGACGAATTCCGCCCCCGCGCGGGTCAGGATAGCGCGCGTCTTCACACCGCGTTCGGCCAGGCGGCGGATCAGCTCCAGGCTCTTATAGGCGGCGATGCCGCCGCCGATGATCAGAAGGACGCTCTTGCCGCGCATGGTCCAAAACTACGCTTTACGGCTGGAGTATATAGGCAATTACGCGCGTTGCGTGTAGTTCCCTGGATAATCCACTGATTTTTATGGGGAAATTTTGCGGGTTCCGCCGGTTAACGGGATGCTAACGACGTCCATGCTCAGATGACCCCAGGGCCTCGATGGGGTGCGGTCATGACCATGAGCACCGGCGATCTCTACCGCCTGGCGTCCGACCTGGCCGCCGAGCATGGCGCGGAAGCCTGCGACTATGCCAGCCGCGCCGTGATGACGATGGAAGCCGAAGGCAATCACGAGCGCGCCCGCTTCTGGTTCGTGATGCTGGTGCTGCTGGGCGATGTGATCAGCCACCGGATCGATCCCACGCGCCGCATCACCATTCACTGACGGCCCGCTAGGCTGCGGCGAATTTTGTGCGTTAAGATGCCGCCCGCACCTCCTTCAGGTCATCCATGCCCCTCGATCCTCTGGTGAAGGCCTTTCTCGATCAGGCCGCGGCGATGCCGCGCCCCAAGCCCTGGCAGTTGCCGCCCGCGGCGGCGCGCGCCTCCTTCGCCGGGATGATGGGGCTGGTGGGGGCGCAGAATGTCGCCGTGGGCAAGGTGGAGAATTTCGCCATCCCCGTGACGCAGGGGCCGGGGCCGCAGCGTTCCATCCCCGCCCGCGCCTATGCGCCGGTGGCGACCGGCAGCGAGCCCCATGCCGCGCTAGTTTTCTTCCATGGCGGCGGCTTTGTCGTGGGCGGGCTCGACACCCATGACGGCATCTGCCGCCTTCTATGCGCGGAAGGCAATCTGCGCGTCATTGCGGTGGATTACCGCCTGGCGCCCGAGCATCCCTATCCCGCCGCGCTGGAGGATGCGCTGGCCGCGACCCAGTGGGTCGCCGATAATGCCGCGGAGCTCGGCATAGATCCCGGTCGCATCGCCGTGGGCGGCGACAGCGCGGGCGGCATGCTGGCGGCCATCGTCACCCAGGTGGCGCGCGACAAGGGCGGCCCGGCCATCGCCTATCAGCTTCTGATGTTCCCCAACACCCAGATGGGCGGCGAGACGCCGTCGCTCAACGAATATGCGGTGGGCTATTTCCTGGAGCGGCACACTATCGAATGGTTCAACAGCCAGTATGTGCCCAACGAGGCCGACCGCGCCTCGCCCCTGGTGTCGCCGCTGCGCGCCCGGGATTTCTCCGGCCTGCCGCCCGCCTATGTGATGCTGGGCGGCTATGACCCGCTGCATGACGAGGGCTTGGCCTATGCCCTGAAGCTGCGCGAGGCGGGGGTGGAGGTCACCATCGCCGATCATGCCGACATGGTGCATTGCTTCATCTATCTGCAGACGGTGCTGCCCCAGGCGCATACGGCGCTGGCCGACGCCGCCCATGCGGTGAGCGCGGCGCTGGAAGCGGCCTAGAGCATTTTCGCGTTTCTCCGAATCGCGAAAATGCTCTAGCTGCTTGTTTTGTCGCGGTTCCGGACGGAGTTGGTAGCGACAGCGTACCAACGCTACACACTTTTCCTGGAACCGCTCTAGCCGCGGATGCGGATCGCGCCCGGCGCGATCTCGAAGCTGGCGGGCAGTTGCCCCACCGCCTCGCCATCGGTCTCCACCAGCACCGGCCGCGACGTGTCCAGCGTGGGCGCGGCGGTGAGGCGGCTGGAGCGCCACAGCCGCTGGCCCGCCTCTTCGCCTCGCCTGAGCCGCGCCATGGCGCGGGCGATGCCGCCGCGTTTCGCCCCGCCCAGGATGGCGATGTCGAACTGCCCGTCAACGGCATTGGCGGATGGCGTGGCCTTCATCCCTGCGAAATGCGTGCCGTTCAGCACGCCCACCGCCGCGATGCCCGCGATCTCGTCCTGGCCGTGATCGGCCATCAGCCGCACCCGGCAGCCGCGCCAGGCCAGCAGCGCCGCCGCTTCACCTGTCCGCCGCGCCAGGCCTTCGCCCAGAAGCGGCAGGATGCGGGCGCGGTTGCGCCGCCGCGCCATGTCGCCGGTGATGCCGAAAGAGGCGGCATTGAGGAAGAAGCGCGTCACCGCCTTGCCGTCCGCGGTGACGCAGGAGACATGCCCCAGGTCGCGCGGCCGCGCATCCAGCCGCGCCAATGCCAGCGCCGCCGTCACGCCGGTCTGGCGGCCCTGCGCGATGTCGCCCTCCGTCACGCAGACGATGTTGAGCACCGCCTCGGGCGAGAGCGGCGCGCCCTGCTCGAAGAAGCCGTTCACCGCCTCGTTGATGGTGCCGTCGCCGCCCACCACCACGATCTCGGTATGGCCCTCGCGCAGCGCGTCGCGCACCAGCCGCGCCGCCTGGCCGCGCCCGGGGCAGGCCATGCCGGCGAAACGCGGGAACACCGTCTTCAGCGCCGCGGCGATCGGCGGCCAGTCGCGCCGCATATTGCCCGCCGCCGGATTGTGGAGGACGAAGGCCCTCATGCCGCCACCCGGTAATGGCAGCCGAGCGCGGCGGTCTCGGCCTGCCGCTTCTCTTCATCCCAGCCCAGCAGCGCAGCCATCTGGCGGCTGACCTGCTCCAGCGCCCGGGGCGAGGGCCGCCCGAACTGGCCCAGCGAGGTGCGCCGCAGCACCACGTCTTCCAGCGTCAGCGCCATTTCCTCGGCCACCGCGAAACCGACCTGCGCGGGCACGTCCTGGCTCGGCCCCAGCGGCATCAGATCGGTGAGGCGCGCGCCCTTGAGCAACAGCGGCAGCCGCGCGCCATGCAGATGCGCCAGATGCTTGAGCGCGGCGATGCCGGGATAGGTCTTCTGGAAACCCTTCACCATGCCGTCGAAACGGTCGATGCGCCCGCCGGGCAGAGGCGTGACGGCGGTGGCGCAGGGCGGTGCGCTGACGCCCAGCTTCCGCACCACCGCATCGGTGGCGCTTTCCGCCAGCGCGCGCGAAGTGGTCCATTTGCCGCCCAGCGCCGAGAACAGCCCATCCAGCCCTTCGCCCGCATGGTCCACCAGTTGCGCGCGGCGGCTGACATTGTAGCTGTCCTTCGATCCGTCGCTGACCAGCGGCCGGAGGCCCGCATAGAAATATTCCACCCGCTCGCGCCCCAGCGCCGCGGCGGGCAGTTGCTTGCGGAAGGCCGCCAGTAGGCCCGCAATATCGTCTTCCGTCACCGCCACCGTGGCGGGATCGCCGCGGAAGGGCGTGTCGGTGGTGGCAAGCAGGGTGTGGCCGCGCCAGGGCAAGGCGAAGAGATGCCCGCCCCCGGTTTCGAGCGCGAGCGCCGCCTGGCTGATGCGGGGCACCAGCAGATGGATGCCTTTGGAGCGGATCAGCTTGTGCGCGCTCATCCGGCCCGTCGCCTGCTCCAGGAACAGGTCGGCCCAGGGCCCCGCCGCCACCAGCACGGCGCGGGCGCGGATGTCGAACGCCTCGCCGGTGACGGAATCGCGCGCCGCCGCGCCTTCGACCTTGCCCTCGCGCAGCAGGAGCTTCTCCGCCGCCACATAATTGGCCACCGCCGCGCCATGGGCGTCGGCGTCGATCAGATTCTCCAGCGCCAGCCGCTCGGGCGCATACATCTGCGCGTCGTGATATTCGAAGGCGCCCTTGAAGCCCTTGCCGTCCAGCACCGGCTCGCGTTCCAGCGCCGCGCGCCTGCCGATCCAGCGATGGCGCGGCAGATGCAGCGCCGGGTCTTCCAGCCGGTTGCGGTCGAAAGCCAGGGCGTCATAGAGCGTCAGCCCCGCCGCGAGCTTGGCGCGCCCGAAAAGGCCCACGCCATGAAGCGGCAGCAGGAAGGGCAGGGGCCGCACCAGGTGCGGCGCGATCCGCATCAGCGCCAGCCGCTCGCGCAGGGATTCGCGCACCAGCCCGGTTTCCAGATTGCGCAGATAGCGCAGGCCGCCATGCGCCAGCTTGGACGAGCGCGCGCTGGTGGCGGCGGCGAAGTCGCGCGCCTCGATCAGCGCCACGGACAGCCCGCGCATCGCCGCGTCGCGCGCGGTGAAGCAGCCGGTGGCGCCGCCGCCGATGATCAGAAGATCGAATGTCTGGTTTGCGAGACGGGAAAGGTCGCGCTTCACGCGCCGATCAAGAGCTTACTTGATCTTGCCTTCCTTGAACTCGACATGCTTGCGCAGCACCGGGTCGTACTTCTTGATCGAGAACTTCTCGGTCATGGTACGGGTGTTCTTCTTGGTGACATAGAAGAAGCCCGTGCCGCCTTCGCTGTTGAGGCGGATCTTGGCAGTGGTGGGCTTCGCCATGGGAATCTCCGAAAAATCGCAAGGGTCGAGAGGGGCGGGTTTTGGGCCAGCGCCCCTCGCAAGTCAAGCCATTACCGCTTTTTCGGCCGGAATCCGGGCTTTTTCGCGGCCCCAGGCCCCCGCCCGCGGGGCGCCTTGCCCCGGAAAGCCGGGGTGCCGCCCGCCCCGGCCAGGGAAAAGCGCAGGCCCCCGGTCACCGGCGCGGCTTCCTCCAGCCGCACCGTCACGGGATCGCCCATGCGGAAGGCATGGCCGGATCGCTCGCCGACCAGCGCCTGGGCGCGCTCGTCATGGCGGAAGAATTCCCCGCCCAGCGCCCGCACTGGCAGCAGCCCCTCCGCCCCCGTCTCGGCCAGCCGCACGAACAGCCCGAAGCGGGTGACGCCGGTGACGCGGGCGGGGAATTCCGCCCCCACCCGGTCGGCCATATAGGCCGCCACATAACGGTCGGTGGAATCGCGCTCCGCCGCCATGGCGCGGCGCTCGGTCAGGGTGATGTGCTCGGCCGTGGCCTTGAGCTTGCCGATCTCGCCATTGGTCAGCCCATCCTCGCCGAAGCCGAAGGCGCGGATCAGGGCGCGGTGCACGATCAGGTCGGCATAGCGGCGGATGGGCGAGGTGAAGTGCGCATACTTCGCCAGATTGAGGCCGAAATGGCCGATATTCACATCGTCATAGACGGCCTGGGCCTGGCTCCTGAGCACGATGTCGTTCAGCACCGCCTCATGCGGCTTGCCCTTGCCCTGGGTGAGGATGCGGTTGAAGGCGCCCGGCTTGACCACCTGGCCGCGGGCGAAATTCAGGTTCAGCGTGCGCAGGAAATCCGAGAAGGCGAAGAGCTTTTCGCGCGAGGGCGTGTCGTGCACGCGATAGATCAGGGGCGTGCGCTTCTCCTCCAGGCTTTCGGCGGCGCAGACATTGGCCAGCACCATGAACTCCTCGATCAGCTTCATGGATTCCAGCCGGTCGCGATAGGCGATGGAGGCGACCTTGCCGTCCGGCCCCAGCGCCACGCGCCGCTCCGGCAGATCGAGGTCGAGCGGATCGCGCAGCGTGCGCTCGACGGTCAGCGTCCGGTAGGCGGCCCAGAGCTGCGCCAGCGTCCGCTGCACCGTCTCGCTCATGCCCTTGTCGGGGCGGCCCTCGAAGGCGGCCTGCGCCTGCTGGTAGGTGAGGCGCGCCGCCGAGCGCATCAGCCCGCGCAGGAAGGTGTGGCTGCGCTTCCTGCCCTTGACGTCGAACACCATGCGCACCGCCAGGCACGGCCGGTCCAGCCCTTCCTTCAGCGAGCAGAGATCGGCCGACAATTCCTCCGGCAGCATCGGCACGACGCGGTCGGGGAAATAGGCGCTGTTGCCGCGCTTGAAGGCTTCCTTGTCCAGGGCCGAGCCCGGCGTGACGTAGTGGGCGACATCGGCGATGGCGACCAGGCAGACATGGCCGCCGGGATTCTTGGGATCGTCGTCCGGCCCCGCCCACACCGCATCGTCATGGTCGCGCGCGTCGGACGGGTCGATGGTGACGAGGGGGATGGCTCTCAGGTCCACGCGTCCGGCTTCTCCTCCCCCGCGCGCGTCAGCGCTGGCGGGGGAGATGCCCGTAGCACCGATCAGGTGCGAAGGGCGGAGGGGGCCGGAATAAGGCTTGGCGGCCTTGGCCTGCGCCAGTACGGCGGCGGGAAATTCGGTGGGGATGCCATGTTCATGAATGGCGATCAGGCTGATGGTGCGCGGGGAATCCATCGAGCCGATGCGCTCCACCACCCGCACGCGGGAGAATCCGGCGATGCGGCCCGACACCGGCTCCACCGCCACCAGTTCGTTGTGCTTCGCCCCGCCAAGGTCGGATTTCTCCAGCGCATATTCGGTGCGCGCCTTCTTGTCCACCGGCTCCAGCCGGAAACCTTTCGGGTGCTCGCGCAGCACGCCCAGGATGCGCGACGGCGCCTCGCTCTCCAGGCGGCGGATGACGCGCGCCTCATAGTGATCGCCTTGCCGGTCCAGCCGCGCCAGCAGCCGCGCGCCGGGCGCCGGGGCGCCGCCTTCCTTGGGCGGGACCACATAGATCACGGGCGGCTCTTCATCGGAGTCCCATGACACCGGCCGGGCGCGATATTCGCCATCGGTGTCGGTGCCGGTGATTTCCACCACCGTGACCTCCGGCAACTCGCCGCGCCGGGTCAGCCCGCGCTTCTTGCTGCCCGCGATGCTGCCGTCCTGCTCCAATTCCTTCAGCACCCGCTTGAGATGGATGCGGTCCGAGCCTTTCAGGCCCAGCAGCCTGGCCAGGTCGCGCTTGTTCGCGCCCGGATTGGACGCAAGCAGTTCCAGCACGCGCGCCTTGTCCAGGGCGGGCGTGTTCTTTCGTGTCGTCTTCTTTTTCAAGGTCTCTATTCGCCTGCCAGCTCGGGCTCTTTGGCCTTCGGCTTCGCGGCAGCTTTCTTCTTGGTTGCAGGTTTCGCCGCCGCCTTCTTCTTGGGCGCGGCCTTCTCTTTCTTTTCGGCCTTGGGCTTATCCGCCTTCGGCTTGGCGGCCTTCTTCGGCTTCTTGCCGCTTTGCGCGGCGCGGGCGGCGATCAGCGCCAGCGCCTGTTCCAGCGTCACGGCCTCCGGCTCGGTGCCTTCGGGCAGGGTGGCGTTGGTCGCCCCGTCGCTGACATAAGGCCCATACTTGCCCTTCAGCACCTTGATGGGTTTGCCTTCGGCTTCGCCCAAATCCTTCAGCGTCTGGGCGCCGCGGCGGCCCGGGCCTTTGGCCTTCTTCTCGGCCAGCAGCGTCACCGCGCGGTTCAGCCCGATCTCGAAGACGTCTTCCGGCGATTCCAGCGAGGCATAGACGCCGTTATGGGCGACATACGGCCCGAAGCGGCCGAAATTGGCGGTGATCTTCTTGCCGTCTTCTGGATGCGAACCCACTTCGCGCGGCAGCGACAGAAGCTTGAGCGCCATTTCCAGGTCCACATCGGCTTTGTCGGTACCCTTGGGGATGCCGCTGCGCTTGGGCTTGTCGCCTTCGCCCAGTTGCACATAGGGACCGAAGCGGCCGGTGCGCAGCGTCACTTTCTCCTCGGTGCCGGGGAAGGTCCCCAGCTCCACCGGCCCGGCATCGCCTTCGCCCGGCTTGGCGCCGATCTGGCGGGTGAATTTGCAGTCGGGATAGTTGGTGCAGCCGACAAAGGCGCCGAAGCGGCCCAGCTTGAGGTTGAGGCGGCCGCTTTCGCAGGCCGGGCATTTGCGCGGGTCCACCCCGTCCTCGCCCGGCGGGAAGATGTGCGGCCCCAGCTCCCGGTCCAGCTCGTCGATCACGTCGCTGATCTTGAGGTCCTTGGTCTCGGCGACGGCGGCGGAGAATTCCTTCCAGAAATCGCGCAGCAGCGTGCGGTAGTCGAGCTTGTGGGCCGAGACCGCGTCCAGCTTCTCTTCCAGGTCGGCGGTGAAGTCGTATTCGACATAGCGCTTGAAGAAGCTCTGCAGGAAGCTGGTGACCAGCCGTCCCTTGTCCTCGGGCACGAAGCGCTGGCGCTCCATCCGCACATAGGCGCGGTCGCGCAAGGTGGACAAGATCGAGGCATAAGTGGAGGGCCGGCCGATGCCCAGCTTCTCCATCGCGCCTACCAGGGACGCCTCGGAATAGCGCGGCGGCGGCTCAGTGAAATGCTGCGCGGGCGTCACCTGCCCCACCCGGGTGGCGTCGCCGTCCTTCACCTTGGGCAGGCTGGCGCCGTCTTCATCCGCGGTATCGTCCTGGCCTTCCAGATATAGCGTCAGGAAGCCGTCGAACAGGGTGACGGTGCCGGTGGCGCGCAGCGTGATCTGCCCGTCGGCGGAGATCACGTCCACTGTGGTGCGCTCCTGCTCGGCGCTTTCCATCTGGCTGGAGAGGGCGCGCTTCCAGATCAGTTCATAGAGCCGGGCCGCATCGGCATCCAGATAGCGCGCCACTTCTTCTGGGCGGCGGGCGAAGCTGGTGGGGCGCACCGCCTCATGCGCTTCCTGGGCGTTGACGGCATTGTTGGCATAGGTGCGGGGCGCCTTGGGCAGATAGCGGTCGCCATAGTTGCGGCCGATCACCTCGCGCGCCTCGGTGATGGCCTCCGGCACCATCGAGATGCCGTCGGTACGCATATAGGTGATCAGGCCGGTGGTCTCGCCGTCCAGGTCCACGCCTTCATAAAGGCTCTGGGCGATCTGCATGGTGCGCTTGGCGTTGAAGCCCAGCTTGCGGCTGGCTTCCTGCTGCAGGGTCGAGGTCTTGAAGGGCGGGGAGGGATTACGCTTGACCGGCTTGGCCTCGACGCTGCCCACCGCGAAACGCTGGCCCCGGATCAGCGCGACGGCGCGCTGTGCATCCGCTTCGTTGGTCAGCGACAGCTTTTCCAGCTTCTTGCCGTCGAGCGTCACCAGCCGGGCGGTGAAGTTGCCCGCCTCGGCCGAAAGGTCGGCGTCGATGGACCAGTATTCCTGGGTCTTGAAGGCCTCGATCTCGGCCTCGCGCTCCACGATCAGGCGTAGCGCCACGCTCTGCACCCGGCCCGCCGAGCGGGCACCGGGCAGCTTGCGCCACAGCACCGGCGAGAGCGTGAAGCCCACCAGATAGTCCAGCGCGCGGCGGGCGAGATACGCCTCCACCAGGTCGGAATCGATCTGGCGGGGATGCTTCATCGCCTCCTGGATGGAGGATTTGGTGATGGCGTTGAAGGCCACCCGCTCCACCGGCATCTTGAGCAGGCCCTTCTCCTTCAGCACTTCCAGGATGTGCCAGGAGATGGCCTCGCCCTCGCGGTCGGGGTCGGTCGCCAGGATCAGCTTGTCGGCGCCTTTCACGGCCTTGGCGATGTCGGTGATCTTGGATTGGGCGCGGGCGTCCACGTCCCAGACCATCGCGAAATCCTCGTCCGGCCGCACCGACCCGTCCTTGGAGGGCAGGTCGCGGATATGGCCGAAGCTGGCCAGCACCTTATAGCCTTCGCCAAGATACTTATTGATGGTCTTGGCCTTGGCCGGGGATTCGACGATGACGACGTTCATCGGAACTCTTTGATCTTGCGCGTGCCGCTTCGGGGGAAGGGGCTCATCTGGGGTGTCGGGCGGCCCGCGACAAGGGCAGGGGCCAGCAAAGGCGGCGGACACTGATGGAAGGCCCCGCGGCCTGTCAACGCCGGGGGCGCCAGGGAACGCATACCTGGGATTGTATTTAAGGTCATATTTACCATAGATAGTAACCTGTAGTTGTAAACGCCGCAGCCATGGCCTATGGTGAAGACCGAATTCATTGCGATCCGGTTATGCCTCAGGCTCAGAAAAAGTCCCGTCCCGCCGTCCCGATGCCCGCCCTGGCGGCGCTCTCGCCCCCCGAAACCGCCCGCTACACCTCGGACCTGCTCGATTCCTTGCGGAAGATCGCCACCCGGCAGGGCCATGGGGTGCTGGCCCATCTCCTGGAATTGGCCCAGTTCGAGGCCCAGACCCTGGCGGTCCGCACCCGGGCGGCGCAGGCGCCTAGGCCCAGGACACCCGATTCCCCGGATGGCGGACACACCGCCCCGCCAGCTCCAGCTCCAACAGAACGGTAAGCACCGCCTCGGCCGGGGCGCCGTGCCTGCCGATCTGGCGGATGATCTCGTCCACCGGCACGGGGGCGGGACCCAGGGCCTCTTCCACCTGCGCGCGGATGCGGTCGGCCTCGGCCTCCCAGTCGCCGGCGGCGGGCGGGGCGCGCCCGGCATCGCGCGGCGGCTCGCGGAAATCCGCGCCCAGGATCGGACGCAGCGCCGTGAGCACGTCCTGCGCGCTTTCGGTGAGGGTCGCGCCCTCGCGCAGCAGCTTGTTGCAGCCCTTGGCGCGCGGATCGAGCGGCGAGCCCGGCACGGCGAAGATTTCGCGCCCCTGTTCCAGCGCATAGTGCGCGGTGATCAGCGAGCCGGAGCGCTCGGCCGCCTCCACCACCACCAACCCGCGCGAAAGGCCGCTGATCAGCCGGTTGCGGCGGGGGAAGTGGCGCGCCTGCGGGGATTCGCCCAGGCGCATCTCGCTGACGATGACGCCCTGCTCGCGGATGGCGTCATAGAGCGCCTGGTTCTCGGGCGGATAGACGATGTCCACACCGCCCGCCACCACCGCCACCGTGCCGCTGGCCAGCGCCGCCTCATGCGCGGCGCTGTCGATGCCGCGCGCCAGGCCCGAGACGATGGCAAGCCCCGCCTCGCCCAGATCGCGCGCCAGGGTAAAGGCCAGCCGCCGTCCCAGGGCCGAGGCGTTGCGCGCGCCGACAATGGCGATCATCTCCTTGCGCAGCAGATGCGGATGGCCCAGCACCGCGATCACCGGCGGCGGCGGATCGAGCGCGGCGAGACCGGCCGGAAATTCCGGCTCGCAGGAGAAGAGGAAGCGCCCGCCCAGGGCCGCGAGCCGCTCCATCTCGCGC
>Ga0182741_1002022_pt1 | contig 24541 bp, 24 predicted proteins | sample eDN5th37CBELigOP_FD_128874 | JGI IMG/M metagenome (GOLD analysis project Ga0182741, IMG submission 128874) | Enriched Organic Plus compost microbial communities from Emeryville, California, USA - eDNA 5th pass 37_C BE-Lig OP (version 2) (version 2) ... | reverse complement strand
TACAACATCGTGGGCACGGCGGCGGATCTGGAAACCGTCACCCAGGGCGAGGTGATCAAGTTCTCCGCCGGCGGCTTCCGCGACTTCACGCGCATCGCCGCCTCCGATCCCACCATGTGGCGCGACATCTTCCTGCACAACAGGGAGGCGGTGCTCGAAATGCTGGGCCGCCTCAACGAGGACATCGCCCTGCTCGCCCGCGCCATCCGCTGGGGCGAGGGCGACAAGCTGTTCGACCTCTTCACCCGCACCCGCGCCATCCGCCGCGGCATCATCTCGTCGGGCCAGGAAACGCCGGAACCGGATTTCGGACGGCGGAAGGATCAGGCCTGACGGACGTTATCGTCATGGCCGGGCCCGTCCCGGCCATCTCGCTTCTGAAAATCGCAGGGCTTCATCGATCGGGATCACCGGCACAAGGCCGGTGATGACGTGGCCCGTGTTCAATAAAGCGGCTGCAGCCTCAGGTTCGGGATCACGAAAGGTCCCATGGCGAGGAAGCCGTTGTCGAGGGTGAGCGGCGGAAGCGGGCTGAGCGGGGGCTTGCCGTCATTGCCCTTGGCGCGCGGGTTCTGGCCGAAGAGCGCGCCGAGCAGGGCGCCGCCCGCACGGTTGCCGGTCACCTTGCCGATGAGGCCGTCGAGGCCCGCGGCGGCGACGGACAGCTGGCCCGCGGGGCGATGCTCCTCGTCGAGCTTGAGCTGGCCCTTCGCCTCGACGCGGCGCGGACCCTTGGCGCCCGAGAGCATCAGGATGTCGAGCGCGCCGCCGGCCTTGCGCCAGCGCTCCAGCTCCTCGGCGAGGGGACGGCCCTGAAAGCCGGTGGCCTCGGTGACCGTCACGTCCGCGTCGAGATCCGTGAGCTCCGTGCCGCCGATCAGGCGGTCGAGGAGGGGAAGGCTCGCCTGCTTCACGGACAGGGCGGCGTCATAGGCCCTCTCCGATTCGCGCGACGGATTCGGGCGAAGATGCAGTTCGAGACGCTGGCCCGATGCGGCGAGTGGCTCTGCCATCAGCCCCGCCACGGTGAATGCCGGTCCCGTCGCCGCGATGGAGAGGCGCCGGAGCCCGGTCTGGGAGCCATGGATGCTCGCCTGCAGGAGGTCCCATCGGCCCTCCACCGTCGCCTGGCCGTCGGTGACGCGCAGGGGCCCATCGGCCTCCACGATCACGAGGCGCGGCTGATAGACCTGCGCGACGGCTTCCGTGCGCCCGAACGAGGCGCTCACCGCGCCCTGCTTCAGGTCGAGGGTGTCGCAGACGATTTCGATGCGGAAGGGATAGCCCGCGATGGTGCGGTCCGCGCAGGTCCATTCCCGGCCGCCCTGCGCTTCCGCCGCGAGCCAGGCGTCGAGCGCCACCTCTGCCCGGTTGCGGATGACGAACCAGGCGACGCTCCAGGCGATGGCGACGAGAAGCAGCAGGGTGAAGGGCGCATAGAGCCAGAAACGACTCCTGCGCGTGTTTTCCGTGAGGATGGCCTCGGCCATGCAGGATCTCCAGTTGTGCTGCTGCTTCGTAGCTGGTAGCGCCCGTCAGGAAAAGCGGCCACCGCTTTCGGGCGTGGGAGTCGGCTCCTTAAAAGGCAAAGCAGGCAAGCTTCGGGCAGGGACAGCGATGACGGACGGGTCGGAGGATCTCTGGGTTTTCGGCTACGGCTCCCTGATGTGGCGGCCGGGCTTTCCTTATCTCGAACGCCGCCATGCGCATCTTTACGGCTATCGCCGCGCTCTCTGCGTGCTCTCCCATGTCCATCGCGGGACCCCTGAGAATCCCGGCCTCGTGCTCGGCCTCGACCGGGGCGGGCGCTGCCACGGGGTCGCCTTCCGCGTGGCCAAGGAGGAGGTGCCGGCGACCATCCATTACCTGCGCGAGCGCGAGCAGGCGACGAGCGTCTATCTCGAACGGCATCTGCCCGTGCGGCTGGACGACGGGCGCACGGTCACGGCTTTGGGCTACGTGGCCGACCGCAGGCATGAGCAATATGCGGGCACGCTCTCCTTCGAGGAGGTTCTCGCCCTGGTGCGGCAGGGGAAGGGGATCTCCGGCGCCAATCCCGATTACGTGCGCTCGACCCACGAGCACCTGCTCGGCATGGGGGTCGTCGATCCGCTGATGAAGCGCATCGTCGAGGCGCTGGATCAGGAGGGCTGATCCGCGTTCTCGCGCAGATCCGCCAGGATCTCGCGGCGGCGCTCCTCCGTATCGGCCAGGCGGTGGATATGGAGCTCGGTCGCCCCGCGCGCCCGCACCTGGTCGAGCCAGCGCGTGCGGGTCTCCTCGCTGGGCACGGATCCGGCGAGCACGGAATCGACCACATGGCCGGTCCCGCTCCCGTCGCGGCCCACGGCCAGGATCACGGCATCGGTCACGTCGAGAAGCTCGCTCAGCTCGAGCGGATGCACGCCGACGATGTAGCGGCGGCCCGAACGGCCGCGCCAAGAGCTCAAGGTCGCGGGAGAAGAGCGCAGCCCCGCCGTTGCCCGTAAGCGTTCCTCGCGCACGCCAGCCCTCCGCATTCGGTCGTTGCGGAGGTCCCGCATGGCCGTATTCCAGGATATGGTTCGTTTGTTCGCCATATGTTCTTATATGTAAGAAGCCCGAGGCGAACCGTCAAGATGCTGGAAAGCTTAGCAGTATCAGATATTTGGTGTCGTCGCGGCGGGGGCGGGCGGCGAATCGGCAAGGCCCAGCTCGCGCCGGCCCTCCCTGAGCAGCCTCGTGGAGGATTCCTCGATCCGCTCCTGGACGAGCCGGAAGAACTCCTCGCGCTTCAGGCCGGGGGCAATCGGATCGAGGATCTCGACCCGGATCGTGCCGGGGCGGCGGATGAACTGGCGGCGGGGCCAGTAGAGGCCGGAATTCAGGCCGACCGGAATGCAGGGAAAGCCGAGATTCTGATAAAGATGCGCCACGCCGTACTTGTAGGCCGGCGCCGCACCCGGCGGGCGGCGGGTGCCCTCGGGAAAGATGACGATCTGGCGGCCGTGCTGCGCTTCCTCGCGGGCCCGGGCGGTCATCTGCATGAGGGCCGACGATCCGGCCCGGCGGTTCACCGGCACGCAGCCCGCCTTCCACAGATACCAGCCGAAGAAGGGGATCCACATCAGCTCGCGCTTGAGGATGAAGGTCGGGTCGTCGAAGAGAGTGACGAGGGCAAAGGTCTCCCAGAGCGACTGATGCTTGGCGGCCACCAGGGCCCCTCCGGGCGGGATCCTCTCCCGCCCCCGGACCTCGATCCGGGTCCCGGCCAGAACCCGCAGCAGCCAGAGGGACGAATGCGCCCAGGCCTGGGCGCACCGGATGAAGGCCTTGCGCGGCACAAGCATGGCCGGAAGCAGCATGATCAGCCACAGGATCAGGTTGGCGTAGAAGGCGACGTTGAACAGCAGGGACCGGACGAACAGCATGGCTTCGAGAAATGGAAAAAGCGGAGCTTAAGGCTCCGCGGGCCGGGCCACCTTAAAGCATCGGACCCGGAAGTGGACACCACTTTTGGAGTGGGATCGGGTGTTCCAGAGGATTTCGACTAGCGCAGGGACGTCTCGGCGTTCGCCCTCAGGCTCGGCGCGCCGCCGCTGATGATGTGGGCCACCGAGGAATGCTCCGGATCCTCCTCGAAGCGGGTGCGGATCCAGACGGCGAGGAACTTCAGGTACTCGGTCGCCAGCACCTTTGCCGTCGCCGAGTTGCGCCACCAATCATGCGGATCGATGGTCGCCGCCACCGCATAGGGGATTTTCTGCAGGTTGGGGAGCGCGTGGTCGAGCTCCACCAGCATGCGCGGCATGTGGTAGTTCGAGGTCACCACGATGATGGCGTCGAAGCCGTGCCCCTCCGCCCAGCGGCGCGTCTCGATGGCATTGCCGATGGTGTTGCGGGCGCGGTAATCCAGGTCCACGCAGCAATCGAAGAGCTGGCGCTGGCCGGGATTGAGGCGGGAGATCTGCTCGCGGCTGGTCCTCTCGTTCACGCCGGAGATCAGGAGCCGCTTGGCATAGCCCTTCGCCAGGAGGTCGATGGCCTCCCCGATGCGCTGCGCGCCGCCGGTCATGGCTACGATGCCGTCGGCCCGGGTCTCGGGCGCCCGCTCGATGCGATCGATGCTGTAGACGAAACCGAGGAAGCCTAGGAAGCCGAGAAGGCAGACGCTGACCAAGCTCCAGAGGCCGGCGCTCAGGATGCGTCGGGTCAGGGATTTCCTCATCGGGAGCTTAGGGGCGCCATGCATCGTCCAGCCCCAGCCCAGAGCTTCGTCGGGTTCCACGGCGTTCGGCGTCGCCCAAGTCTGCGTCTGCGAGGTCATCCTGGGGGATGATACGGGAGATTGCGGCAATGGAGAGGCGACCCTCTTGATCCACGGACAGGCCGCGCGTCCGCGAAAAGGGGGTCTTTTCCGGCGCGCGCTGCCGTCAGGATCATCCATTATCGTTAAGAAAACGTCTCACGGTCAGGCGGGAGACGATGCCCGTGATCAGGGCCACCAGCAGGGCGATGAGGATCACGACCAGATAGCCCGTCCAGCTCATGCTGAAGGCCCCGAACAGGGCCTCGATCTGGTCGCCCGCCGGGCTGGCGCGCCAGGAGCGGGTGACGAGGCCCAGGACGAGGGTGAGCGCGAGCGCCGCGGCAGCGCCGACGGCGCTGCCGCGAAGGCCGAGCTTGAAGAAGCGGCGCTGGAACTCCCGAGCGATGAAATCGTCGTTCGCGCCCACGAAATGCAGCACCTCCACCACTTCCTTGTTGCCGGCCATGGCGCCGCGGGTGGCGAAGATCACGGCAAGCCCCGCCGCCACGAGCACGAGCGCCACCAGGGAGATGCCGATGCCGATGATGGTGTTGGCCATGGTCGAGAGGCGCGAGACCCAGAGGGCATGATCGTCGAGGCTCGCGCCGGGCACGTCCTTCTGCAGGCTCTGCCGCAACGGCCCGAAATCGGGCCGCACGTCCTCCTTCAGCTTGATCACGATGAGGCGCGGGACGGGCAGGTCCTTGAAGTCGAGCCCGGTGCCGAGCCAGGGCTCCAGCAGGCGCTCGGATTCCTCCTTCGTGAAGGGCTGCGCCTCTTCGACGCCGGGGGTCTGGCGCGCGAGGGTGACCGCCCGCGCCACGTCGTCCTCGATGGAGCGCTGCGGATTCGGGCGGATCTGGATCGTGACCTCGCGGGCGATCTCGGAGCGCCATTGCGCGGAACTCGCCGAGACCAGCTCGGCGCCGCCCGCGCAGAGCGCAGCGAGGAAGGTAAGAATCGCGATCACGGCGGCGAGCGCCTGCCCGCCGGCCGAATCCACGGGCACGAGGGGCGCGTTGCGGCTCAGGGAGGCGGGCAGGGAGCGCTTCTCCCCGCCTTTCGTCGGCGCGGCGGCTTTCCTTAAGTGAGGCTGGGGCGCGTTCATCCGGCTCACTCGTCGATATGCAGCCGGCCGTCGCCGAGCACGAGGCGGCGCACGTTGAGCTGGTCCATGAGGCTGAAATCGTGGGTGGCGATGACCACCGAGGTCCCGAGCCGGTTGAGTTCGATGAAGAGGCGCAGCAGCCGCCGGGCCAGCGAGGGGTCCACGTTGCCGGTGGGCTCGTCGGCGAGCAGCAGGTCGGGACGGACGATGAGGGCGCGGGCGATCGCCGCGCGCTGCTTCTCGCCGCCCGAGAGCACGGGCGGCAGCATGTGCATGCGATCGCCCAGGCCCACCCAGCGCAGAAGCTCGACCACCTCCGCGCGATAGCTCGCCTCCTCCTTGCCCTGCACGCGCAGGGGGAGGGCCACGTTCTCATAGGTCGTCAGATGATCGAGCAGGCGGAAGTCCTGGAACACCACGCCCATGCGGCGGCGAAGGCCGGTGAGCTCGTTCTTGGAGATCCGGGAGACGTCCTCGCCGAAGAGGGAGATCAGCCCGCGCGTCGGCTTCACCGAGAGAAGGATCAGCCGAAGCAGCGTGGTCTTGCCGGCGCCGGAGGGGCCTGTGAGGAACTGGAACGAGTTCGGCTCGATGGAGAAGGTCAGGTCGCGCAGAACCTCGGGCCCCATGCCATAGCGCACGCCCACATTCTCGAACCGCACGGTGGGATCCGCCGCGCCATCATCGAATTCCTCGTCGTAATAGGCTCTCACGGGCGCCTTGAAGCCTCCTCGAAACTGTCCGTCCGGCGGCAGGGCGCGCCGGCCGCGAAGCGATTCGCTCTTGGTTATCGCCCCGGTATGGTTAGCAAGCCATAAACTTGCCGGTGGCGCCCGGAAAGCGACGCGGTCGCGGAACATTGCCGCAGGAGCGCCGCGGAAGGCCCCGGACGGCCCCTTTTGCCGGAAAAATCGTGAAGTCCGTTTGACTTCCGCGCGCCGCCATGGTCGTGAAGAACACGTTTCTGGCTTCCCAATTTCTTTCTGGACGGACCGACGATGACTGCTTCCCACCGTATCCGGGTTCTCTTCGACGAGGAGGCCATCGCCAGGCGCAACGAGGCGCTGGCAAAGGAAATCGCGGATTCCAAGCCCCAGAACCTGCTCGTCGTCGCGATCCTGAAGGGCAGCTTCATGTTCGCGGCGGATCTGATCCGCGCCCTCCACCGGGCGGGGCTCGAGCCGCAGGTGGAGTTCGTGCATCTCTCCAGCTATCTCGACGGCACGGTCTCCAGCGGCAACGTCACCATCCTGCGCGACGTGGAAAGCGACGTGCGCGGCCGCGACGTGCTGCTCGTGGACGACATCCTCGAATCGGGCCGCACGGTCACCTTCGCCAAGGACCTGCTGATGGCCCGCGGCGCCAAGTCCGTGAAGACGGCCGTTCTCCTGGAAAAGCCCGGCAAGCGCGCCGTGCAGATCCAGCCCGATTACGTGGGCTTTACCTGCCCGGACGTGTTCGTGATCGGCTACGGCATGGACGTGGCCCATTCCTACCGCCAGCTTCCCTTCGTGGGCGTTCTCGACCGCCACGACACGAGCCCGGACCTGTTCGACAAGCCGGAATGAGGGCGCTCCACATAGCTCTGCCCGTTAACCGCTTCCTTTTCCGTCATGGCCGGGCTTGTCCCGGCCGTCTCTTTTCTAAAAGGCACTGCGCTCCGAACCATCGGGATCACCGGCCCAAGGCCGGTGAGGACGGGGAGAGGCGATGTGGTGCCTCGCGTTATCCGTTCAGCCGCCAGATCGTGCCGTTCAGCAGGGTCGCATAGGAGACCCAGGCGAGATAGGGCACGAGAAGAAGCGCCGCTATCCGGTCGAGCCTCCAGAAGGCGGCGATCGTGACGAGGATCGCCGCGATCAGGGCGGCGATGACGACGAGGCCGGCGAGCGGGCTCTGCGCGCCGAAGAAGGCGAAGGACCAGAGCCCGTTCAGGACGAGCTGCACGAAGAAGGCAACGATCGCGGCCGAACGTCCGGGCCGGTTCGCGGGCAGGGACAGGATGCGCCAGAGTCCATAGGCCATCATGGCGTAGAGCAGGGTCCAGACGACCGGGAAGGCCCAGTTCGGCGGCGTGAAGCCGGGCTTCTGCAGGCCCGCATACCAGGACGGGATGTTGGATTGCGTGACCTTGCTCGCCGACATCGCCACCGCGACGACGGGCAGCACGGCCACCAGGAGGCGCGGCAGTCGCGGCATTGCATGGCTGTCCGGCGCAGTTTGATCTGTATGCATCGGCGAAATCCCTCTAAAGCAATGCGCGGTATTTGATCCGTGACGGCAACCGTCACGCTTTTCGGAGGTTCCCCATGTCGTCGCGTTCCCCCTGGTCGAGACGCAGCCTGACCGCCCAGGCGATGGGCCATGTGGACCCGATCACGAAAGCGGTGGTGCCGCCGATCCATGTCGCGACGACCTATATCCGCGACGAGGACAACGCCTATTCCTCCGGCTTCGTCTATGGCCGCCCGGACAACGCCACCATCCGCGAGGCGGAGGAGGTGCTGGCGATGCTCGAGGAGGCTGAGGCCGGCGCACTTCTCTTCTCCTCCGGCATGGCGGCGGCGACCGCCGTGTTCCAGGCGCTCAACCCCGGCGATCACATCGTGGCTTCCAAGGTCATGTACTGGGCGCTCCGCAGCTGGCTGATGACGGAGGCCGTGCGCTGGGGCCTCGCGGTGGATTTCGTGGAAACCGACGATCTCGATGCAGTGCGCGCAGCAATCGTTCCGGGCCGCACGAAGCTTCTTTGGGTCGAGACCCCGTCGAACCCGCTCTGGACAATCACCGACATCGCCGCCGTCGCCGAGATCACCCATGCGGCGGGGGCAAGGCTCGCGGTCGATTCCACCACCGCCTCCCCGGTCCATACGCGCCCGCTGACGCTTGGCGCCGACATCGTGATGCATGCGGCGACCAAGGTGCTCAACGGCCATTCCGACGTGATCGCGGGCGCGCTCGCCGGCGCGAAGGCGGACGAGTTCTGGGCGAAGGTCGCCTCCGTCCGCAAGATGCAGGGCGCGATCCTCGGCCCCTTCGAGGCCTATCTCCTGATGCGCGGCATGCGCACGCTCCATGTGCGCACCGCGGCGCAGGCGAAATCGGCGCTCGAACTCGCGCAACGCTTCTCCGCGCATCCCAAGGTGGCGCGCGTGCTCTATCCCGGCCTGCCGCAGCATCCCGGCCACGACATCGCCGCGCGGCAGATGGAGGGCGGCTTCGGCTACATGCTGTCGATCCAGGTGACGGGTGGAGAGCAGGCGGCGATCCAGACCGCCGCGAAGGTCGGCCTGTGGAAGCGGGCCACGTCGCTGGGCGGCGTCGAGAGCCTGATCGAGCACCGCGCCTCCATCGAGGGGCCGGGAACCCCTTGCCCGCCCGACCTCCTGCGCCTGTCCACGGGCATCGAGGACGTGGAGGACCTTTACCGCGATCTCGACGAGGCCCTGCGGGCGTCGTGACGGGCACGTCATCCCGGGGCCGCGCAGCGGAACCCGGGAACGTATGCAGGATGAGGCGCCCTGTTCTGATGACGATCCCGGATCGGCTCCGCCGTCCGGGATGACGGATGTGTGTCGGGTCCTGGGTTCCCCCTAGGGGACGATCTTGATCCTGTCACGAAAGTTGTGCTTCCCTCTGATCAAGGAACGAAGGTTCCATTCAGAGGGAAGATATCCATGACATCGTCGATCACCCGCCGCCGCGTCCTCCAGACCGGCGTGGCCGCCGCGGCCCTCACGAGCCTGCCGCATTTCGCCCTGGGCCAGGCCAATCCGGTGGTGAAGCTCCGCATCATGGAGACCACCGACCTGCACGTGAACATCTTCCCTTACGACTATTATCGCGATGCGCCCGACGACACGGTGGGTCTCGCGCGCACCGCGACGATCGTGAAGGCAGCGCGCGGCGAGGCCAGGAACAGCCTGCTCTTCGACAACGGCGACATCATCCAGGGCTCGCCGCTGGGCGATTACGTGGCCTATCGCAAGGGCATGAAGAAGGGCGACGTGCATCCCATCGTCGCCGCCATGAACACGCTTTCCTACGATTGCGGCACGCTCGGCAATCACGAGTTCAATTACGGCCTCGAATACCTGCAGAACGCCATGGGCGCCGCGAAATTCCCGGTGGTCTGCGCCAATGCGATCAAGGCCGATGGCGAGACGCTCTACAAGCCGTGGCTCGTCCTCGACCGCGAGGTGACGGATGAGAGCGGCGCGAAGCAGAAGCTGAAGGTCGGCGTGATCGGATTCGTGCCGCCGCAGATCGTGCAATGGGACAAGGCCCATCTCGACGGCAAGGCGACCACCATCGACATCGTCGATGCCGCCAACAAGCACGTTCCGGATCTCAAGAAGGCCGGCGCCGACATCGTCGTGGCGCTCTGCCATTCCGGCATCGCGGGCGGCGAGCGCAAGGGCGGCGAGGAGAACGCGGCGTTGCACCTCGCGAAGGTGGACGGCATCGACGTCATCCTCACCGGGCACCAGCATTTCGTGTTCCCGGGCGGCAAGGAGTTCAACAACATCGACGGCGTCGACGTGCAGAAGGGCACGCTGCACGGCAAGCCCGCCGTCATGGCCGGGTTCTGGGGCAGCCATCTCGGCGTCATCGATCTCGAGCTGACGAAGGACGGCAATGCGTGGAAGGTGATGAGCTTCCGCACCGAGGCGCGTCCGATCTACGAGCGCGTCGAGCGCAAGATCGTCGCCAAGGTGGATTCGGAGGCCGCCGTTATCGCGGCGGTCCAGGCCGATCACGACGCCACGCTCAAATATGTGCGCGAGCCCGTCGGCTCGACGGCGGTGCCCATCCATTCCTACTTCTCGCTCGTGTCCGACGACGCCTCCGTGAAGATCGTCGCCGAGGCGCAGTCCTGGTACGTGGCCGATCAGCTCAAGAACTCCGCCTTCAAGGACCTGCCGATCCTCTCGGCGGCGGCGCCCTTCAAGGCCGGCGGGCGCGGTGGCGCGAACTACTTCACCGACATCAAGCCCGGCCCGCTCGCCATCAAGGACATGGCGGATATCTACATCTATCCGAACACGATCCGCGTGGTGAAGGTGACGGGCGCGCAGGTGCGCGAATGGCTCGAACGCTCGGCGGGCATCTACAATCAGATCGATCCGGCCAAGGGCGGCGAGCAGGAGCTCATCAATGCCAAGTTCCCGGCCTACAACTTCGACGTCATTGCCGGCGTGCAGTACAAGATCGATCCGACGCAAGCCTCGCGCTACGACGACAACGGCAAGGTCGTGAACGCCGATGCGCACCGCATCAAGGACCTGACCTATAACGGCAAGCCCGTCGCGGACGATCAGCAGTTCCTCGTGGTGACGAACAATTACCGCGCGGGCGGCGGCGGCAACTTCCCGGGCAATGACGGCTCCACCATCGTGTTCGAGGCGCCGGACCTCACGCGCGATGCGATCATGCGCTACATCGTCGAGAAGAAGGAAGTGGCGCCGAAAGCGGACGGCTCCTGGTCGCTCGCCGTGCCCGCGGGCGTCACCATGACCTTCACGACCGGCCCGAACGCCGCCGCCTATCAGCCCGCCGGCATCAGGGTCGAGAAGATGGGCGATGCGCCGGACGGCTTCGTGAAATACCGCATCGTCGGCTGACGGTTTTTCCAAGTCTCGCGAAACGCAGCGGTCAGGCACTCGCCTGGCCGCTTTTTTGCTGCCGGCTGCGTCGTTTTGTCCAACATGTAGAGAAGGCTTTTATTGCAGCCATTTTCTGACTTTGCCGAGAAGAGCGGCGCTTAATACAGAGTTTGTGTTGCATATTTGTCCACCTCACTCGTGGCGCGGCAGGTTAGTCTTTTATTAAAGGAATCAGATTCGAATGACATTACTCAATGCTTTCGATTTAAGACTATTTTCTTCGTTGTTCCATGCTCCGCCGATATCTGAAACTCGCTGTTTCTTTTCCTTCTATTCTCATCTCCGTTTCAGCGGCGCAGGCGCTTGAAGACGGTGCTGCGGGGATCGGTGAGGCGCCATCCTGGCGCATCGAGGATGTCGCCGTCCGGCGCTTTCGCGTCTCGCGTCCGGTCTATTCGCTGGAGCGCACGCAGACATGGGCGAGCGGTCTTGGTCCGCTGAGCCGGTTCACCCCATCCGATTCGGGCAAGACATTGGGCGCCAAGATGCAGCCCTTCCAGGATTGGAACTTCCTGATCGGAACGGAGCTGATCCGCGGCGGCGGCGGCGACAGCCGTTATCTGGCCTCGCGGACGATGTGGGAATCCTCCTGGTCGCGGGATCTGACGGAGGCTGCCGGACTCCGGATCGATTTTGCGACCGTGGGGTCCATGGACAATGCGCAGGCCGATTATTTCCAGTCCTTCAACGGACGGCTGCACCTGCCGCTGGATATTCCGCTGAACCGATGGAATGTCGCGCTGCGCGTGTCGCCGAGCATGAACGTGGATGTCTCCAACGGCGCGCTCTATTCCAACCTGATGTCGGAAATCATGGGTGAGACGGTGCTCAGCTCCTATTCCGATCCGTTCAGATCGAGCGTCAATGTTTCCGTCGGCTACAGCGTCGCGCCGCATGCGCGTCCGGCCGCTTCCGCGAGGCTCGAATTCCGGATCTCGCCCAATCTGTGACGGGTCTGGCGGAGGCGCTCAGGGCAGGGTGATCACGTCGGTCAGCTCGGGCGTGCGCTCCTTTCCGAGGCGCCGCTGCTTGGCCGCGAGAATGGTGCCGTTCAATTCGCCGCCGAAGAGGAAGATCGCGCTCAGGGTGTAGAGGAAGATCAGCGCCACCATGGCCGTGGCGAGGCCGCCATAGGTGGAGGCATAGGCGGCCGGGTAGTAATCGAGATACCAGCTGAACGCGAAGCCCCCCAGAAGCCACAGGACCAGCGTCACGCCGACACCCGGCAGCACGGAGCGGAAGCTGCGGCGCCCTGCGGGAACGAGCTTATGGGCCAGCATCAGGCCCACCACGATGATGAGGGTCGCAACGCCGATCCGCAGGAAGCCGACCAGGGCGTCGAAGGGCTGCAGCGCCGGCACCCAGTGCAGGATCCCGCGCCAGATGAAAGGACCCAGCACGACGAGCAGCGCCATCGCCATCAGCACGAAGGCGCCGCCGATCACGAAGGCGATGGATTCGAGCCGCGTGAGCCACCAGGCGCGCGTCTCGCGCACGTTGTAGGCGCGGTTCAACCCGACCCGCAGGCTCTCCACGCCGCTCGACGCGAAATAGAGGGTCAGCCCCACGCCGAGGGTCACCACGTCGCTGCGGCGGCCGGTGAGAATGTTGTGGACCTCGCTCGCGATGGGCCCCGCGATCTCCCGGGGCCAGGCTTCGAGGATGAGGTCGGCGACCTCGTCCGCCAGCGTTCCGGTGCCGAACACGCTCGCCAGCGCCGTCACGAGGATGAGGAAGGGAAAGAACGACGTCAGCACCGACAGCGCGATATGGCTTGCAATGGCCCAGGCATCGTGGAGCACGAAGCGGTTCATCGCGATCGCGAGCAGTTCGAGGTAAAGGCGCAGGCGTTTCAACAGTCGGGCTCCAGGGCGCCGGAGATGGTGAGGCGAGAGGGCAGGCAAGGCAAGTGCATTGGATCGGTGCATTGGATCGGCGCTCGATCGCGTCGCGCTCCGATCACTCTAAAAGGCAGATAGGGCATTCGTTCCGCCACTGTGAATCCGGTTCGCTGTCAAGAGATGCGGCAGGCTAAGGAAGGGAGGCGATTTCACGGGAGTGGAAACAGTTCTCGGCATCCGCCCTCGACACGGGGCGCTCCGGAATGGCAGAAGGGCACCTTCGGGAGGCGCAGGCTTCCCTGTCCCGCTTCCTGGCCCTTCCATCATGACCTCGTCCCCGATCGCCCGCCTTGCTCCGCCGCTCTTTGTGCTCATCTGGGCGACCGGCTTCATCGTGGCGCGCAGCGTCGCGCCCTATGCGGATCCTCTCACCTTCCTTCTGGTCCGCTATCTCCTGGCCCTCGCGGTGCTGGGGGCGATCATCCTCGCCGTGCGGGCGCCGTGGCCGCGGACGCGGCGGGAATGGGGCAACGGGCTCGTCGCCGGCGCCCTGCTGCACGGCTGCTATCTCGGCGGCGTGTTCTGGTCGGTGAAGCACGGGCTCCCGGCCGGCATTTCCGCCCTCGTGGCGGGCCTGCAGCCCCTCGTGACGGGAGCCCTGGCAGGCCCTCTGCTGGGGGAGCGGGTCACCGCCCGCCGCTGGGCCGGGGTCGGCCTCGGCTTTCTCGGAGCCGTCCTCGTGGTCGCGCCGAAACTGGGTGATGGCGGCGTTCCGCCCTTTCCGCTCCTGATCTGCGTGCTCGGCATGCTCTCGATCACCGTCGGCACGATCTGGCAGAAGCGCGCCGGCAGCGCGAAGGATCTGCGCGTGAACGCCTTCGTGCAATATATCGGAGCGGCCATCGTGACCCTGCCCGTCGCTCTGCTGACGGAAGAGGGCAGGCTGGAATGGACATGGCCGCTCATCGGCGGCATGGCCTGGGCGGTTCTCGGCTTGTCCATCGGCGCGATCGGCCTTCTGCTCTTCCTGATCCGCCAGGGCGCGGTCGTCGGCGTGGCGACGCTGCTTTACCTCGTTCCGCCGGTCGCGGCGATCATGGCCTTCGTGCTGTTCGGGGAATCCTTGAGCGTGGTCCAGATGGCCGGCATGGCCTGCGCGGCCCTGGGCGTCGCCGTGGCGAGCCGCAGCTGACGATAAAAAGGCCCCAGACCCGGGGCCTGGAGCCGCATCTCGACGCGCGAGATCTACTTCGTGATCTTCACCGAAACCGGATCGCTGGCGGGAAAGGTTTCTTCCACGCCTTCATCGAGCTTCTCGTCGAGGGACTTCTTGGAATTCTCCGGCAGCTTTTCGTCGTGATGCTTGGGCTCGCTTTCCGGTTTGTCCTGCTCGCGCTTCTTGTCGTTCATGCCATGTCTCCCTGGGCAGATAGAGCCTATTGGTGAGACAACGCGGCATTTCCGCCATCGATCCCAGGGCGCAGAGAAAAGGCGACGCTTCGAGCGTCGCCTTCCTGTTGTCAGCGCTGGCCCTGCTGCTGGTTGACGAAGTAGTCGAAGGGCAGCTCGGCAATGCGGAACCAGGTGAGCTCCTTCTCGCGGAAGGCGTTCCAGTGGTCGAAGATCTTCTTGAACTTCGCATTGGAGGCCGCGATCTCGTTGTAGAGCTTGAAGGCTTCCTTGTAGCTCTGCTCCATCACGTCCTTCGGGAAGGCGCGAAGTTGCGCGCCCTGCGAGACCAGGCGGCGGACCGCCTCCGCGTTCTGCGCGTCGTACTTGGCCATGCACAGCGCGTTGGCCTCGGCGCAGGCGGCTTCCAGGATTGCCTGGTAGTGAGCCGGCAGCGAATTCCACTTGTCCATGTTCACGTAGACGGAGGGCTGCGCGCTGCCTTCCCAGAAGCCCGGATAGTAGTAGTATTTCGCAACCTTCACGAAGCCGAGCTTCTCGTCGTCGTAGGGGCCGGAGAACTCCACGGCATCGAGCGTGCCGCGCTCCAGCGCCGGGTAGATGTCGCCGCCGGCGAGCACCTGCGGCACGACGCCGAGCTTCTGCATGATCTGCCCGCCCATGCCGGCGATGCGCATCTTCAGGCCCTGCAGGTCGGCAACCGAATTGACCTCCTTGCGGAACCAGCCGCCCATCTGCGCGCCCGTCTGGCCGGCGGGGAAGGAAATGACGTTGTAGTCCTTCAGGAATTCCCGCACGAGTTCGAGGCCGCCGCCGTAATACATCCAGCCATTGTGCTGGCGCACGTTGAGGCCCCACGGCACGGAGGTGTCGAACATGAAGGTCGGATCCTTGCCGATGTAGTAGCTCGACAGGGTGTAGCCGCATTCCACGGTGCCGTTCTGCGTGGCGTCGAGCACCTGCAGGCCGCTCACGAGCTCGCCCGCGGCAAAGACCTGGATCTGGAACTTGTTGTCCGTGGCGGCGGCCACGCGCTTGGCGACCATCTCGCCCGCGCCGTAAAGCGTGTCGAGGCTCTTCGGATAGCTCGACGCCATGCGCCAGCGGATTTCCGGCTGCGACTGCGCGATGGCGGGCGAGGCCACGGCGCCGGCTGCTGCGGCGAGACCCGCGCCCTTGAGAACTTTTCTTCTATCCATGAGAGCTTCCTCGTAACTTCATTTCATAAATGCCGATCGGGCTGAAACGATGCATTAAGCGGGAAGCTGTCCTCTGTCACTCCATCTTCCGTCTGAGATGCCTGGAACGGGAGAGTGATGCACAAACATCCCGGAGGCGCGGGCCTCCGGGATGGGAATGAGAGATCGGTCAGGCGGGATCAGCGCTCTTCGGTTCCGCCTTTCGCCAGCGGGCGCTGCTGCTGACCGCTCGCGGCACGCGCGGACCGCTTCGGTGGCTTCTCGTCTCCTGTCGAGGACAGGGACTTCCCGCCGGACTGGCTCGCGGTCGGGTGGCCGCGCACGAGCGTGCCCTTGGGCACGTCCACGGCATTGCCGGGAGCCGGCACGCGCTTGCGTGACGTCGCGCCGCCGCTCATGCCGGACGGACTTGCTCCTCCCGCATCCGTCCGCGCGGCGCGGGGAGCCGGACTCTTGCTGGCCGTCGTGGAGACGCCTTCCGCGATCTCCTTGTTCGACATCCGGAAACCGGCCTCGTCGTCCTCTTCTTCCGGCACTTCCTTGAAGGAGCGGATTCCGGCATTCGAGCCGCTCGCCACGCGCCCGTCATCGACATGTTCGATGTCGAGATCGGGATCGAGCTTCTTCGTCGCGCCCATCACGCCAGTGGCTTTCGCCGCCGCGCGCTTGGTGTTGCCGACGCTGTTGCGCTGGGTCGGCCCTGCGACGAAATCGTCACCGCCTTCCTCGCGAGCCACTTCGTTCAAAACCTCATCGACGGGGGGCTCTGGTGGGTTTCCGCGCTTATCTCGCGCCATCGGATATTCCTCTTCTTCTGTCACGGCGGGGCTGAAAATGTCCGCGTCTCATGGAATGCAACGGCCTGTGAAAAGAGGGGTTCCGCCCCGGCGCGCGCAAACCCGCCGGGCCGCAAGCCGTTATTGGCCAAGTTCTTTGCGAATGCTCTCGAGCATGGCGAGATGCTCCTGGATCTGGCCGCGCGCGAGCTTGGCGATGTTCGTCATCTCACGATTGCCGGAACTCTGGATCTGGTTCTCCTGCAGCTTCAGCAGGCGCTGATGTCCCTCGATCTGCAAATCGACATAGTCGCGATCGAAGGCTGCGCCGGACTGCGCCTTCGACAGGCGCTCCATGGCAGCGGAATCCTTCTGCGGCAGTTCGGGAGCGGTCGCGGCGGCGGCCTTGGCGCCCGCACTGGTCGATGCCGTTGCCGCAGGATCCGCGAAGGTGCGCAGGATATCGGCGAGGGTGTTCTGCTCGCCGATCTCGAACTGCGCGAACTGCTTCACGCGCGGATTCTGCGCCTTGCTCAGGGCGAAGTTCGATTGCTGGAGCGAGACCGTGCTCAGGGCGAGCGCCTGCTGGATGTACTGGCTGTCCGCCTGCGATTGCTGCTGGCCCTGCGCCGCGGGCGCGCTGCTCGCCTGGCCCTGGCGCGCAGGCGTCTGCGTATCCTGCGGCGCACCGCCCTGCTGGGTGCGCTGCTGCCGTTCCGCGGCGCCCTGGCCCAGGGACGAGTTGGGGGCCGTTTCGGTGGACTGCGGCGAGACGGGGTAGGGGATCGCCTGGTTCTGCTGCTGCGCGAGGGCGGGAAACGCGAAGACAGCGGCGATGCCGGCGATGGCGAGGTGTCGAGCGGACATGAAATTCTCCTGCATGGGACTGCCGGGCGAACGCTCGCGGGAGAGATTTGTTCAGGATTTCACGGCGCGAGGAACGAAGTCCGTCGCAGCGCGTCCCCTGTGTGGACATCCAAGCAGCTCATGGAGGCAGGATGCAGCAGGATCGTCTCACGCGTGTCGTCATGCTCGTAGTCGCGGTGCTGCTCGCGTTCCTCGTCCTGCAGCCCTATCTCAACACCTATCTGTTCTCCGCACGGGAACCGCGGCCCGTCGCCGCGCGGGGCGATCTCTCGGAGCTGGAGCGTTCGACGATCCGCGTGTTCGAGACCGTGGCGCCCTCCGTCGTGCAGGTGGTGAGCGTTTCCGCGCGCAGTCCCATGACCGAAGCGGAACCCTCCGGCTCCGGCACGGGATTCGTCTGGGACACCGCGGGCCATGTGGTGACCAACAATCATGTGGTGGAGAACGGCACGGGCGTGGTGGTGCGGCTGGCATCCGGCGAGGTCGTGCCCGCCGAAGTGGTCGGACAGGCACCCAATTACGACCTCGCGGTGCTGCGTCTCGGCCGCACGGACAATCTGCCCGCTCCCGTCTCGGTCGGGCGCTCGGCCGATCTGAAGGTCGGGCAGACGGCCTATGCCATCGGCAATCCGTTCGGCCTCGACCAATCGCTCACCACCGGCATCATCAGCGCGCTCAAGCGGCGCCTGCCCACGAGCGCCGGCCGGGAGATCGCGGACGTCATCCAGACCGATGCCGCCATCAATCCCGGCAATTCGGGCGGGCCGCTGCTCGATTCCGCCGGGCGGCTGATCGGCGTCAACACGGCGATCTTTTCCCCGTCGGGTACCAATGCCGGAATCGGCTTCGCCATTCCCGTCGATGTGGTGAACCGGGTCGTGCCGGAGCTGATCCGAAACGGCCGCGTTCCGACGCCCGGAATCGGCATTCTCGCCGCGAACGAGACCGTGGCCGCTCAGCTCGGCGTCACCGGCGTGATCGTCGCAGGCGTGGCGCCGGGCTCGCCCGCGGAGCAGGCCGGATTGCAGGGGATCGACCCGGCCGCCGGCGTCATCGGCGACATCATCGTCGGCATCGAGGGTGAACCGGTGCGGCGCCTGTCGGATCTCACCGACCGCCTCGAGCGGGAAGGAGTGGGGAAGACCGTGGCGCTGCAGGTCATGCGCGACAACCGCACGCGAACGGTCGAGGTTCGTGTGGTGGATGTCGGCGAAATGGCCGTCCGGCCTTCGCGGCGCTGAGGCTCGTCAGCGCAAGGGCACTCAGCACCAATCCTTGTCGGACGTGGCTTTGAGCCTTTCGGCGGCGTGCTTGATGTCGGCGAGATCGACAGGGTCGCTGAAAGGGTCCTCATCGAGTTCCGTGACCCGGTTCAGGATTGTCTGCCATTTCCGCAGCTCGTCGATATAGGGCTGGTACGGCACGCGCCGGAGCGTGCCGTTGTCCTCAACGAGATCGCACAGGCCGTTGTGAAGCCACTCGCCCGTATGCCAGTCGGGCATGTCGATCGCCGGAAAGAGGCAGACGCCGTGGAGATCGATGCCCTTGCGCACGGCCGCGAGAGATTCCTCGACGATGTCGCACAGCCAATCCGGACGGCCGTCCCTCAGGCCGCTGGTCTCGCCCACGATCATCGGACGGCGATAGCGTTCCCACGCATAGCTCAGAAGGTCGCCCAAAGGACGGATGCGTTCGTCATGCGGTTCGAGCGACGCATGGGGGCCGTGCTCGCGGTATTCCATCTGTCCGAACGAGTAGCAATTGACGCCCACGATATCGAGGACCTCCGGCGAGCCGCCGAGCTCGGGATGGCGCAGTCCGGCAATCACGTCCCACGCATAGAACGTGTCCTCGTATGTCTCCCGCTCCGCGTCATCCTGAAGGTCGGGCCTGTCGCGCGGGGCGACCACGAGGATCAGGGGATCGATGTGAACCATGCGCGCCTGCGGATCCACCTCGCGGATCGCCCTCACGGCCGCGATGTCCGCGCGGCAGAGGGAATGGCGCAGCTTCACGCGCTGCTCGTTCGTGGTGCCGAAGGGCGCCGTCCAGGCCCATTCGCCTCCCATGAAGGCGAAGAACGTGATCTCGTTGATGGGCGTGAAGAAGTGAGGGCCGCGGATGCGCGGCGTCACATATTCCGCGGCAGCGCGGGCATAGGCCGAAAAGCGATCCGCGAAGTCTTCCGAGAACGGGTCGGCATCGTCAGGATAGCCGTAATGGCAAAGGTCCCAGATCGGCATGATCTGGCACCTGTTCATGGCCTCGATAGACGGATCGAGGACCGAGAAATCATAGCGCCCTCCGTCATCGACGAACGGCCAAGGTATGCCCTGCCGCGCCACGGCGATGCCGAGGGATCGGAGGAAGGCGTAGTCCTCCTCCACATGCTCACGGTGCTGCGTTTCGGCGATCAGATCACGCCGTCCCCGATCCTTCCAGATGAAGGTCGAGCACTCGAAGCCCGAGAGGAAGAAGGTAGGAAAGATGCCGGATCCGCTCGTGGCGGAAGAACCTGTTGCAGGCTGATCGAACGTATGCAAGGCTGACATCCTCCTTGGAGAGAAGGGATTTTCTCCGACCACGAAAGCTGAACGGGATATAACCTTCGCAAGGAAAATTTGTTTCCCCGCGTATCGAAACCTTCTTGCAGAGCAGCCGTTAGCTCTCGAACCTCACCCAACGGAGGAACGAATGAATCTTGAAGGCGCCGAAAACAGCATTCTGGTGCAAAGCTCAACTGTCGATCTCGGCGATGTCTTTCCCGAATTTGCCAGAACCAACATCCGCAATGTGGCTGGAAAGTATTTTGGACGGCTGAGCAATGCCTCCGTGTATGTGAGCCGCGAGGGCGTCACCTATCGCTGCACGGTGAACATCCAGATGGGCGCGCTGAAGATGATGAGCGGCGAGGCCAAGAACAAGGATGTGTATGCCGCGTTCCGGCAGGCCTTGCAGAAGACGGCCAAGCAGCTGCGCCGTTCCAAGCGCGAGCTTCGCGAGGACAAGGCGGAGCGTCTCGACAAGGACGCGCTGCTGCGTGAAAGCAACAGACCTCCCGTTCCCGATGAGGACGAGTTTCGCGCCGCCGCCGAATAGTCTCTCTTCCTGAAAACAAGAAAGGCCGGGGTTGCCCCCGGCCTATGTTCTGCAGACGATCTCTGCGGATCAGTTCAGCCGCACGCCTTCCGGCGGACGCTCGGCTGCCTTGGCGACCGTCGTGTTGCCGATGGTCAGGCCGAGCGGGCTCGCATGGATGGGCACGGTCTCGCCATCCTTGATCTCGCCCGCGAGAATCGCCTCCGCCAGCGGATCCTGCACGTTCTTCTGGATCACGCGCTTCAGGGGACGCGCGCCATAAGCGGGATCATAGCCCTTCTCGGCCAGCCATTCGCGGGCATCCTCGTCGAGCTCGATGGTGATCTTGCGATCGGCGAGCAGATTCTGCAGGCGGCCGAGCTGGATGTCGACGATGGCTCCCATTTCGGAGCGCTTCAGGCGATGGAAGAGAATGATCTCGTCCACGCGGTTGAGGAACTCGGGCCGGAAGTGCGAGCGCACCACATTCATGACCTCGTCGCGCACCGCATCCGTGTCCTCGCCCTCGGGCTGGTTCACCAGATATTCGGCGCCGAGATTCGACGTCATGATGATGAGCGTGTTGCGGAAGTCCACGGTGCGGCCCTGGCCGTCCGTGAGGCGTCCGTCGTCGAGCACCTGCAGGAGGACGTTGAACACGTCCGGATGCGCCTTCTCGATCTCGTCGAACAGCACCACCTGGTAGGGCCTGCGGCGAACGGCTTCGGTCAGAGCGCCGCCCTCCTCGTAGCCCACATAGCCGGGAGGCGCGCCGATGAGGCGGGCGACCGAGTGCTTCTCCATGTATTCCGACATGTCGAGGCGCACGAGCGCCGTCTCGTCGTCGAACAGGAAGGCGGCGAGCGCCTTGGTCAGCTCCGTCTTGCCCACGCCCGTAGGGCCGAGGAACATGAACGAGCCGATCGGCCGGTTCGGATCCTGAAGGCCGGCGCGCGCACGGCGCACAGCGGTCGAGACCGCTTCCACCGCTTCGCGCTGACCGACGACACGCTTGGCGAGATCCTGCTCCATGTGCAGCAGCTTCTCGCGCTCGCCTTCGAGCATCTTGTCGACGGGCACGCCCGTCCAGCGCGAGACGACCTGCGCCACATGGTCGGGTGTCACCGCCTCTTCCATGAGCCCGCCGCCATCGGCTTTCGCCTCGACTTCGGCGAGTTGCTTCTCCAGGCCCGGAATGACGCCGTAGGAGAGCTCGCCCGCCTTCGCCCAGTCGCCGTTGCGCTGCGCGGTGGCGAGCTGGTTGCGCGCCTCGTCGAGCTTCTTCTTGAGGTCGGCGGCCGTGCCGAGCTTTTCCTTCTCGGATTTCCAGCGCGCCGTGATGGCGGCCGACTGTTCCTCCAGACCCGCGAGTTCCTTGGTCAGGCGCTCGAGGCGATCCTTGGAAGCGGCATCGGTCTCCTTCTTGAGCGCCTCCTGCTCGATCTTCAGACGCACGATCTCGCGGTCGATGTTGTCGAGCTCTTCCGGCTTCGAATCGACCTGCATGCGCAGGCGCGAGGACGCTTCGTCGACAAGGTCGATGGCCTTGTCGGGCAGGAAACGGTCGGTGATGTAGCGGTTGGAGAGCGTGGCCGCCGCGACGAGCGCCGAGTCGGTGATGCGCACGCCGTGATGCTGCTCGTACTTCTCCTTCAGGCCGCGCAGGATCGACACCGTGTCCTCGACGGTGGGTTCGCTCACGAAGACAGGCTGGAATCGGCGGGCGAGCGCCGCGTCCTTCTCCACGTGCTTGCGGTACTCGTCGAGCGTGGTCGCGCCGACGCAATGCAGCTCTCCGCGCGCCAGTGCGGGCTTCAAGAGGTTCGACGCATCCATCGCGCCGTCCGCCTTGCCGGCGCCGACCAGCGTGTGCATCTCGTCGATGAAGAGAATGATGCCGCCTTCAGCCGCAGTGACTTCCTGCAGCACCGCCTTGAGGCGCTCCTCGAACTCGCCGCGATACTTCGCTCCCGCGATCAGCGAGCCCATGTCGAGGGCGAGCAATTGCTTGTCCCTCAGGCTCTCCGGCACGTCGCCATTGACGATGCGCAAGGCGAGACCTTCGACGATGGCGGTCTTGCCGACGCCGGGCTCGCCGATGAGAACGGGATTGTTCTTGGTGCGGCGCGAGAGAACCTGGATCGTGCGACGGATTTCCTCGTCCCGGCCGATCACCGGGTCGAGCTTGCCGTCGCGGGCCGCCTCCGTGAGGTCGCGCGCATATTTCTTGAGCGCATCATAGGCGTTCTCCGCCGTCGCGTTGTCGGCGGTGCGGCCCTTGCGAAGCGCGTTGATGGCCGTGTTCAGGCCTTGAGGCGTCACGCCGGCCGCCGCGAGGATGCGGCCCGCCTCGCTGTCCTTCTCGACGGCGAGCGCCAGCAGCATCCGCTCCACGGTGACATAGGAATCGCCGGCCTTCTCGGCGGCCTTCTCGGCAGTATCGAAGAAGCGCATCAGCTCGCGGGTCGCCTGCGGCTGCGCAGCGGACCCGGACACTTTCGGCTGCTTGGCGAGCCACTGCTCGACAGCGGTATGCGCATCGCGCGAACGGCCACCGGCACGGTCGATGAGACCGGCGCACAGGCCTTCAGGATCGTCGAGCAGGACCTTCAGGACATGACCCGGCGACAATTGTGGGTGGCCCTCGCGCATGGCGAGGTTTTGCGCAGCCTGAACGAAGCCCCGGGCGCGCTCGGTGTATTTTTCAAAATTCATGATGTTCATCCCTCCTCAGGCCGGTCCGCCCTCTCCAGAGGCACAGGCAGGCCCTGCGATGTCGGACCTTCCACAAGAAGCATCCGCCGCGCTTAAGGTGGGGGCATTGATCCTGATCAGCAAGAGGGGAACCGCGCTCTGGCCCTCGCATTGACCCTGCACGTGATTTCGATGGATTCGAGGAGACTTCCATGCCGCGCGACCCCCGCTCAGAGGACGAAAAGGCCCGTGCCGATCTGGCGCGCAATGCGGAACTGGGGCTCGCCGTTCCTGAAAGCCCCCTGGAGGAAGAGCCCTCCGTGACGCCGCAGACCTTCGGCGATACCACCGGAACCCGCGTTGCCGACGAGGCCGGCGACACGGGCCCGCAGGGACGGGTTCTCAGAGGCGACGAGACCGCCGGAGCCGTTTCCGCCGAGGAGCAGGATGTGGGCGATTCCACCGGCACCATGAAAACCTCCCGCGACATCCCCGAGAACCGTCAGAACGTCGAAACCCCGCCCACCCATCGCAGCGACCGGAGCGATGGCGTGCTCTCGCGCGCAAAGGAGTAATTGACCATGGCATTTTCCGATCTTCTTTCCCGTCTAAGCCCGAAGAAGCGCAAGGCCGAGAAGGCGCGCCAGGAGCTGGTGGCCAATGCCGAAAAGGCGCTTCGCATGAAGCAGGAGGCTGGGCCGCAAACCCACATTCCTGAGCATCAGACTCCTCGCGAGGGCATGAATCCGAAGACCACGAATGAGGATCACATCCCGGCCCGCGAAGGCTATTTCGAGCCCGAACTCAAGCGGACCAAGGTCGCGCGCTCGGGTGATGCTTCGTAATCTTCGCATTGAGCGTGCGCAGGAGGGCCCTGCCGCTTTCGGGTAGGGCCTTTTTGCGTCGGGAGGATTCTTCGTGCCGTGGGAGGAGGCCATGACCGGCGACAGGCCGAAGGTCGTCATCGTGGGAGCAGGATTCGGCGGGCTCACCGTCGCTCGCGCCCTGGCCCGCGCTCCGGTCGACGTGACCTTGGTCGACCGTCACAACTTCCACTACTTTCAGCCGTTGCTGTATCAGGTCGCCACCGCAGCCCTGTCGCCGGCCGACATTGCCTGGCCGATCCGCAGCATCGTCCGGCGCCAGAAGAATGCGACCGTGCTCATGGCGGACGTGACCGACGTGGACCCGGATTCCAGGCTCGTCCATGCCGGAGACGTAACCCTCTCCTACGACATGCTCGTTCTCGCCACCGGCGCGACGCATTCCTATTTCGGCCATCCGGAATGGGCTTCCGCCGCGCCCGGCCTGAAGCAGATCGAGGATGCGACGCGCATCCGCCGCAAGGTGCTGCTCGCCTTCGAGCAGGCGGAGCTGATCGAGGGCCGGCAGGAGCAGCGCCGGCTTCTCACCTTCGTGGTGGTGGGCGGCGGCCCCACGGGCGTCGAGATGGCGGGAGCCATCGCGGAGGTCGCGCACCACGCGCTCCCCGCCGAGTTCAGGCACATCGACCCGCATGCGGCCCGGGTGATCCTCATCGAGGCCGGACCCCGGCTGCTTCCCACCTTCCCGGAGGACCTCGCGGCCTATGCGAGCCGCGCTCTGGAGCAGATG
>Ga0182741_1002019_pt1 | contig 24556 bp, 28 predicted proteins | sample eDN5th37CBELigOP_FD_128874 | JGI IMG/M metagenome (GOLD analysis project Ga0182741, IMG submission 128874) | Enriched Organic Plus compost microbial communities from Emeryville, California, USA - eDNA 5th pass 37_C BE-Lig OP (version 2) (version 2) ... | reverse complement strand
CAGTCCCTGGTCATCCTCGCCCGCAAGCTCGCCCGCGTCGCCTTCGCCCTGATGAAGAAACAGACCACCTACCAGCCCAAACCGCACATCCAGCCTTGTGCCGGAACATAGAATCTCCCACAGTCGGTAGATCCAAAGCGCGGCTGCTGGCTCGTGCCGGAACATCGAATCTCCCATAGGGGAAGGTGTTAGAGGGTCAAAATCGACCCCTGCCCTCATCCGCCAGGGCGGACGCTACGACGGGCCCCACAGCAGGGCGTCGAGCGGGGCGGCGCCCCAGCCGAACCGATTCAGGTCCACCCGGCCGTTACGGCACGGCACACCCTCGTCCTGCAGCCGCCGCACCTGAGTCAGGAAGCTGTCGCTGCCGGCCGGGAATGCGATGCGCCCGCCGGCGCCGACCACCCGGTGCCAGGGCAGGTCGAGCCCGGCCGGGGTTTCGTGCAGCGCGCGCCCGACCAGCCGCGCGCGGCGCGGCAGGCCGGCGCGCTGCGCCACCTGGCCGTAGGTGGTGACGCGCCCGGGCGGTATGGCGCGAATCACGGCGTAGATCGCCTGGTAGCGGGCGTCGTCGGCCACGGCGCTGTCGGCCCGGGCTTCGTGCCTGTTACGGCAACAACACGGTGGAGGCCTGCGTGCCGCGCGCCTCCAGCGCCTGGTGCGCCGCCGCCGCGTCCTTGAGCGCGAAGCGTTGGCCGATGTCGATACGCACCTTGCCCTGACGCACGACCTCGAACAGCTCCGCCGCGTTCCGCAGTAGCGCCTCGCGTTGCGAGACGTAGCTGAACAAGGTCGGCCGGGTGACGAACAGCGAGCCCTTGGCGGCGAGCAGCCCGACGTCGAACGGCTCCACCTTGCCGGAGGACTGGCCGAAGATGGCCATCATGCCCAGCGGGCGCAGGCAGTCCAGCGACTTCAGGAAGGTCGCCTGGCCGACCGAGTCGTACACCACGTCCACGCCGCGGCCGCCGGTGATTTCCTTTACCCGCGCCACGAAGTCCTCACGGGTGTAGACGATGGGGTGGTCGCAGCCGAGCTGGCGTACCCGCTCGGCCTTGTCGTCGGAGCCGACGGTGCCGATCACGGTGGCGCCGAGCAGCTTGGCCCACTGGCAGACGATGCTGCCGACCCCGCCGGCGGCGGCATGGATGAGGATGGTGTGGCCCGGCTCGACCCGGAAGGTACGGCGCAGCAGGTAATGCGCGGTCAGGCCCTTGAGCATCATGGCCGCGGCGGTTTCGTCGGAAATGTCCTCGGGCACCTTGACCAGCACCCAGGCAGGCATGATGCGCGCCTCGGCGTAGCTACCGAGCGGGCCGGTGGCATAGGCCACCCGATCGCCCACCGCCAGGTCATCGACCCCCTCGCCCACCGCCTCGATGATCCCGCAGGCCTCGGTGCCGGGCGTGAACGGCAGTGCCGCCGGCTTGTACAGGCCGGTGCGGTAGTAGACATCGATGAAATTCAGGCCGATGGCGGTGTGGCGGATGCGCACCTCGCCCGGACCGGGTTCCGGCAGGTCGACCGGCTCCCAACGCAGGACTTCGGGCCCGCCGTGATTGTGGATTCGAATGGCGTTCGGCATGGTGATCGGCTCCTCCTGAAATGTTCCACAGGGTAGGACGGAGTTTTCGCGCCGGGCAAGCCGCCTGGCGTGGGGTGCGTGTTGGGCGCGACTGAGAGCCTGTTTCAGTAGATCGGATGAGCCGCGGCGGAAGCCGCCCCTTCGGGCTGCGCTAAGGGCGGCCGCGGCCTTATCTGGCCGGCGCCGACCTCGGTTTGGCCGATATTCCAGCCGGCACCGCACGGTACCGGTACTTCAATATAGGTGCGGCGGATCTGCGCCATCCCAACGTCATGGCCTGGTATGCGCGGTTGGCGCAGCGGCCGCGCATTTAAGCCGTTCGGCCGTTTGGTCGCTTATTGAACATATATTCGCTCAGCCATCGATGTCGCGGGCTGCCGTAAGGTGGTTCGGGGTGAACGCTAACGCCGTTCGCTCGCAGTTTAGTAGAAGAAGACCATGCGCCAACATCGTCGCCTCGTTTTCGCGCATCTCAGCCGCATCCACGTCACCAATCGCCTCAGCGGCGATCCGATGGGGGGCGTCGGCGACGTTTCGCTCGGCGGCCTGAAACTGATCACCAAGCAGCCGCTGGCGATCGGCGCTTGCTACGAAATCCAGTTGCACGTTCCTCAGCCCGACGCGGAAAACTGGGTGGTCGACGTGGCCGTGATCTGCCGCTGGTCGCGGCGCGACCCGCGCCGCCATGTCTTCGAGATCGGCTGCGAGCTGGACCGGCCGTCGCCGGAGTACACCAAGCTGGTGGCGCAGCTCATCGCCCGACGCTGAGCGCGGCCGGCACGCCGGTCGCTTAGAGACTCCTAGCCCAGGGTGCCGACGATCTCCACGCCCATCTTGTCCGGGATCTCGTTCTGCGACAGCACGTGCAGCCCTGGGCTGAACACCCGCGCGTAGCGCGCCAGCAGCGGCCGCAGTTGCGGCATCACCGTCAGGATCGGCGGGTGACCGGCCTGACGCAGCTTCTCCTTCACCGCCGGCATCGCGCCCTGCAGCTGGTTGAGCAGGCTCGGCTCCACCGGAATGCTGTCCAGGCTCACCGGTCCGGCCTGCTGGGCGATGGCCAGGGCGTTCAGCAGCGTGTTCTCCAGGGCGTTCTCGAGCACGAACACCGACAGGGTGCGCCGGTCGCCGGCGATGGCGGCGACGATGCTACGGCGCAGCGCGAAGCGCACGTCCGACGCCAATAGCACCGGGTCCTTGGTGCTTTCGCTGCTCTCCAGCAGCGTGGTGGCGATGGTGACGATGTCGCGCAGCGGCGTTTCCTCCTGCAGCAGCTGGCGGTAAACGCGGTGTTGTAGGGTGTAGGGCAGCTGGTTCTTCACGCTCTCGGCCAGCTTGGGCGCCATGGCGCTCAGGCGGCGCATCAGCTGATCGACGTCGTCGTGCTTGAAGATGTCCGGCAGGTGCTCGCGGATGACCTTGTTCAGATGGGTGGCGATGACGCCGGCGCAGTCGACCACCTGGTAGCCGAGGTTGAGCGCCTTGGGCTTGTCCTCCGGCGCGATCCACACCACCTGCACGCGGAACGCCGGGTCGGTGCCGAGGATACCGTCGATCTCACCGTACAGCTCGGCCGAGGGGATGGCCATCAGCCGGTCGGCATGCAGCTCGGCGCCGTCGACCTTCTCGCCGTTGATGTAGATGGCGTACTGCGAGGCCTTCAGCCGCAGGTTGTCGCGGATGCGCACCTCCGGCAGCAGGAAGCCTAGCTGTTCCGACAGCGTCTGGCGCACGCCGCGCACCCGCTGGGTCAGCGGCGCGCCGGAGGCCTCGGTCACCAGGTTGACCAGCTTGTAGCCCAGCGACACCGACAGCGGCTCCACCGGCGGGATGTCGTCCCAGCTCAGGCTCTGCGCCCGCTCCTGCTCCATGGCCTTCTTCAGCGCCGCGGTCTGCTCCAGGCTGGCGGCCTCGTCGGCCGGCAGCCGGCGCGAGACCCGCCAGGCGACGAAGCCGATCAGCGCGGCGAAGCCGAGGAAGGCCAGGTGCGGCATGCCCGGCACCAGGCCGAGCACGACCAGGATGCCGGCCACGGTGTACAGCGTCGTCGGCGAGGCCAGCAACTGGCGCTGCACCTGGCTGGTGAGGTCGGCCGCTTCGTTGATGCGGGTGATGATGATGGCCGCGGCGGTGGACAGCAGCAGCGCCGGAATCTGCGCCGCCAGGCCGTCGCCGATGGTGAGCAGGGCATATTGCTTGAAGGCCTCGCCGGCGCTGAGATCGTGCGCGAACACGCCGATGGCGAAGCCGCCGAACAGGTTGATCAACAGGATCAGGATGCCGGCGACGGCGTCGCCGCGGACGAACTTGGAGGCGCCGTCCATCGCGCCGTAAAAGTCGGCTTCCTTGGCGATCTCCTGGCGCCGCGCCTTGGCTTCATCCTGGGTGATCAGGCCGGCGTTGAGGTCGGCGTCGATCGCCATCTGCTTGCCGGGCAACGCGTCCAGGGTGAAGCGGGCGGTCACCTCGGAGATGCGCTCGCCGCCCTTGGTGATCACGATGAAGTTGATGATCGTCAGGATCACGAACACCACCAGACCGACGATGAAGTTGCCGCCAATCACCACCTCGCCGAAGGCCTCGATCACCTTACCGGCGGCGCCCGTGCCGCTATGGCCTTCGAGCAGCACCACGCGGGTGGAGGCCACGTTCAGGGACAGGCGCATCAGCGTGGTGACCAGAATCACCGTGGGGAACAGCGCGAAGTCCAGCGGGCTGCGCGCGGACACGCTGGTCAGCAGCACCAGCACCGCCATGGCGATGTTGAAGGTGAACAGCACGTCCAGCATCAGCGGCGGCAGCGGCAGGATGATCATCGCCAGGATGGAGAGGATCAGCACCGGAATGCCGATGCGGCCGCTGCGGAAAGTGGCGGATAGCTGCTGCAGTACGCTCATGATCAGGCTCGGTTCACCAAGGCGTCGGGAATGGGGAGGTTGGCGGCCAGCGTCGGCTTGCTACGGCGGCGGCCCTGGCGCCAGGCCCGCAACTGCAGGACGTAGCTGAGCACGTGGGCCACGGCGGCGTAGAGCGGCGCCGGAATCTGCTGATTGACCTGGGTGCTGAAATAGATCGCCCGCGCCAGCGGCGGCAGCTCGATCACCTCCAGCTGATAGCTCTGCGCCATCTTGCGGATGTACAGCGCGGTTTCGTCGGTGCCCTTGGCGAGCACGTAGGGCGCCTGCGCCTTCTTCTGGTCGTACTTGAGCGCCACGGCGAAGTGCACCGGGTTGACGATCACCACGTCGGCGTCCTTGATCACTTTCTTGATCTGGCGCTGCAGCAGCTGGCGCTGCAGCTGCTTGATGCGCGCCTTCACCTCCGGCCGGCCTTCCTGGTTCTTGTGCTCCTCTTTGCGCTCCTGCTTGGTCATGCGCATCTTCTTCAGGAACAGGAAGCGCTGCAGCGGGATGTCGATCGCCGAGAACAGCACGAATACCAGCAGCAGCGTCAGCGTCAGGTTGAAGGTCAAGTCGAAGGCGCGCTCGACGGCGGTGAGGACGTCGGTGCGCTGCAGGGCAATGAGCTGCGGCGCAGCGTAGTACATCTGCCAGGCGGCGACCGCGATCAAGGTGGCGATCTTCAGCACCGACTTCAGCAATTCGGTCCAGTTCTGCAGCGACACCATGCGGCCCAGGCCCTTGATCGGGTCGAGCTTCTCCAGCTTGGGCGCGAAGTTCTTGGACGAGAACGCCCAGCCGCCGGGAATCAGCGACGCCACCACCACCAGCACCAGCGGCACCGTCAGCGGCAGCAGCAGGGTGATGAAGATCACCAGGTTGTGCAGCAGGATCGGGCTTAAGTCGTCCAGGCTGATCTCGCTGTTGCCGAAGTCGATGTAGGCGTAGGCGAAGCTCTTGCGCAGGCCGTCGTAGAACAGTCCGGCGCCGAGCTTGAGCATGAGCAGGGTCACCAGCAGCGACGCGGTGGTAGTGACGTCGCGCGAGCGCGCGACCTGGCCATCCTCGCGGCTCTTCCTGAGTTTGTGCTCGGACGCCTCTTCGGTCTTCTCCTGGGCGCTGGACTGCTCAGACATTCGGTCCGCTCCGCAGTATCAGGCCGAGGTTGTCGAGCAGTTCGCGGGTCAGGTGCAGGTAGGCTTCCGCCACGTTCGGGAACGTGAACGGAATCAGCACCAGTCCACACACGACGGTGACCGGAAAGCCCAGCGAGAATAGGTTCATGGCCGGCGAGATACGGTTGAGCAGGCCGAAGCAGAACTGCACCAGCGTCATGCAGAACACGATGGGCAGCGCGATCAGCATCGCCGCCGCGAACACCCAGCCGACCGCGCGCAGCAGCGTGCCGAAGCCGTCGTAGTGCAGCCCGCTGCCGACCGGCCAGTGCACGAAGCTCTGGTAGAGGATGCTTACCGTCACCAGGTGACCGTCGGTGGCGAAGAACAGGAACACCAGCAGGATGAAGTAGAACTGGTAGAGGATGGGCGAGGAAGACACGCCGTTCAGCGGGTCGTTGAGCAAGGCCATGCCCAGGCCCATCTGCATCGACACCACGCTGCCTACTATCGAGAACACCGCGAACACCAACTGCAGCGCCAGACCCAGCAGCAGGCCGAAGCCGATCTGTTCCAGGGTCATGACCACGCCCTGCAGCGACAACGGGTCGATGCGCGGCAACTCGGGCAGGGCGCGGCCCAGCGCCAGGGTCAGTGCTAGCGCCAGCAGGATGCGCACCCGCACCGGCACGGCCCGGTAGCTGAACATCGGCGCCAGCCCGAAGGTGGCCATGATCCGGCAGAACGGCCACCAGTAGCCCAGCAGCGCCTGCAGGAATTGGCCTACCTGCAACAGGGGCTCGTTCATGGCCTAGCCGACCAGGCCGCCCGCCTGTCGAAACGCCTCGATGAACAGGTCGGTCAGCGTGCGCAGGATCCAGTGTCCGGCCAGCACCAGCATGCCCAGCGTGATCAGCAGGCGCGGCAGGAAGCTGAGCATCTGCTCGTTGATCTGGGTGGCGGCCTGGAAGATGCTGATCAGCAGGCCGCCGAGCAGGCTCGGCACGATCAGCACGCATACCACCAGCGCCGTGATGTAGACGGCGTTGGCGACGATGTCGACCGCGAGATCCGGCGTGAGCATGGCGGCGATGCCTCAGAACGGTTGGATGCTGCCGACCAGCGTGCCCATCAGCAGCGACCAGCCGTCGACCAGCACGAACACCATCAGCTTGAATGGCAGCGAGATCATCATCGGCGACAGCATCATCATGCCCATCGCCATCAGCACGCTGGCCACCACCAGGTCGATCACCAGGAACGGCATGAAGATCATGAAGCCGAGCTGGAACGCGGTCTTCAGTTCGCTGAGCACGAACGCCGGCAGCAGCAGCGAGAAGTCCAACTGCTTGAGGTCGGCGGGCAGTTCCTCGCCGGCCAGCGCCACCATGGTTTGCAGCGAGTTCTTGTTGGTCTGCGCCAGCATGAAGTCGGACAGGCTGTCCTTGGCCTTGCCCAGGGCCTGCTGCAGCGTGATCGCGTCATCCTGGAACGGTACGTAGGCCCGGTCGTGGATTTCCTGCCACACCGGCCGCATCACCAGCAGCGTCATGATCAAGGCTATGCCGATCAGCACGTTGTTCGGCGGGCTCTGCTGCAGGCCCACGGCCTGGCGCAGGATGGCGAGGACGATGATGAAGCGGGTGAAGCAGGTCATCATCATCAGCATCGCCGGCAGCAGGCCGAGCAGGGTCATGAGGATCAGGATCTGCAGCTTGACGCTGTACTCCTGACCCTGCTCGGTCTCGCTCACATTGAATAATGTGATGTCGCCGCCCGCCGCCTGCGCCGCCAGCGGCGCCAGCGCCAGCGCCAGCGTGGCGAGAATGCGGAAGCCGTTCATGCGGTCAGGTCGTCGAGCCGGTTGCCGCAGAACTGAACGATGCGCAGGCCGTAGTTGCCGTTCATCACCACCACTTCGGCCTTGGCGAACAGCGCGCCGTTGACCTTCACGTCCAGCGGTTCGCCGGCGAGCTTGTCGAGCACGATCACGCTGCTGGTGTCGACCTCCATGAGGTCCTGCAGGGTGATCTCGGTCGAGGCCACCTCCAGCGTCACCTGCACGGGAATCTTGCCGAAGAAGCTCAGGTCGCGCTTGGGCGGCGTGTCGACGCGCGGCTCGCGCGCCGCGTCGCTGGCCGAGCCCAGGTCGGCGTCCATGATGAGGCTGTCGAGTTCGCTGTCGGAAAGAGAGGCGTTCATGGCGATGTCGTGCTTTCCAGTGAGGTGAGGAAGAGGGCGCCGTCCTCTTCGAAAATCGTGCCGCGGAACAACTTCTGCTGGTTGATCCGCACCTCGTAGCGGTCGAGCGGGCGTATCAGCAGAACATCGTTCAGCTGCAGCGCCAGCACCTGTTCCAAGGGTATCTGCGCGGCGGCTATCACGCAGTTCAGCCGCACCGGCAGCTGGCGGATGCTCTCGAGCGGGTCGCCGACCGGGCGCGCCTGCGACCCGGGCCGGGTCAGGTGCGCCGTCAGGGCGTCGACCAGGTCGCCGTCGAGATGAATGAAGATGGACGCGCGCGCGCCGGTGACGTGGCTGAGGTACTCGAACTGGGCGACGTACTCCCAGACGATTTCCTCATAATCGCTCTGGTGAGCGGCCAACTCGCCGATCGATTCGCCGGACAACATCGTGCGCATGAAAACGTCGACGATGTCCTTGCCGAGGCGCTCACGCATCCGCTGTTCGGAGGCACTGATCGGCGGTTCATTCTCACTTATTAATATCGCCCCGCCGTAGTAACACTCGATCGCCTCGTTGAGCAACGAGCGATCTATCGCGAAGCCGAGCTTGCCGAGTCGCGACCGGTATATGCAGTCGGGCGCGCGGCTTATCTGCTCCTGCACATGAACCTTAACAAGCTCGAGATTGATCCTGTAATTGCGCAGGAAGTAGTCGCCGATCGGCCGCGGATGCTTCGCGGTTATCTCGCGGATGTGCTGCGGAATCTTGTGGCAGTGCCGGCCAAGCTTCTGCGGCTTCAACGTCGTGACCCGCTCAGGGGGGACGCGATGATGGACTCTAGAGTTGCCGGTCATGCTTGAGCTGTTGCTTCTCAGTTGCCGTGCCGAGGGTGTGCCGCCGTCCGGGATGCGTGATGGCGATGGCGCGCAACCCGAGCTGATCGCCGTGCCGGTCAAGATCTGTTTGTGCGGCGGAAAGTCTATCGGCGGGCCGGAGCGGCGCTTAAATCAAATGTTGTCAAACGACGTCACTGTCGTCCCTTGGCGACATTTGAGCGCTTTTGACGGGTTCCGGCAGGCGGCATCGCGCCGCCCTACGTGTAGTCTTGGACCCGGTCTTTGGAGGTGCGGGCCATTGCGGCCCCCACGCAGCCATAGGGCGACCAAGGCTGCGAATCGATTAAGCGCTTTTTCAGGCTTTCGCATAGAACGGCATTGAGCGGATCCCTCCGTCGGCGCGAATGGATGTGCGCGGGCGGCGGTAATAAGGTGTCCAAGGTGAAAAGTGTGAGTCAGGCGATGAGCTACTCGGTCAACGAGCGGTTCAGCGAATCGGCGCCGCAGAAGAACGTCGTGATCATCGCGAACGGCGATGAGTCGATATACCCGTTGCTATGCGGTGGTCTGGCCAAAGAAGGCTGCCGGGTCTCGGTTTATTCCGGCCTCGGCGAGATGTCTTCCGGCACGCTCGAAGACGCCGCGCTGGTTTTCGTATTCATCGGCAGTTTGCCGGCGCAAAGCCTGTACGCCCAGGTCGGCGCGCTGGTAAGCCAAACGCAGAACGGTAGCGTGGTGCCGATCGTCGAATACGCCGATCAGGAAAAGGCCGCCGCGCTCCTCGAATTGGGCTGCATCGACTATCTGCTTTCACCTTTCAGCGAGAGCCAGCTGAGCGTGCTGCTGCGCCGTCAGGAGCAGGTGGCCGCGGCCGAGGAGAGCTTCGTCTCCTGCTCGCGCGCCGGCCGCCGCTTGCTGGCGCTGGCGCAGCGCGTGGCCATGACCCGCGCGCCGATTCTGATCACCGGTGAGACCGGCACCGGCAAGGAGTTGATGGCGCGCTACATCCATCGCTTCTCGGCCGGCGACGACGCACCGTTCGTCGCGGTCAACTGCGCGGCCATCCCCGCCGCCATGCTGGAGTCGATCTTGTTCGGCCACGAGAAGGGGGCCTTCACCGGCGCGGTTACCGCTCAGCCGGGCAAGTTCGAGCTCGCCAACGGCGGCACGCTGTTGCTGGACGAGGTCGGCGAGCTGCCGCTGGAGCTGCAGGCCAAGTTGCTGCGCGTGCTGCAGGAACAACGGGTGGAGCGGTTGGGCGCGCGCCGCGAGATCCCGCTGGACGTGCGCATCATCGCCGCCACCAACCGCGATCTGCAGGTGGAGGTGGCCGAGGGCCGGTTCCGCGCCGACCTGATGTTCCGCCTCGACGTGCTGCCGCTGCACATCACCCCGCTGCGCGAGCGTAAGGAAGACGTGCTGCCGCTGGCGCGCCGCTTCATCCGTAAGTACGCGCCGCAGGAAGCCGCCGACGAACTGCTGACCGAGGACGCCTGCCGCGCCCTGCTGCTGCACGATTGGCCGGGCAACGTGCGCGAGCTGGAGAACGCGGTACAGCGCGCGCTGGTGCTGCGCAACGGTCTGTTCATCCAGCCGCAGGACCTGGGACTGGAGCCGCCGCCGGCGGCCAAGGTTGAGGACGGCCCGCTGCCCTTCCCCGCCGACAACGCCAAGGCGGCGCTGCGCGACCGCGGCAAGTGGGCTGAGTACCAGCACGTGATCGAGGTGATCCGCCGCTTCGACGGACACAAGACCAAGGCCGCGCAGAGCCTGGGCATGACCCCTCGCGCCCTGCGCTACCGGCTCAAGGCCATGCGCGAGCAGGGCCTCAACGTGAACATCTGATCGCGCGCGGAGGTAGCCAGCGATGAAGTCCATCTTTGACGCCCAGCAGGGCATGCTGGGACGGATGCAGCAGTTCGCCGCGGTCGCCGAGGGCCGCGCGATCCGGCCGGCCGGAGCCGCCGACACGCAAGTAGCCGGCAGTATTTCCGCCAGCTTCGCCGAGGTGTTGCGCTCGGTCGACGCCGACCAGCACCGCGCTGGTCAGGCCATGGCCGACGTTGACAGCGGCCGCAGCGACGACTTGGTCGGCGCGATGGTGGAAAGCCAGAAGGCCAGCGTGTCGTTCTCGGCGCTGCTACAGGTGCGCAACAAGCTGACCACCGCCTTCGACGACATCATGAGGATGCCGCTGTAGGGCGGCCGCGGGTTTTTCGAACGTGCTGCAAGCCATCAAGTCCAAGCTGCCGTCGGGTGCAGCACTCAAGCTCGATCCGCGGCTGGCGCTGCTGGGCATGGCCGCGTTGGCCGCGCTGCTGGCGCTCGCCGTGGTGTTCTACCTCTGGCGCGACAACCAGTCGATGCGGCCGCTATACGGCGCCGGCGAGGACTTCCCCGCCGCCGAAGTGATGCAGGTGCTCGACGGCGAGGGCGTGCGCTACCGCGTTCACCCGCAAAGCGGTCAGGTGCTGGTGCCGGAAGACCAGTTGGCGCGGGCGCGCATGCTGCTGGCGGCCAAGGGCGTGCGGGTGTCGCTGCCGGCCGGCTACGAGCTGTTCGATCAGGAGCAGCCGCTGGGCACCAGCCAGTTCGTGCAGAACGTGCGGCTCAAGCGCAGCTTGGAAGGCGAGCTGGCGCGCACGGTCATGTCGCTCAAGGGCGTGGCGCAGGCGCGCGTGCATCTGGCGCTGGAGGAGAACAGCTCCTTCGCGGTGAGCAAGCGCGGCGCGGCCAAGGCCTCGGTCCTGGTGCAACTGCAGCCCGGCCACAAGCTGGCGCCGGAGCAGGTAGGCGCCATCGTCAACCTGGTGGCCAACAGCGTGCCGCAACTCAAGCCGGCCGACGTCAGCGTGGTCGACCAATACGGCGCCCTGCTGTCGCGCGGCATCGACGGCGCCGGTAGCCCCGCCCAGAACTGGCAGGCGGTGGACGACTACCAGAAGAAGGCGGTGGCCAACATCGAGGAGGTGCTCGGGCCCATCCTCGGCAACGGCAACTACCGCATCAGCGTGGCCGCCGACATCGACTTCAGCCGCAAGGAGCAGACCATCCAGACCTTCGGCGAGGCGCCGCGCCTGCGCCGCGAGACCCAGCGCAACGAAAGCGCGGTGGACCAGCTGGCCCTAGGCGTGCCCGGCTCGCTCAGCAACCGGCCGGCGACGCCGGCTGGCGCCAAGGACGACGACAACACCGCCGCCACCTCGGTACGCAACGAGACCGCGCGTCAGCTCGACTACGACCAAAGCGTCACGCACGTCACCTATCCGGCGTTCGCGCTGCGCCAGCAGAGCATCGCCGTGGTGCTCAACGCCGCCGCCGCGCCGGAGGGTGGTTGGAGCGACCAGGCGCGGGCCGAGCTGGAGGCCACCATCAAGAGCGCCGTGGGCTTCAACCCGGCGCGCGGTGATCTGCTCACGCTCAGCGTGTTCCCGTTCGCGCCGGTGGCGTCGCTGGAGACGCCGCTGGAGTGGTGGGAGAACCCGCACGTGCACGCGCTGATCAAGCTCGGTCTGGGCGGCCTAGTCAGCTTGCTGCTGCTGCTGACCGTGGTTTGGCCGGCGGTGCGGCAACTGACCCGGCGCGCCAGCGGGGCGATGCTGCCGATGTCGGCCGACGCCGGTCAGCCGGCACTGATGGCCGCCGACCGGCTGCCCGCCTTGGCGGCGGCGGCGGCCGCCGCCGGCGATGGCGCGGGCGGTCGCGCCCCGGTGTTCAGCGAGCTCAATCCGTTGTCCGAGATCAGCCTGCCGGCGCCGGGCTCGGGCCTGGAGAAGCAGATCGAGCATCTGCAGATGCTGGCGAAGAACGACCCCGAACGGGTCTCGGAAGTCATCAAGCACTGGATAAGCCGCAATGAAAGAGACCTCACCCCAGCCGGCTAACCAAGGCAAGCCGATTCCCCGGGATCTGAAGCCGCGCTCGGCGCAGATGCGCTCGGTCAGTTCGCTGGAGCAGGCCGCGATCCTGATGCTGAGCATGGGGGACGAGATCTCCGCCAGCGTGCTGCGCCATTTCTCGCGCGAGGAAATCGTCGCCATCAGCCAGGCCATGGCGCGGCTGAGCAACGTCAAGCTGCCGCTGGTGTCGGAGGTGATCAGCCGCTTCTTCGAGGACTACAAGGAGCAGAGCAGCATCCGCGGCGCCTCCCGCGCCTACCTGGCCGGCATGCTCAGCAAGGCGCTGGGCAGCGAGATCACCCGCACGCTGCTGGACAGCATCTACGGCGAGGAAATCCGCGCCAAGATGGCCAAGCTGGAGTGGCTGGACCCGAAGCAGTTCGCCGTGCTCATCGCCAAGGAGCACGCGCAGATGCAGGCGGTGTTCCTCGCCTTCCTGCCGCCGGGCATGGCCACCGAGGTGCTCGAGTGTATGCCGCCGGAGCGCCAGGACGAGCTGCTGTACCGCATCGCCAACCTCAGCGAGGTCAACGGCGATGTGATCCACGAGCTGGAACAGCTCATCGACCGCAGCCTCAAGGTGCTGACCACGCAGGGCTCGCAGGTGCGCGGCGTGAAGCAGGCCGCCGACATCATGAATCGCTACAAGGGCGATCGCGATCAGATGTTCGAGCTGCTGCGCGCCCGCAACGCCGAGCTGGTCAGCAGCATCGAGGATGAGATGTATGACTTCTTCATCCTGTCGCGGCAGAGCTCGGACGTGTTGCAGACCTTGCTCGAGGCCATCCCGTTGGATGAGTGGGTGGTCGCGCTCAAGGGCGCCGAGCCCGCGCTGGTGAAGGCGATACGCGCTGCCATGCCCAAGCGTCAGGTGCAGCAGATGGAGTCGGTCAGCCGCCGCCAGGGGCCGGTGCCGCTGAGCCGGGTCGAGCAGGTGCGCAAGGACATCATGGCGGTGGTGCGCGAGATGGCCGCCAACGGCGAGATCCAGCTGCAGCTGTTCCGCGAGCAGACGGTGGAGTGAGCGCGCTGTCATGACGGTCAAGGTCATCAAGGGTGCGGGCAGCGGTTGGCGGCCGTTCCGGTTTCCGCCGCGCGGCACGCCGGCCGTCGCTGCCGCGAACGGCTTCGGCGACGACCCGGCGGCACTGCAGCGCGCCATCAGCGACGGTTTCCAACAGGGCATGGACCGTGGCTACGAGGAAGGTCTGCGCCAGGGCCAGGAAGTGGGGCGGCAGGAAGGCTTCGAGCAGGGCCGCCAGGAAGGCATCCGGCTGGGCCGCGACGAAGGCCGCGCGCAGGGGCGGCAAGCTTTCGAGCAAACCGGCGCGGTGCTGGAGCGGATGATCGAGCGCTTCCAGCAGTTCCAGAAGCAGCTCGAGGCGGCACGGCGCGAGGAGTTGCTGGAACTGGTGCAGAAGGTGTCCAAGCAGGTGATCCGCTGCGAGCTGACGCTGCACCCGACCCAGCTGCTGTCGCTGGCGGAAGAGGCGCTGGCCGCCATGCCGGGCGACCAGGAGGACGTGCGCATCCTGCTCAACCCCGAGGAGTGCGCGCGCATCAAGGAACTCGCGCCCGAGCGCGCCGGCGCTTGGCGCCTGGTGCCCGACGAGCGGCTGGCGTTGGGCGAATGCCGGGTGGTGACCGCCCACGCCGAGGCCGACATCGGCTGCCAGCAGCGTCTGGATGCCTGCATGGACGCGCTCGCCAGCCATCTGAAGGCGGCGGACTGACATGTCGCTGCGCGAGACCTTCAAGATCGACGAGGCGCTGCGCTCGCTGGACAACGTCCAGCTGGCGCGGGTCAGCGGCCGCTTGGTGAGGGTCTCGGGCCTGCTGCTGGAAAGCCTGGGCTGTCAGCGCAGCACCGGCGAGCGCTGCTACGTGGAAACCGCCGACGGCAAGCTGCTGGAAACCCAGGTGGTCGGCTTCAACCGCGACATCACCTACCTGATGCCGTTCAAGAAGCCGGTCGGGTTGGTGTCCGGCGCGCGGGTGTTCCCCGTGCGCGAGGAAGTGTCGCTACGCATCGACGAGTCCTGGCTCGGGCGGGTGATCAACGGTCTAGGCGAGCCCTTGGACGGTGGCGAGCGCCCGAGCGGCACCGATCCGCTGCCCGCCGAGCTGCGGCCCGTCAACCCGCTCAAGCGCAAGCCGGTCAACCAGCCGCTGGACGTGGGCGTGCGCGCGATCAACACCCTGCTCACCCTAGGCAAGGGCCAGCGCGTCGGCTTGTTCGCCGGCAGCGGCGTCGGCAAGAGCGTGCTGCTGGGGATGATTACCCGCCAGACCAAGGCCGACGTGGTGGTGGTGGGGTTGATCGGCGAGCGCGGCCGCGAGGTGCAGGAGTTCATCTTCCACTCGCTCGGCCCGGAAGGGCTGAAGAAGGCCGTGGTGGTGGTGGCGCCGGCCAGCGAGTCGCCGTTGATGCGGTTGCGCGCCGCCGAACTGTGTCATGCCATCGCCGCCTACTACCGCGACCGCGGCAAGGATGTGCTGCTGCTGATGGATTCGCTTACCCGCTACGCCATGGCCCAGCGCGAGATCGCGCTGGCGCTGGGCGAACCGCCGGCGACCAAGGGCTATCCGCCGTCGGTGTTCGGCATGCTGCCGGAGCTGGTGGAAAGCGCCGGCAACGGCGAGAGCGAGCGCGGCAGCTTGAGCGCGTTGTACACGGTGCTGGCCGAGGGCGACGACCAGCAGGACCCGATCGTCGATTGTGCCCGCGCCATCCTCGACGGCCACATCGTGCTGTCGCGCCGCCTGGCCGAGGCCGGCCACTATCCGGCCATCGACATCGCCGCCTCGGTCAGCCGCTGCATGAGCCAGGTCGGCACGCCGGCGCATCTGAGCGCGGCGCGCCAGCTCAAGGAGCTCTACAGCGCCTATGAGAGAATCAAGGAGCTGATCCCGCTGGGCGGCTACACGCCCGGCATGGATCCCAAGACCGATCGCGCCGTTAAGCTGGCGCCGGCCATCGAGCGCTTCCTGCGCCAGGAGGTTGGCGAAAGCGCTGAGCTGGAAGCCGGCATCGACGCCCTGCTGAAGGTACTCAAGCCGTGATGAAGCAGCAGATCGAAGTCCTGTCCCGCTTGGCCGATATCCGCGGCACCAAGGTCCGGCAGTTGCTCGGCCGGGTCCAGTACCAGCAGAACCTGTGCCAGCGCTACCGTAACAACATCGCCGGTTTGAGTCGGCTATGCGAGTTCGACGTGCCCGCGAGCACGCCGCTGCAGCGGGACAACCAGCAGCGCTACAAGGCCACGCTGTACAAGATGATGCAGCTGCAGCGGCGCGAGCTGGCGGTGGCCGAGGAGGCGCTGACCCGCATCCAGCGCGAGCTGCTGGAGGCCATGCGCAGCGAGAAGGTGGTGAATCACGTCATCGACGCCAAGATGGCCGAGTGGCAGCAACTGCTTGCGCGGCAGGAACAGAAGCTCCAGGATGGCTTGGCCGCCCAGGCATGGTTGCATAGCCACGGCGCCTGAGTCGGTGGCCGGCGCCCGGATTTAAGTTTTCGGCGCGGGCGGTCGCTACTCTGGGTTAGCCCTTGGAATCGGACTCAGTCATGGAAATCAGCAGGTACAGCAAGTCCGTCGTCGCCGTGGCCGAGAGCGCCGGCACGGTGCGCAGCGGCAACGCCGGTCAATCCGCGCAGCAGCCGAGCAGCAAGCGGGTCAAGGCCGACAGCATGCCGCTGGAGCAGATGCAGGAAAACCTGCGGGCGCTGCCCGACGTGGACCTGGCGAAGGTGCAGGAGATCAAGCAGGCCTTGCAGCGCGGCGAGATCGCCACCGATCCCGCCGGCCTGGCCGCCGCGATCCTCGCCTTCCACCGCGGCAGCGGCGCGTGAACAAACGCGAGGCATTGCTGCGGGCAGCCGGTGACGACATCCGGCAGGACCGCGACGACTACCTCCGGCTGCGCGAGCTGATGCAGGCGCTGCACGAGTGCCTGCTGGCGCGCGATGCGGCGCGGATAGACGAACTCAACCCGCGGATCGCCGCGCTGATCGACGCCGCCAACAACCGCGCGGCGCGGCGCAGCAAGATTCTCAAGGCCTTCGGCCTGCAGCAGGACGCCGCGAGCATGCGGCGCCTGCTCGCCGCCTGCCCGCCGCCGCAAGGCACCGAACTGCGCCAAGCCTGGGAACAGCTCGGCCAGCTCGCCGCCGAGTGCAAGCGCCTTAACGAGCGCAACGGCCGGCTGCTGGCCATGCAGCACGACATCTTGACCCAACTGCTCGCCGGCGCCTCCGCGCAACTGTACGCGCCGCAGGCGTACTGAGCGGCTTCGCGGCGGCATTCCCGCCAAGCGGTACATTCTCCCCTGCCCCGATCGAGACAACCGAACCGGGAACGGTCGCGCCTGCGCGTCTTAAGCAATCGTCGTCATCCGTCGCCTTCTCCTAGCATCGGTCCGTCCAATGCCGACCCGGAAGCGCCGCTTCCGCCCGTTGCTCCCGCCAAGCCAGGCGGAAGTTCCGCTTCAGCCTAGGAAGCGGCGGAAAGCGGCTTCCGGCAAGGCTTGAGCGGCTGGCATCGGTTTTGCTTTGCAACGAGCAGCGAGGATCTTCCATGGCCATCGACACCAATTACGCTCAACAAATGGCGGCCCAGCTCGCCGCCTACGAAGTGCAGGGTGCGGAGACGCGGTTGCAGCGCAACCAGTCCACGTACCAGACGCAGCGCGACGCGCTCAACTCTCTGCGCAGCTCGCTCAGCACCTTCGGTTCGGCGGTCAAGAGCCTCAAGACCGGCAACGCCAGCATGCTGGTCAATTCCGCCAAGTTCAGCGCGGAAGGCTATGCCAGCGCCACCGTCGGTGCGAAAGCCATCGAGGGCAGCTACCAGTTCTATGTGAAGCAACTGGCGAGCGGTCACCAGCTCGCCCTGGAAGGGCTCACGCCGGAAAAGGTCGGTACCAGCGGCACCCTGACCCTGGGCCAGGGCGGAGAGTCCTTCACCATCGATCTGGCCTCGATCGATAGCGATGGTGACGGCAGCAACTCGTTGGAAGAACTGGCCGCGGCGATCAACGGCCATGCCGACAACACCGGCGTCAAGGCGACCCTGGTTCGCGCCGACGGCCAGGTGTCGCTGATTCTGTCCAGCGAGGAAACCGGCGCGGCGAAAGCCATTTCCCTCAGCACCAGCGGCACCAGCACCGATTTCGCCGCGGCGGTGGCGGGCAAGCGTGAACTGAGCGCGGCGCGGGACGCCGAGGTCTATCTCGGCGGTCAGGGCGGCATCAAGCTGACCAGCGCCAGCAATCGCTTCGACAGCATCATCGACGGCGTCAGCCTGACCTTCACCAAGGCCCATTCGGCGACCGACCAGCCGCTGACCGTGGACATCGGCCGCGATCAGTCCGCGACCAAGGACAAGGCGCAGAAGTTCGTCGACGCCTTCAACACGCTGATGTCGGCCATCGACGGCCTCACCGCCAGCGGTAGCGAAACCAGCGCGCGCGGCAGGCTCGCCGGCGACTCCAGCGTGCGCTCCATCGAGAACCAGCTCAACCAACTGCTGCGCAGCGAGTACGGCGGCACCAACCTGATGAAGTTCGGCATCGTCGCCGATCGCAACGGCAAGCTGACCATCGACACCGAGCGTTTCGAGAAGGCCATCGCCGCTGATCCGGAAGGCTTCGACAAGTTGTTCACCGGCAAGGACAACCTGCTCGACTCCCTCGACAAGTCCATATCCGCCTACACCAGCACCACCAATGGCCTGCTGAAGAACCGGATGGACAGCCTCGATCTGAGCCTCAAGCGCGTGAAGGAGCAGATCGAAGCGATCGACGCGCAGTACGAGCGTTACTACAACCGCTATCTGCGGCAGTACACGATGATGCTGCAGACCATTCAGAGCATGGAAAGCACCCAGAGTATGTTCGGATGAGCGTCTACCAAGCCAACGAAGGTTACGACGATTACCGCCTAGTGGATTTGGAGGCGCGCGCTGCCGCCGCCTCCCCCTACGAGCTGGTGCTGATCCTGTTCGACGGCCTGCTCGATGAGCTGGCCCGCGCCCGCGGGCACATCGAGCACAAGCGTTACCAGCAGAAGGGCGCGTCGCTGGAGAAGTGCATCAACATTCTCAACGGCCTCAGCAGCGCGCTGGACTACGACAACGGCGGCGAGCTGGTTCAGGGTCTGGCGCGGCTTTACGACTACTGCATCTTCCGCCTCTCCGACGTCAGCGTGACGCTGTCGCTGGAAGGTCTGGACGAGATCGTGAATCTGCTGCGCATCCTGCGCGAAGGCTGGGAGGGCGTCAGTGCCGCCCGCCGCTGACCGCCGCAAGCTGCTCGAGTTGCACGCGCAGCTCGAGCAGGCGTTGACGGCAAAGGACTGGGGCGCGATCGGCCGAATCGACCAGGCCATCCGCGAGCAGCTACAGGCGCTCGCCGCGCGCCCCCGCCTGGACGACGACGTGCTGCAGGCCAAGCTCCGGCTCAAGCAGCTGCACGCCCGCGCGCTGCAGGCCTGCACCGAGGAGTGCGAACGGCTCAGGGAGCTGTTGTTGAACCATCTTCAGTATGCCGAAAGCCGTCTCGCGTACCAGCAGACGGAGCTGTACGCGGGTGGGAGTTAACACGTGATGCAATCGTTGCCGGTCATGCCCGCCACCGCCGCCGCTCAGGCCCCGGCTACGCCCGGCGTGCCGCGGGCGAACGCGGGTGAACGCGCCGCCGACGCCGTTTCCGCGGCGGGCGAGCTGCTTGGTTTCCTCGATCAGCTGGCGCAAACCGTGACTTTCACCGAGGACCTGCCGGCACCGGTCGATCCGGCGCTGGTAGCGGTCGACGACGGCGCGGCGGACGCGGCGCCGAGCGAGGTGCCGGCCGACCCGGCGCAACCGCTGCTGGCCGAACAGTGGTTGCTGGGCATGCAGAGTCAGCGGCAAGCGGTGGTCGAAGCGCGAGCCGCCGCGCAAACGGTTGTGCCGTGGGGCGAGCCGGCACGGGAAACGATGCCCGGAGTAGCGTCGGCGGCCGCTTCCGCGGCGGGTGCCGCGCTGACGCCGCTGGGTTCGGATCAGCTCGCGCAGCAGGCACCGCTTAGTGCCGGCGACGCGCCGGACGCCGAAGCGAAGGAGGCGAACGTGTTCCCAGCCCGGGCGGTGCAGCCGCAATCGCAGCGCGCGCAGGTGGGCGCCGCGTCGCGGGATGCCGCCAAGGTGCCAACGGAGACCGCCGCGGCGCCCCCACTCAGCGTCGAGCGCCAGCCGCCGACCGGCTTGGCCGCCAGCGTCGAGAGCGCGGCGGCCGCGCGCGCGGAGCCGGCAGTCGGCGGCGATGCCGTGGATGTGGTGTCGGCGGCGCCGGAGCGCACCCAGCCCGCGCAGACGGTGGCGCAAACCCTCAAGTTGCAGGCGCCAGAGGCCAAGTGGGGCGAGCAGATGCTGCATGCGCTGCGCGACCAGGTCGAGGTGCAGCTGCAGCAGCGTGTGCAGCAGGCCAGCATCCGGCTCGATCCGCCCGAGCTGGGTGCCTTGGAAATCTTCCTCAGCCACGAGTCGGGCCGGCTCAGCGTGCAGCTGTCGGCCGCTCACGCCGATGTCGCGCGGCTGCTGCAGCAGACCAGCGAGCGGCTGCGCCAGGAGCTGATCGGGCAGAACTTCGTTCAGGTCAGCGTGCAGGTCACGCCCGACGGGCAGCAGGGCCAGCATGGGCACGCGCGGCAGCGGCCGCCGTTGCCGATGGCTGACGAGGCCATCGGCGGCGACAGCGGCGAGCTCACGCACACCGCCGAGCGGCGTGGCCGACATCGTGACGACGTGCTGGTCACGGTGTAGGTCGGCAATCCTGGCTGAGTCGAAACATCAATAACTGTTGGTTGATCTCGTATGACGATGACTAGGCTTGGTCTTCTCCTGCTCGTGCTCAACGTCCTGGTCGTCGTGGGCGGTACGGCCGTGAACTACATGCTGCTGCGCCCCGCGTTGTTCGGTCAGGGCGCCGCCGTGTCCGGCGAGCAGTCGGACGAGCCGGTCGAGTACGAGTTCTACCCGGTGGAAAAGATCATCGTCAGCGTGCGCGGCGACGGGCGCGAACACTACTTCGTGCTCGACCTGGTGCTGCAGGCCGAGGCGGCGGACAAGCCGCGCGATTTCGCGCCGGTCGAGCCGCTGGTGCGCAACTCGGTGGTCGCCTACCTGTCCGCGTTCAAGTTCGACGAGTTGCGCTCGCTCCCTATCACCGAGCTGCAGGCGCGGCTGGAGGCGGCGATATCGGCCGACTTCGCCCGTAAGCGGGTGGCCGCGCCGTTCAGCCAGGTGCTGGTCAGCAAGTTCCTCGTCCAATAAGACCCGCAGTCATGGCCGCCAATCTATCCATCGACGACGGCTGCACCGGACTGCGCCAGGCGGTGTTCCCCCCGGGAGCCGAGCAGCGCTGGATGATGCAGTACCTGCCGCTGGTCAAGCGCATCGTCAACCAGCTCTCGCTCCAGGCCAACCAGGTGCTCGACCGCGAGGACATGGAGCAGATCGGCCTGATGGGGCTGCTCGAGGGGCTGCGCCGTTACGGCGAGCCGGACGAGCATTTCGGCAGCTTCGCCGCGCTGCGCATCCGCGGTGCCATCCTCGACGAATTCCGCCGCCAGGACTGGCGGCCGCGCCAGGTGCGGCAGCAGGTGCACAAGGTGCGCGACGCCGTGCGGGCGTTGTCGATGCAGCTGGGCCGGCCGCCGACCGACGAAGAGATTCGCGCCAGCACCGGGCTGGATGAAAGCGAGTACCACGAATTCCTGCAAGCGGAAGCGATAGAGGCCATCGAGAGCCTCGACGAACTGCTGCAGAACGGCCACGAGGTCTTCGTCGACGGCGCCGAGCCGGTCGAGGATCGCGTGCTCACGCAGTGCCTGCTGGAACAGGCGCTGGCCTGCCTGGACGAGCGCGAGCGCCTGGTGCTCACGCTGTACTACCAGCACGAGCTGAGCCTGAAGGAGATCGCGCTGGTGCTGGACGTCAGCGACGCGCGGGTCTGCCAGCTCAGCAAGCAAGCGTTGGCCAAGGCCTGCCGTCATCTAACCCAGAGAACGTAGTTCGTCGTCATGCTGAAATTACTTGGTGCGTTGATCATCGTGGTGTCGGTTCTGGGCGGCTACGCCATGGCTAACGGCGAGTTGCGCATGCTCTGGCAGCCGTCGGAGATGATCATCATCGTTGGCGCGGCCATCGGCAGCCTGATCATCGGCAATCCCAAGGAAGTGCTGGGCGAGATGTGGCGCCAGGCCAAGGGCGTGTTTGTCTACAAGCGTCGCGGCGAGGAGTTTCAGCGCCAGCTGCTGATGCTGCTCTACGAGTTGCTGGAGATGGTCGAGATCGGCGGCCTGAAGGTGCTCGACGCCCACGTCGAGGAGCCCGAGCAGAGCGAGCTGTTCGCGCGCTATCCGCTGATCCTGCAGGAAAAGAACCTAATGGCCTTCATCGTGGATAACTTCCGTCTGATGGCCATGGGCAAGATCAGCGCGCACGAGCTGGAGGGCTTCCTGGAGCAGGAGCTGGAAGCCATGGAGAACACCTTGCTGCAGCCGTCGCGCTCGCTGCACAAGATCGGCGAGTCCATGCCCGGCTTCGGCATCCTCGCCGCGATCATGGGCATCATCATCACCATGGGCAGCATCGGCGACTCCATCGCCGCCGTCGGCGCCCATGTCGCCGCCGCCCTGGTCGGCACCTTCCTCGGCATCTTCTTCTGCTACTGCCTGATGGAACCGCTCAGCAACGCCATGGGACAGCGGGTCAAGACCGAGCTGTCGGCGCTGGAGTGCGTGCGTACCACGTTGGTGGCGCACGTCGCCGGCAAGCCCACGCTGCTGGCGGTGGATGCCGGCCGCAAGCTGATCGAGCAGGACGTCAAGCCCGCCTTCAAGCAGCTGGAGAATTGGGTCAACCAGTATGAGGAAGAAAGGGACGCCGCATGAAGAACAGGCGTTCCGACAAGGACGGTGAGGTAACCATCGTCAAGCGCCGCGGCAAGAAGCACGCCCACGAGGAGGGCAGCGGCGCTTGGAAGGTGGCCTTCGCCGACTTCACGCTGGCGATGATGGCCCTGTTCATGGTGCTGTGGGTGGTGCAGCCGATGCGCGACCATTCCACGCCGGCGCAGGGCGATCAGCAGAGCAATCCGCTGGTCGACGGCGGCGTCAGCGTGTTCGACGGCACCAGCCGCACCCCGATGGAACTCGAGCGGGTCGAGCTGCCGGTGCCGCGCAAGGCGGAGCGGCACACGGACGCCGTCAAGCGTTACGGCTCGCCGGAGGAGTTGAAGCAGCTGGCCGAGCTGATGCGCGTGGTGGCGGCGGAAGTCGACGCGCTGGCCAATCTCGAGGTGAACGTGGTGCCGCAGGGGTTGCGGATCCTGATCAAGGACGACCAGCAGCGTTTCATGTTCCAGCGCGGCAGCGCCGTGCTCGACCCGCACTTCCGTGGCTTGCTGGAAGTGCTGGCCGGCGTGCTGGCGAAGGTCGACAACAAGCTGATCATCAGCGGCCATACGGACGCCGTGCCCTACGCCCGGCAGAGCGGCTACGACAACTGGAATCTGTCCGGCGATCGCGCGCTGCGGGCGCGTAGCGCGCTGGTCGAGGCCGGCCTGCGGCCGAACGCGGTGCTGCAGGTGACGGCACAGGCCGACGTGATGCCGCTGCGGCCGGAGGAGCCGACGCACGGCGCCAATCGGCGCATCGAGATCCTGCTGCTCACCGAGTCGGCGGAGAAGCTGTACCGGGAGTTGTTCGGCGAAAGCTACGTGCGGGCGGATTTCTCGCCGGCCGGCGCCAGGCTGGTGCGGGCAAGCGCGGCGCCGGTCGAGTAGGCGATGCCTATTCGACCGCCACGGTCGGCTTTTCCTCGCCGCCGTCGACCAGCTCCTTGAACGACTTCTTGCCCTTGTTGACGTACAGGATGTACACCTGCCCGTCGCCGATCTCGGTCGAGGCCAGGCGGGCGTCGGAGTGCTGCAGATAGGCGTAGCCGAGCGTGAGCGCGCCCAGCGCCACGGTGCCGATCGCCGCCAACGCCGGAAGCGCCCAGCGCCGGTAGCGGGCGAGCGTCGCCAGCACCGGAGACCGCGGCGTTTTCGATTCCGTAGCCGTTACCACAGCGGCCGCCGGTTCCGCGGCGACGGAATTGTCCTCGCGCGCCGTTCCACCGAAATACGCCGGATTGAACATATAGCCGCGCCGCGGCACGGTCTGGATGATCTGGTGCAGGCTCTCGTCAGCCAGCATCTGGCGGAGACTGTAGATCTGCTGGTTCAGGCTGCCCTGCCCGACCACGCGGCCGGACCAGGCATGGGCGAGCAATTCCTCGCGCGCCACCAGATCGCCGGGTTTGGCGAGCAGCCGCTCGAGCAAGCGGCTACCGGCATAGCCGAGGTCCAGCTGTTCTTCGCTGTCGCCCTTGCGCACGCGCAACTGATAGAGCGATGGGTAGAAGCGGACCTGCCAATCGGGCTGGCCGGCCTTGAGGATGAAGCACGAGATCCCGGTCTCGGCGTCACTAGACAAAGAGTTTGTCACAGCAAAGCTCATCGCAGCGGAAGCGGAATGGCGCTCTGATTCTTGGTCTTCTTGCAGACCGGATCTACCAAACTCCGGTCTACGCGGCGCTATCGGCTGCTTCGCCCATTCCTTGAACTCACCGACCCTGTCTCTGGCCTTGAGGTGTCACCTCCCGGTGACAAGCGGATGCGCCAGGCCATGATGGGAAAACAGGTCGCGGTTTAGTATCAGAGCACACTGATATTGAGCGCAGGATTCGTCCGGGCGCGCTGAGCTGGATTCCTAGGTGGCTGGGAATATTCCTAGGATGGTTCCGTCTAGAGGCGGGAGGCGCCCCTGCGAGGCAGGGGCGCTGAAGCTGGGCGAGCGCGCGGCCCGCCCACGGTCGGCTTAGCCGCCGAGCAGGGACATGACCAGTCCGGGCATCTGGCCGGCCTGCTTGAGCATGGAGATGCCGGACTGCATGAGCATGGAGTTCTTGCTCATGTTGGCGCTCTCCAGCGCGAAGTCGGCGTCCGT
>Ga0182741_1002018_pt1 | contig 24570 bp, 21 predicted proteins | sample eDN5th37CBELigOP_FD_128874 | JGI IMG/M metagenome (GOLD analysis project Ga0182741, IMG submission 128874) | Enriched Organic Plus compost microbial communities from Emeryville, California, USA - eDNA 5th pass 37_C BE-Lig OP (version 2) (version 2) ... | reverse complement strand
GCCGCTGTCACTCTCGCCCTGGATTGAAGTCATGTCCCCCTCCTGGTCTACCGCACGCCCGGCGCCGGAGCCGGAAGCGGTATCAGCCCCCGAAGGTGGTTGTCTGCTCGGTGCTGAGCATGCTGTTACCGTCACCGTTGCCGATCCCACGAGCAGCGCCAGCGTGAACATCGGCGTGCGTGCCAGACGCGCGGCGGTCCGCGCCGGCCCACTCACTGGATCCTCGCGATCCAGAGCGCCGGGTGGAGCCCGTTGCTCACCGGGTTGCCGGCGAGATCAGTCACCTGGAATGAGGTGCCGTCGTAGGTGGTGCCTGCGCTCAGGACGGTGTACGCGGTGCTACCGCCCCGTACACTTCGACTCGCGCTTGCGGTGGCGAAGCTCATGACCGGCGGGTTGAGCCACGCGCGCTTGCAGCAGTCGTCGAGCCAGGCCGAGATATCCGAGGAGTTCCAGCTCGTGATGCTGAACTCCCGCGGCACCCACGCCGTCCCGCTGTAGTTGCTCTGATCATCCAGTGCGGTCGCCGTGGCGAAGCGCGCGAAGAGCTTGTCATAGTCGACGCCCAGTACCTTACCGATGTTGGCCGTGCCGCGCGACGTCGGATACTTGGATACCCAGTCTCGAGTGAGTTGCTCCATGCCGCCGGGATAGGATGCCGCGTACTGATCGGCTATATAGCGCTGGAGGCTCCACGATGCACCGTAGAACGCCGCCATGTCGCACGGGATATCGGTCAGGCTGACGCTCCCGTACACCGTGCAGAGGTCCGGGGCGTTTGCGGCCTGGTTGTTCGATCCGAGCGAGCCGAAATAGGTCATCCACTTGAGGATCGCACCGCTGTACCAGTCGTAGCCGGCAGGTCCGAACGCGACGCTGCGATCGTAGTTCTGACCGGGTGAGTTCCCGAGCACAGCGTGCCCTACGAGCTCCTCGGCCAGGGTCGCCTGACCTTCGGCCTCCCACGACGCCAGCGGGACGCCGGAGTTGAGAATGAGACGGCGCGAGAACTGGATGACGTGCGTGAACTCGTGCGATATGAGGTTCGGCATCCGCTTGACGACGGTGGCCTTTTGCCTTACGCCGGTGCCGAGCACGTTGTTCGGGTCCGGCACTTCGCCGTAGTAGATCTCGGCTCCGTTGCTCGAGGGGCAAGTGGGATCGCCGCCAAAGAGGTCTCCGGCGAAAACGAATCCCAGGAGCCTCGACGTCTTGTTCACTTCCTTCGTCAGCAGAACGAGAACGCGTCCGTTGCCGTCCACGTCGCTTGGGTTGCCGAAGTACCTGGTATCGGTCGCATAGATCTTGGAGTCGAACTGGTTACTCGCGGCCTGGATGTCGGCGAGTGTCAGCGAATCGGTCGTCGGGTTCGCGACATCCTGGAGCCAGATGCCACTCGTGCCGATCACGCGGACCGCCGCACGGACGGTTGTATAGCTGCTACACAGATCGTTGGAGCCGTACAGGGGGACGCGTACGTTGACCGTGTCGCCCACCGCCGTCGACGGCCCGACGCTCGCGAGCGTACGCATGGCAGACACGTTCCCGCCGCGCGCTCTGAAGCGAGTCGCGAGCGCCGAGACGTTATCCTCCTCCCACCGGCGGATTCGCGACTCCGCGGTCAGTTGCCCTTCGACTTCCGCCCTCCTCGATGCGAGCGCCGCGGGCAGCGCACCCTTCACCATCGGAGCCTGCCGCGCCTGCAGCGTGGACCGCGACCATGTGGCGAGTGGACTGGCATCGCGCTGCGCGGCCAGACCGGTGCTTGCCAGGACGGGAGCGCCAGAGCGCACGTTGATCTTGAAGGGCAGGACCGCGCTGGGCGCCTCGGCGGGCGCAGAGAGCCCCATCACGTACACCGGAGCCCGGGTGCCAGTCGCGCGCTCGAGCTGGAAGCAGAACTTGCTCGGGTCCTGAACGAGCGCTTCCTCGCCGACGGCGAGAGACGTGTACGTCTCGGGCCTGATGGGGACTTCCTTCTCCACCGAGGGATTCGGCGTGCCGGTGATGACGTGTACGCTCACAGTCACCGTGCGGGCCGGCTGACACGGGAACTTGGGAACCACGAAGTGAATGGTCGTAGCGGTCGCACTTCCCACGGTAGCTCGGACGCCGTCGATGATCACGCTGTTGTTGGTCGCGGTGGTGCTGAAGGTGATGCCGGTGATGGTGGCAGATGCTCCCTCCACTAGCGTGTCGGGCGTGATCTGGAGTGGGCTGGGAGGCGTCGGCGCCTTGACGGTCGCGGTGAAGTGGACGCTATCGAGCCCCGCCACGACCGCGCTCGCAGTCTGCGTCCCTTCGCCCGCGCCGGCCGTCCACGACGCCTGCGCCTTGCCATTCGCGTCCGTCTTGGGTGTCGCGGGAGATACGCTCCCGCTTCCCGCGTCCGAGGCGAACGTGACCTCAACGCCCGCGATCGGGTGCCCGAGCCGGTCATCGAGTCGGACGACGAGCGGATCGGCGAGCGGCTCACCCGGGACTCCGGCCTGCTGGTCGCCCGAGACCGCCGTGAGCGTGTGTGGGCGCTGCGCGACCTTTATGCTGGCGTCGGACTTCACGCCACCGGCAGTCGCTGTGATCTTGGCTGTCCCGTTTGCGACTGTAGTAACGAGTCCGGTAGAGCTGACCGAGGCTACGTCCTTGTCCGACGACTCGAACTTCACGGCCGCTTGCGTCATGGGTTGACCGTGCTGATCGACGACCTTCGCCGTCAGCTGCACGGTCGCGCCCACCGCGTCGAACTGCAGGGCATCTCCCGCCGGCTGCAGCGAGATGGATGCAGGGATCGGGACGTCGGGCGAGGTCGAGTCCTTCCCGCCACCGCAGGCGGCGAGAACAGTGCAGCAGAGGACAGCCGATACAGCGCGAACAACGGAGTGTCTACGCATTCTGGACGTTCCTTTGGCTGGCGTGTGACCTGGACCAACACCATTCTCAGGCCGTAGCGCGGCACGCTAACATCAGCCCCTGACAATCACTGTGCGGGGCGCGGCTGCGTTGCATGCCGTCGGTACGGTACTAGACCGCGGGCTCCTCTCCGAGATCGACTGGACGAAGCAACAGTGGATGCATCGCGCGAGATCGGGATGTGTGGGTGTAGAGCCGGCGCGTTCCGAAGACGAAGGGTTCCAGAGGGCCGCGCACCCTGGCCGGGAACGGGCTCTGGTGTGACGGGGGCCACCAATACTACAAATGGCGGTGCCCGTGGGCAACGCTATAGTGCGGAGCAGGGGGCTGCCATCGAAAACGAAGAGCGCACCTACCGCTCGCTTGCCCGGCGATGCCTGCATCGACAGCAGGTGCGAAGTGACTCTCTCGCGATATGTGCGATGGAGGGCCGCTCTCGACCAAGCATCGCTCCGTCACAGTTCGCGGTCTGCCGTATACTGTTGCAGACGCCTAAGAGTGGTGCCTCTGATCAACGAACAAGGCGGGCGTTACCTGGGCCATCGGAATTTCCAGTAGTCTCGTCCAGCAGCTCGGAAGAAGACCGCGAGAGCTAACGGATCACCGCGGGATTGCGAGGAGCAGATGACTTGCCGTGTTGGGGTGGCGCATTGGACGCCAAGGCCATGAGGCAGGGCCGCAGCCCTCGCATCGTCATTGTCTTATTTCGCCACTACGTCGGCCACTGACGGTCCGCTGACGGCCCATCTTAGCGTGCCTCCATGCACCCGCGATCCGAGGCGCCCTACATCTGGGATGTCCACCCCTGGTTTTTCCGCGGGCGCCACCACACGCTGTATCGATTGGCAATACAACTTCAGCGACCCGAGGTAGCCGGTGCGCTGCTACTCGCCGGCTTTCGGCCCGCGCTCCCGGCCGACAGGGATCCCGAGGCAGCGGAAGAGCGTTGCCCGTGTACTCCGAAACGCTAACGGCGTGCGCTCTTCGCGTTGAGCGCCGGGCTAGTTCCAATGAGCAGGGCGTTCCGCAGAGAGAGATGAGCGGTTTGTTACGCGCGGCGGCAGCACCGCCGACCCCGCAGCACGCGCCAGCGGGCGCGCACGCGGGTGATCAGCCGGGTCCGGATGCAGCTGCTCGTGTGGCGGCGCACACGTATACTGCTCAGTAGGCGCGCGTGCCCAGCCGCAGTAGTAGGACACACCGAACACCGACCGGGGAATCCGGTGCGCGCGCAGCGCGCCGTGAAGGTAGAGGACGCGACCCATCGCTGCTTGCAGACTGGACCGGCCGGAGCTACGCTATACCCGCTCCCTGTCGTCGATAAGCGGCTGCAAACACGACCACGTTCTCGTGACCGTACGCCGTTGCTGCATGCCGGTGCACGACGCCTATGCCGCGCATACCGTCGCGTTGGAGGGGGATCGATGGCATTGCATGAATGCGCCGAGTGTCACGGACAGGTCTCCGACATGGCGCAGGCTTGTCCGCACTGCGGCGCACCCGTGGGTCGCCGCTCATCCGTGTCAGTGAAAGCGGCCGCGCCGCCGAAGCCGGGGCTTCAGGCGTCGCCCCAACCGTCGCGCAAGCCGCCGGCGAAGAAGGTCACATCGACGCACCTCAAGATGTTCGGCGTGGTCTTGTTCTTCGCGCTCGCCTTTGCACAGATGCTGAGCAAGCCCACGGCTAGTTCCTCGAGTGCTCCGGTCAGGAGCAGCACGGACAACGACTATCGCGGCTCAGCGTTCACACGGTGCGAGGAGTACGTCCTGGGTCGCCTCAAGGCGCCGTCGACCGCGCGCTTCTCGCTTCGTGACGCTCACGTGGTAGCGGTCACCTCCGACACATACGCCGTTCGCTCGCACGTGGATTCGGAAAACGAATTCGGGGTACAGGTTCGCACGAATTTCCGCTGCGAGGTGCAGTTCAACGGTGGCGAGCCGACGAACGAGGACAGCTGGACTCTGGTGAGTCTTTCGCTCGAGTAGCGGGGTTACGAGAGATCTACTTCATCTCTTCCGGAAAGGACGGATCGACAATGCCGATGGAGCCTCATGACGCCGACAGCGACGATGAAGTGTGGCGCAACCCGATTCTCAAGCGCCTGAAGGATATCAATGCGCTCACCGCACAGCTCCTGACGGCGGACGAGGCACGAAGGGAGATTCAAACAGCGGTGGATGCTGCCCAAGCCGATCCCAAGGCGGGCAAGGTGATGGTCGAGGCGGCGGTGGCGAAGTACGATGCTCGGGAGGCCGCCGAAGCCCAGACGATAACCCAGCTGCGAACCAGTCTGGAATTCTTACGTCTACAGGCTCGTGCGCTGATTCGACGCGCCGAGGATGCGGAAGAGCGTGATCGCCATCTGACTTCCGAGAACGCCCTCCTTCGCATCGCGAACCAGGCACTGATCGATGGGCGGCTGCCAATCCATACGGGGCAGGTGATGTGTCCACAGTGCCTGAAACAGAGCGCGGAGGTAGAGCTGCAGTGTTCCGGCTGCGGGCGACGTCCGTCCGCGGAAGCTGTCCGCGAGGCGAGAGCCCGACTCCTCGAAGCCCGCCAGGCAGAGGAGGAGAAGCGCCGCTGGACTTGGCACGGTGGCACCGGCGAGGTTCGCCCGGAGTTCGCAGCTCTCTGGTTGGGCCGGCGCCGATAGCCCTAAGGCCCGTTGCACGAATGCACACAGCGAATGCGCGCGCGGCGCGGCTTGGCGTTGCTTCAGCCCCTCGCTGCTGCCGCTCGGGATCCCTGTCGGGGACGTGGACGCGGGCGAAGACGAGGACGGGCCGATAGCCGAGCGAGTCCGCGCCTCATAGGCGCGATTCCCAGCACGCGAACCGGGCGAACCGGATACACCCGGTACAGTGGCGGCCATGACGACTGTTGCTCTTATCGTGGTAGTCTACTTCGCTATCACACGTGCATCACGCATCGTTGCGCTCATCTTCCGACTCATTCTCGCGACACTGCTAGCCGTGGCGCTGTTCGGTGTCCATTGGTAAGGTGCCACAACCACGGGATCCCTGTCGTCTGCTACCCCAGACTCAGGGGCACCCCGACAGGGATCCCGGGTGACGGGTGAGGGCGCTAGGGTGGAGGGCTACAAGTCTAAGATGATCTCTTCGCCCATCTCGAGCGCGTCGATTGCAGACTGCATGTCCTCGATGCTCAGCAGCCGGCAGAGCGTCGACGCTGTGCGCGCGCGACGGTTGGGCCAGTGTGAGCTATCCAGCAGTGAGTCGAGCTCGCGAGCGAGGCGGTACGCGCGCCCCCCCGTATCACCGCGGCGTGCGGAGCGACGAAAAATCCTCGGGTTGGTCGCGGTCTCGTTGACTCTCTCGGGCGCGTTGCCGTGGACGTTACTGCTCATCGTTCGAACCTCAGATTGTGGGTGTATAGTGTGACATCGTTCAGAATCGTACGATTGTGATCTGGCACGACTCCCTAACCGTGCCAATGTGCTTGGTCGCGCAGTGGCTACGGTTTACTGTTTCGCGCACTCGGCGGGTCTCGTGGCCGCGGCACGTATCGACAGCGTACGAGAGGCGTGTTGCGCGCGGCAAGCCATACGGTCTGGTGCACCGCCTTGTCGGGCCGCCCTCGCTCTTGGGAGGCCAGCTCGCGGAGTCCCCGTGGCCACGGTTGCAGCGTTGCCACGCGTTAGGAACCTCTCACCGGGCCGGCGCTGCATAGTGCTGCGTGGCATGGCTGCTGACGTCGTCGCTACATCGGGTTCATCGAAGTGCGAACCATCGGGTGCAGTTTCGCGTACCTCAGCGTCCTCCACCTCGTCAGCTACATCTAGATCCGGGGAGTCCGCGACGGTGGGAATCGGCGACATGACATATGGCACGAAGTGCCGATCCGCCGGTTGCTGTCGCTACTCATCGGTCGCAGTGTGTCGCGTGCGAACGGTTCGGTCTCCCGACGCTGACACGCGCTCCGCACGCACGCATGTGGGAGTAAGCCGAAGTCGCCGCCAACGGCTCGAACGTCGCTCATCGAGTAGCGTTACGGCTGGCAAAGGACCCACTCTCTGTTTCGTCCGTTCGCGAACTACGGTTGGCTCGCCGCAGCTCTACGAGTTAGACCAGCTCCCCACGTTCCGTGCTCCTGGACGTGGCACGGCCGACAGAGCCACGTCACATCGTCAGGGCGTGAGTAATCCTCGTGGTGACGATCGACGCCATCTGTGCTACCACAGCGCTCGCACGGTTGCGTATACGGATGCGTTCGTCGCGCCCGAGCTCGTGCCAGCACGCGGAGGCGATATTCCGGGTCGTCGCGGTATTTCGCGTTGACTTGCGCCTTGATCCGTTCTGAATTTCGCGAGTAGTGGGACCCGGGTAGTCTGCCGCGCGGTACACCGACTCCGCGCGGGGCCCCGAGGTTGCTGCAACGTCGGGAGCAGTATCGAGAGTCTGCTGTGTTGGGAACGTACTCAACGCTGCAATACTCACATGGTCGCGGCGGTCGCATGGGGGCACTTGGTGGGGGCAACGACGAGAGTGCGCCTGACGAACGTCAGCGAGCGAAGTCGAAGGGCTGGCGCCACCGCAGGCATGAGGCTGATACAGCGTTGCGCGTCCTACCTGACTCCCGTCAACCGCGCTGGTATCCCGTGCCGCGATTCGCGCCTCGTGAACCGGGAGCGCCTACGCGCCACGCGATTGCATTCACCGGTTGCACTCCACCACCGGCGCCGAGTCATGGTACGCTCCCACCAAGGCGGCTAGTGCCTGAGTCTCAGCACTCGAGCCGCGCCTCCCCCTCGGTAGCTTCTCGCGCGGCGCGCTTGCCAACCTGGGATGATCCCGGCCAGATACGTGCGCACGGCTTCTGCGCCGCCCGTCTCCGCGAGAAAGAGCACTACCGCTGGCGCGCCTTGGGTATCACAGAGAGCCCACCACTCCTCGCACGTGAACGTGTGGATTGTCGCGCTTGCTGACCTAGAGGTAGTCGGCTGGTCGGTGACATGCAGCAGCGCTTTCAAGCCTCGGCTCCAGTGCACGGGCTGTTGATTCAGGGTTGCCGCCTCGTACTCGTGCCAGAGCGCCAAGTCGCGTTCGCGCTCGTCGTTCACGACTCCGTTCTCATCGCAGGGAGGCGCCGCGGCCGCATCGCGCAGAATGTCCCAGGGGGTGCGGCCACTGATTCCGCTGCCATTGGCCTCGTGTGCATGCGCGGGATTCTCGTATGCCGGTGCTTGGATGTGTACACATGCCCTCTGGTCTGTTGCGGGGCGAACGCGCGGCCCACGGGTGTCCCCCACGGTGTTGGCCAGGTGTGCCACGTAATGCGCCACTTGGCGGAGGTCACGCACTAGCTCGAGCTGGATGCCGTGGCGGTATGAGGGTGCGCGTTCCGTCCAGGCCGCGAAGCGCTTCCCAGCGCGTGGTCTCTTGCCCGCGATGGACCGCGCCCATCGCACATAGAGGCGCCGCCGCAAGCGCGTGAGGTCGTTGGCGCTGAGCGTTCCGCCGAGACAGATGACCGCGTGGATATGCGGGTGCCAGCCCGCATTTCCATATGTGATGTCCAGGCAGCGGATGTGGCCGAGCAGTCTATAGCGCTCTCGGTCGCTCGCAGCAGCCGCACCTCGAAACAGCCTGCCGTAGCCATCGGTGAGCCGGCGCACGAGCACTTTCAGCGCGTCCGCTCGGCAGTGGGGAATCGTCAAGGTCAGGAGGTAGGCGCTTCCCGCTGTTGCTCGACCGCTCCCATCCACTGGGCACGACCGCGCATCCGCGGGCCCTTCGCCCCAGTGAATCGGCGTAGAATGCAGAAATCGCAGTCCCTCCACGATTTCGCGCGCTTTCTCCTGGAGGTGTCGCTGCGTGCAGTAAGGGCATGCCCAGGCGGAGCCGCACGACTGTACGCCGAAGTATTGCGCCCTGCCGCCGCTCAACTGCACGCTGGGCTCCTTACCTGGGATGCGCCTACGGCGACATGCACACACTCGGTCGTTATGGGAGTGTTGCCAGAGAAACTGGAGCAACGCCCAACGAGTGGCACGCTCGGAATCCCATGTAAGTCGTTGTGCTGCAACACGCGACCGTTCCTCCGTAGTAGTGCCAAGGGGGGAAGGCGCGCTTCGACCGCTGGCGCGCGACTCGAGCGTGGTAAGTGCTTCTTCTGGAGTCGTCTGGCGCGACGCTGAGCGGAGCGCGCGCTTGTCAGTGTCAAAGCGTGCTCGGAGACGCTCGTGCGGAGCGCCCACGCGTTTGCGAGTGGGATGCATTGACTTGCTGGCTCGTTGCTGGGGGGGCGCCGCTGGCGAGTCCAGATTCGGCGTGGAGCGCCCGTGGCGAGGCGTCCGAGCACAGGGAGGAGGAGTTGCCTGCGTCGTGACAAGCCCCCAAAACACGAGTGGCAGCGCGTGAGCGCTGCCACCGTGTGCCACTGCAACGATACCAGTTCGGCTGGGCAGCGAATGCCCTCCGCCGTTGACGCGTGGCGATGTTTTCGCCTCGCACTGGCAGGCTGTGAGAGCAGCGCTACCAGCGTCAATCCTCTCCTCTCGTGTAGGCCGTTCTTACCCGCGGCCTTGGTTGAACAGGCCCGCTACGAAGAACCCGACGGCAGATGGCGCTTCGACTGTCGACGTCACTGGCGAGGGAAAGTGCTACGGCGCTCGTACCGGACGGTGGTTGGCCTGAGTGTCATGGTGTCCCTCGCCCCACTCTGTAGGCTCCTCGTTGGGCGTGGCGGGCGAGCGGGGAGAGCTCGCAGCCGGGAGTGCGAGAGCGTGCATTGCTACGCCACATTCTGTGGTCAGGACGTCTCCATCGCAGCCGCCGCGGAGCTCAGTATCCACCGAGCCACGGTGCACCGCTGGATTGAGGTCGGCCGGAGGGATACCAGCGCGGATTTGTTCCGGGCCCCGGTACAAGCCCAGAGCCACAGTGCCGACCGAGCTCGCTCCCTGCAAGCGCCGCATCCCCCATGGGGCTTGCGAGCGCTTACATCGGCCAGCCAGAGGGGCGTGCCCGAGCCGCAAAGACCGGCGGCCTGGTAGTCGATATCTCGGTCGCGGCCATGGTTGCGGAGACATCGCAGGACGCGATGTGACCTCGGTCTCGCGGCCATAGCGGCAGCACCATGAGTTGTAGCCCAACGCACTCCAACAACCCGTCAGTATCCGTTGGCTCGGTCGAGTACAGCGATGACGGAACACTACCGCCCAAGTAGACGACACCGTCCCACCCTTCCAGCGCCTCCAGAAGCGCGGGCGTCAGCGGGAGCCGCTCGCCGCTGATCGTGGTGACCCAGAGGCACCAACAACTCCCGTCCGGGTGTTTCGGGTGCGCGCCGCCGTGCACGGAGAACCCGTACTTGTACGCCTCGCCACTGCGGCTCACAGCCGCTTCCAGAACGTCGGCGATGTGCTTCACTACGTAGTCCACCGTCGAATGGCTGCTCATTTTCCCGCATCCTCGGCCGCCACAACGGCTGCGATTAGGAAGACCGCTACTGCGATTCCGACCATCGCCTCGCCGCCGCACGCGTGGGCTATCAGCCCTCCGATTGCGCAGAGCGCTGCCATCACGCATAGCACTGCCACGTACATCACCGTGTTCGTCAACCACCTCACCACCCACCTCGCCGCCTGCCCGACCGCTCCCGTCCCGCTCCCCGCCACTGCCGTACCGCAATCGCTCCAAGTGCGCTCCCGAACCCATCTGCGAGTGAGCGTGCCGGTCGCAGGGTGGTAGTCCACCCCCGCCGTGCGCTCGGTCCAGACGCCGGGCGTGCTGTTGTCGACCGTGCCCATGGTGCTCCGCACGACCCCGTTCGGTCCCCACTCGATGCTCATGCACCCCTGGGTACCGGGCGGACTGTGCTGCCCGGAATACGGCCGGGGCCCAGGGTTCGTCGTAAGGATGTTGGCCCGCACTACCCCAGCTCAGGCGTGGGTGGGACGGAGAACATGACCACGTTCGTGGGTGCGTCCGACTGTCAACGCTACCCCGGTCGCGTGTGACGGCGGCGCCGGAAAGCACCACGGTCGCGGCAGCCTCTGGCTACCAACACCATCTAGGTCGCGGCTCCCCCGCAGGGATCCCGAGGGGGTTGCGGGGCGGAGATATCGTCACGCTGCACCCGTATCTGGGGCACTTTTTGTAAGAAGGATTTTTCGAGGTTGGCCCGCGCTTGGCGGCCACAACCCGGAAAAACGGGCGAAAAAAGTGATCACACGCGGAGGGGGCAGCGTGTGATCACTTTCTGCGCGCCATTTTCGCATTCTCGGCCCTCACGCGAGGCCCGAGATTTCGCTGAGCGGACTCGCTCGGTCCGGGTTCAGATGCGGGATCCGCCCAGCCAACCGCGCCCTACAGATGTGATTCTGGCCGCGGAAATGGGGCCCGCCAGTAGGTCCGCCGCTCCGTTTCCAGGCGCGGGTCGGCCGCCTCGAGCTCGTGAGCCCTCTCGATTTGCGGGGCAATCTCGGCATAGTTGTTCAGTCCCCAAGTCAACGCACACAGCAGTTGGGGCTGCTGAATCAGGGATAGCTCATGCGACATGAGCTCGTCATCGAACCCGCACTCCGACCAGGCCAACAGTACCGACCAGACCGGCGGGCCGGCGACCCGGATGTGCGCGACTACCTGGCCTAGGAACCGACATGGGCGATACTCGATGACATCGGCCGGGTCGAGCTCCGCCATCTCGGGCGCGTCGTCGTCGTCATCGTCATTGCCAAACGGACCGGTTGGGGCGTGGAACACGAGCGCTGGCCTCCGCAGGATGGGTTGACCAACACGCTACCGGGCCGGCCCGACACCGCCGGGATCCCTGTCGGTGGGACGGGTCCGAGATGTGGGGATGGGGCCGGCGGCGGCCCCGGTTCAGCCCGCTCTATCCACTAGGTGCGGCGCTCGAACCGCGAGCTCCCGGCTCTCCACGTCCGGCGATTGCAGCATCGGAAGAAGGTCGTGGGCGGTGATTCCGGATAGGTCGCCGGCGTCGAGCAGGGCGTCCAGTAGGTGGCGACGAGGACCGTGGTCTTCGGTGGGAACCGTGTTGTTGCTGCCGTAGACGACCACGGTCCCCTCGGTGTGGCGAAGCAAGCATCTCCAGAACAGCCCTCGCCGACGGGCCGGGGTGGCTGCTAGGCACCGGTCGGCCACGTGGTCGAGGTGCGCTGCGTACTCGTGCCGCGGGAGCATGACGTTGCGGATGCGGCCCGACGAGTCGATGCGCCACTGGGCGGCGGTCAGCAGCGGGAAGAGAAGGGAGGTCTCGGATGCCCGCATGGTGGAGCTGGTGGCGAGGGTGGCGGGCGGGGTGGACAACGAGAGCTTGGTATGGGCTCGGCACCCAAGTCAACGCCCGCCCGAAGGTCCGCCGAAGCATCCGGCCGCCGCTCTCGCCGTCGTGTCGTGCCCGCGCAGCGGCCGGGAGTTAGGCGATCGTAGACACGGTTAACGCGGGCGCATGGTGGGGTATCGGGGGATTTTGGGGCTGGCGAGCTCGACCGGGTACGGTGGGCGCATGATTGACTTCGCCTCCACTCCGGCCCCAGTCCCAGCCTCTCCGCGGTACACGAGCTCGACCCGCGAGGCCGCCCGCCTGCTTGGATACGAGAGCCTCGACACGTTCTACGACCATCTCAGGCTTGGCTATATCGCCGGTGCCGAGAGGCGGGGGAGGGGCCCGCGGCCGAGGTGGTGGTTCAATCTCGCGGAGCTCGCGTACGTGGGCCCCGTAACACGCCCCGTGAACCACGCGGAGTGTCAGCAGGCTGAAAGACGAGCACGAATAGAGGCCACGTCGGCCGACGACTGGGAGAGCCCCTACTCGCGAAGAGCTCGCAGCCGGGCCGCCAACTAGGCGGCCTTTTTCTTTTTCACCTTCCGCTTCCGCGTCTTCGCCGGTGCTTGCGCCTGGCGATACTCAGCGAGGGCCACCGCGTAGTCGAGCTCCGTCCAGCCCGGGACAGGGTTCATGGATGCATGCGTGTAAATCTTGGTGGTCGTGCTCGCGGCCACGTGGCCCACTTCGTTCATAATGGTCTGCAAGTGGACCGGAACGACTTCTATCTCGCCACCCCTTACTACCTGGGTGTACATCCTCGAGCGCGCGGTGATGTACGAGTGCCTGAGTGCGTGGTCGGTAATGTGCTTCGTGACTCCGGCTGCCTTTAGGTCGCGCGCCATCGACTCGCGAAGGTCTCTCCACATCTGCCCCTCCGGGTTAGGGAACAGCAGGCCGCCGCGCGGTGGGTTCACGCGCTTCATGTAGGCCGCCATGATTCGGCCGTGCGCGGGCCAGAGCGAGAAGATTCGCTGGCACTTCTCGTTGTCCTTGAGTCGGCGCCACTGGTTCGGCCGGATGTGAATCGTGCCGGCTCCGTGGACGCCTCCCGTCAACGAAAGGTCTCGCACCTCCAGTCCTAGTATTTCTCGCTCGCGTGGACCCATATACGCCTCGCACGACAGGATCTCGGGCCAAGCCATGCAAGCGCGCGGACCGTACGAGTCGCGCGCTGCAAACGAGACCTCGAGCAGGAGCCCCAGCTCCCACGGCTCGAGCCAGTCACTTTCGAAAGACAGATCGCGCTTCGGAATCGCGCTATGTCGATGCACTGGACTGCCCTCCATCAGCCCCGCGTCGACGATGTGCCGGTAGAAGCCCTTCAGGTAGTTGAAGTGCTTTACCACCGTGTTGCGGCTCAGTCTATCGGCATCGGGCCCGCGCGACTCGTAAAGGAGCTTCTCCAGCTCTCCGATGTGTCGTCGCTGGACCTCGGTCCACTGCATGACGCCGAACTTCTCGTGCAAGATCTTCCAGCAGCGTCGCACGCACGTCCACGCCTGGTCGGCCGTGTGCTGAGTCATCTCACCGTTCCGCAGCTTGCGATCGAGGTATTCTCGGAGCTGGGTTTGCGGGCCGGCAATGACGGCCGGCGTGCCGACCGGCTGCCCGCCGGCGAGCGCTGCGAGTTCGTTGATAGCAAGCCTGCGCGCCTCCTTCAGGTCGGTCGTCCCGCTCGAGCTGCCGGGTGGCTTTAGGGTGGGACGGCCGCGCTTGTATTTCCGGAGATCGAGTGCGTACGTTCCCTCAGGACGTAGTTCGATGCGCGCGCGCAGGATACTTCCGTCGGGTTTGGCGTACTCCACGACGTGGCCGACTTTGGCGATTCGGGGCATTTGGTAGGGTCGGTTTGTCAGACACAGGGGAGCTATTCGCGATGACGAGCGAGTTTTCTCTCTGTAACCGCGAAAGTCCAGTCTGACAAACGGAGGACTCAAAATCCCCCGGCCTTCGGGCCTTGCGGGTTCGAGTCCCGCCCCGGGTACTGCGCTCCGGCCATCGTGGCCGGAGCGCGTTTCGCATCCAGGCCCCACGAAGGTGCCCCGGGCGCACGCCAGTGCCCCCTGATGCACGACGCTGCCGCGCGCCTTCCGCCTCACACTCACGGTACACGTCCTCAGCACTCCATCGTGTGCGTGCGTTGACTCAATGCTCCCACGAGCGCCAGCCCACCGCTGGCGATGTGGTCACGTAGCGCGCAACCCGGTTCCGTAGCGCGTGCGCGGACCTGCCGAGCTCCCGACAACATGACCTGGACCCGACCTGGATGCAAACTCGATCCACCCCACTGGCCGTGCTGGTCGTGGATGATGAACCGGCCGTTCGCGAAGTCCTCGCTCTGAGAATAGGAGGCTGGGGCCACGAGGTGACCACGGTAGCCGACGCCACCGAGGCAGAGAGGGCCGTCGATCGCTCCAGACCGGATCTCGTCCTCTCCGATGTCGTCCTCCCCGGCAGCTCGGGACTCGAGCTTCTCAGACGGCTGAAGCGGCGCAACGAGTCCCTCCCAGTCGTCATGATCACGGCTCACGGCAACGTGGACGCCGCCGTCCAGGCGATGAAATCGGGTGCCACCGACTACATCACCAAGCCGCTGGACTATGTGTCGCTCCGCGCATTGCTCGACGCGGTCTCCGAGGACCTTCGCCTCCGCAGCGAAAACCGCGCGCTCGACGCGACGATCGATGGCTCCATCGGCCCCGGTGGGCTGGTGGGCGAGAGCAGAGCGATGCGCGAGCTCGGCCGGCTCATCGAGCTCCTGGCATCCAGCGACGCTTCCGCGCTCATCACGGGCGAGAGTGGCACAGGCAAGGAGGTCGTCGCCCGTACGGTGCACCTCCTCAGCTCCCGCCGTCAGCGGCCGTTCGTTGCGGTCAACACAGCCGCCATCCCGGAAGGGCTGATCGAGAGCGAGCTGTTCGGACACGAGCAGGGAGCGTTCACCGGAGCGACGCGGGCGCGCGCCGGCTGCTTCGAGATGGCCCACGGAGGAACTCTCTTCCTCGACGAGATCACCGAGATGCCGCTGGCCTTCCAGCCGAAGTTGCTGCGCATTCTCGAGGAGGGCCGCACCCGGCGCCTCGGCGGAGGACGCGAGGTCACCTTCGACGTGAGAGTCCTCGCGGCCACCAACCGCTCGCCCGCGGACACCGTTCGCAACGGCTCGCTGCGTGAGGATCTCTTCTATCGGCTCAACGTGTTCGAGATAGCCCTCCCGCCGCTGCGCGAGCGCACCGATGACATCCCTCTCCTGACGCGGCACTTCGTGCGCGAGTTCGCCCGGAAGCATCAACTCGACGTCGAGGGCGTGCGCGACTCCGTACGGGAGCGGCTCATCACCCATAGCTGGCCCGGCAACGTGCGGGAGCTGCGCAACGTGGTCGAGCGAGCGATGATCGTGGCGCGGTCCGGCTGGATCGAGACGCGGCACCTGCCACCGTATCTGCAGGCGCTCAGAGCGGGCGGCGAACCGACGATCCGGCTCCCCACCGACACGACGCTCGCCCAGGCCGAGCGGCTTCTGATCCTGCAGACGCTGGAGCGCCTGGACCACAACAAGGCGGCCGCGGCGCGCCAGCTCGGGCTCGACGTGAAAACGATCCGCAACAAGCTGCGTCAGTACGGGCTCGGATGAGGATCGCGACGAAGCTCTCGGCCGGAGCCGCGCTCCACATCGTGGTTCTCGCCGCGCTCCTCGCGTATCACGTCCGCACGATACGCAACGCCGTATCCACGGGGCAGGAGCTCTCCGAAATCTCGCTGCGCATTCACGTCACGTCCACGCAGCAGCGCGTTCGCCTGAGCCGCCTCGGTGAAAGCGCCGCGAAGTACGCGGTCACGCGGGATCCGGGCTACCTCGAGCGCTTCCAGGAGCTGCGTGCCTCGTACGGTGGCGCGCTGGAGCAACTGCGCTCGCTTCCCCTCACCGGGAGCGAACAGCGGGAGCTCGACTCGCTCGTCGCCCAGTGGGCGGAGCTCGATACTCTGGCCGACCACTTCATCGAGGCGATGCATGTCCCGGCCCGCGCCGCGCCGCACGACTCGCTCGCACGCCTGCAACTACTCATCGCCGCTCTCCGTCTTCAGACGCAGCACATGAGCGAGGCATCGCAGTCCGTCATGGTGGCGCGGCTGGAGCGTTCGGCACTGGCCGCGCGCAAGGCCGAACGACTCTCCTGGCTCGGGACGGGAGGCGCCCTGCTCCTCAGCGTGGTCGTGTCGGCGCTGATCGTCCGCTCCATCGTGGGGCCGCTCCGCAGGCTGGCGCACGGAACGCGCGAGGTGGCCCGCGGGCGCTTCGACTACCGACTCGACAGCAGCGGCGCCGACGAGCTCGCACAGGTCGCCGGAGACTTCGACACCATGACCGCCCGCCTCGGTGAGCTGGATCGCATGAAGCGCGACTTCACCTCCAGGATATCCCATGACCTCAAGACACCCATCGCATCGATGCGGGAAACGACCGACATCCTGCTGGACGAGCTACCCGGACCGTTGACCGACACCCAGCGCCGACTGCTCCTGCTCAATCAGCAGAGCGGCGTGCATCTCTCGTCCATGGTGGCCAAGCTGCTGGACCTCTCCAGACTCGAGTCCGGTGTCGGCCAGGAGCTGCGCTGGCTCGAGCCCGCCCAGCTCGTACGCCACGCCGCGAGCCAGAGTGCCGCGGCCTGCGCCGACAAGGCTATCGGCATCACCGTGGAGACGTCGGAGCCGCGCATCCTCGCGCGCTGCGATGCGGACGGGATGCTTCAACTGCTTCACAACCTCATCGAGAACGCGATCAAGTTCTCGCCGCCGGGCGGCAAGATCCGCATCGAGCTCCGCACGCTGTGCGAACGCGAGGAGCACATCCCACCCGAGTCGTGGGCGCTCCTCGCCGACCGCCATCCATCGTCCGAGGTGCTGCTCATCACCGTGGCGGACAACGGACCCGGCGTCGGCGACGAACACAAGGCCAGGCTCTTCGAGCGCTTCTACCAGACCGAGGCGGGAAGGGCGGTGCCCAATCGGGGCGTGGGCCTGGGGCTGACCATCTGCCGGGAGATAGTGAGCGCGCACGGCGGCGCCATCTGGGCAGCGGACAACCCGGCGGGAGGCACGATCTTCCACATCCTCATCCCGGGTGCGATCACGGAGGCCGCGGGTGAGCAGCTCTCCATCACCGCGGCGGCCTCGGAGGCCGGCTGATGGCGCGGCCCGCCGGGTGGCTCGTCATCGTAGTCACCATGCTCGCCTCCACGGCGTGCGCGAGCTCCGAGTTCGATCGCTATCTCCGAGCGCAGCGGTGGGCGGACGCGGAGCGCGCTTTCGCCATGGACTCTTCGCTGCAGCACGACCCGCGCGCGCTCTTCGATGCTGCCATGCTCTACCTCGCGCCGGACGGCGGAAGCTACGACCCGGAGCGAGGACGCGAGCTGTTGGAGCGGCTCGTGGAGCTCGACGCGAAGCCGGAGTTGGCGCAGCGAGCCCGGAGCATCCTCGCCATCCTCGGCGATCTCGATCGCGCGACCGCCAACGCCGCGACCTTGCACGAGGAGTCCACCCGGCAGATCACCGCGCTGACTGCCGACGTGGAGCGCATGAGGGAAGCCGTGGCACGACTGGAGGAGAGCCTGCGAGACGAGAAGGAGGAGCACGACCTCCTGCGCCGGATTGCGGAGCGGCTGGAAGGCGACCTGCGCGACCGCGATCTCCAGCTGCGCGCGCTGCATGAGGAGCTCGACCGGCTCAAGGCGATCGATCTCGACCCGGCGCGCCGCTCGAGAGCCGCTGGCGCCGCCGCTGGCGCCGCCTCCGCCACGCAGCGACCTCACTGACGGCGGCCGGTGCGGACGCCATTCCGGTCACCATTCCGGCCGCCGTTCGGCAACGGCGAGTGACCGAAGTGACTGAGCGGCTACGAACGGCTACGAACGAACGACCGGCGGTGATTTTCAGCGACTGCCAACGACCGCCGGCGATCTTCCGGCAATCGCCGGCGATTGCCGGCGATTTTCAGCGACTGCCGGAAGATCGCCGGCCCCGAGGCCACACCCGCCGTCGCGCTCCGCGGGTGTGGCCTGACCGGGTACCGACTTCCTACTTCTCCTCGCCGCCCGCCGCGACGCTCACCTCTCCCGTGCAGCTGCCGCCGGTGCCCTTGAGCGTCACCGTCCACTCGCCCGCCACCGCCTCGGAAGTATTGAGCATCATGCGGACCGACTGCGGCCGCGCATTCTCCTCGCTGGCGACTCCCAGCACGGCGATCTTGCTCTCGGGTTGAAACTCGGCGCTCAGCGAGTCTCCGATCGCCTCGCTGTAACGCGCATGCACGGCGAACGGCTCGCTGCTCACGGCGATGGATGCGCCATCGAACGTCACGGTGCAGGCCACCGGCGCGGGTTCCGACGGGAGAGCGGCGTGCAGCTCGCGCGCCGTCCAGGTGTACGCCGCGACGACAGCGAGTCCGACTGCCAGCCGCGCGTGGATTGACTTGCGCATGGATCGTTGCTCCTGGTGGAGTGAAGCCCAGGCAATCGCCGTGGCGGCGTTTGCCATCCAAGCTCGCCGCCGAGCCTGCCGCGGCGAGCGACGGGCCCCAAAGCAACCAGCATGCCGCGTGGGGGTCTGCAGTTATATGATTGTATCACAATCACTTGGATCAGCCGCGCTGCGCTCTTCCGCACCCGCCGAGCGGGGAACGGGGAAATTTTCCCGGAGCGGATTCCCCCGGCTCCGCCGCCACGCGGACCCGTGCTGCCCCGCAGATCGCGCCCGCGGCTCGTCGCGCATCGCAGCCTCCCGGGTGCGCCTCTCGGGCGTGCCTCTCGAACGCGCATCTCGAACACGCATCTCGGGCGCGCCGCACGGAGCTCCGGGGTACGGCACCTGGCGCCGGTGATACCTAGACGTCTATGTCTCCTGGTGCCAGGCCGCCAACGCTGTCAGCCGCCTGCCAGCGACTGCCGATCCGCCTCGCACGCCTCGCTCGCACGCCTCGATTGGTGGCGCCGCTCCACAGATTATACATTATCTGACCGAGTCGAGGCGGGGGCGCCACGTCGTCCCCGCCCGTTCCACTTTGGAGCCACACCATGACCCTTAGCGTCAATTCGAGCAGCGCCGAGCCGGCAACGTTCGATACACCCCTTCTCGTCATCGCCCTCGCCAGGAACGCCTCGCTCCCCGCGCCGCTCGGCGCGCTCGACCAGTCGCTCGGCGGAACTCTGAGTCGCTCCGTCTCGCGCCGCGACTTCCGCGGCGACCGCGACGAAGTGCTGCACCTCGCCGGCACCGACGGGGGACCGAAGCGAATCCTCCTGGTAGGACTTGGTGAGCCGGGCAACCGCGCCGACGCGCTGCGCAGGGGCGCCAGCATCGCCGCGCGGCAGGCGCGGAAGCTGGGTGTGGCATCGCTCGCCTGGTACGCCGCCGATGCGGACGAAGCCGGCGTGGAAGCGGCCGCCGTGGGGCTCACGCTCGGAGCGTGGCGGTACGACGACCTCAAGTCGCCGCCGAGCGCCGAGGAGCGCAGGCCCGAGCTCGAGAGCGCCACGGTGCTCGCGGGAGGCGACGACACGGCGCGCGCGGTGGCCAGCGGCTCCGCCGTGGGCGAGGGAATCGCTCTGTCGCGCCGCCTCGCCATGATGCCGGGCAACCTCTGTACGCCCGACTACCTCGCGGAAACGGCGCGCTCCATCGCGAACCGGCACGGGATGCAGATCACGGTCCTCGGACGCGAGGAGATGCAGCAGCAGAAGATGGGCTCCTTCCTCGCCGTCGCGCAGGGAACGCCGCAGGAGCCGCGCCTCATAGCACTCGAGTATCGCAGGGGCACCGCCGACGCGAAGCCGCTCGTGCTGGTGGGGAAGGGGCTCTGCTTCGACTCTGGCGGCATCTCCATCAAGCCGGCGCAGGGGATGGAGGCGATGAAGTTCGACATGTGCGGCGCCGCGGGCGTGCTCGGCGCCATGGAAGCGATCGCGCGGCTCGGCCTCGCCATCAACGTCGTCGGACTCGTGGGCAGCACCACCAACATGCCGTCCGGATCGGCGGTGAAGCCGGGCGACGTGGTGCAGAGCCACAGTGGAAAGTTCATCGAGATCATCAACACCGATGCCGAAGGGCGCCTCGTCCTCGCGGACGTCCTCTCGTACGCCCGGCGCTTCGATCCCGCGGCGGTGGTCGACGCCGCCACTCTCACCGGCGCCTGCGTGGTGGCGCTCGGCCACACCGCCACGGGCGTCTTCGGGAACGACGAGAAGCTCATCCAGGAAGTGCTCGCGGCCGGGAAGCGATCGGGCGAGCTGGGATGGCAGCTTCCGCTGTTCGATGAATATCGCGAGCTGATGCGCAGCGACGTCGCCGACATCAAGAACTCCGGCGGGCGCGCCGCGGGTGCCAGCACCGCGGGAATCTTCCTCAAGGAGTTCGCGGGGAGCTACCCGTGGGTGCATCTGGACATCGCGGGCACCGCGTACACGGAGTCGGATCTCGGTTACATCCCCAAAGGGCCCACCGGCATTCCGGTGGGGACGTTCGTGGAGATCGCGCGCGGGAGGGCGAGCTGACTCTCGGCGCTCGTCGCGTGGCGTGGCTGGCCGGCATCATCTGCATCGCCGGCGCCGCCATCCCAGCGACCGCCGCCGCGCAGCGCACGGTGCGCGATACCGCGAGCGCGCCGCCGGACACCACGCAGCGCCCCGCGGTGCCGCTCCCTTCGGACACCCTCTCCGACACGACGAAAGTTCCGAAGGACACGATCAAGACGCCGCTCGCGCACTCGGAGCGCCCGGCGCTCGTGGATGGCGTCATCCAGTACCACTGGGACCGCGACTCGCTCTTCGCTTCCGGTGCGCTCACGCTCGGCGACCTGCTCGGTCGGATCCCGGGCGTCACGCAGATCCGCTCCGGGTGGCTCGGCTCGCCGGAGTTCGCTTCGTACATGGGGAACTCGGGCCGGGTGCGAGTCTTCTACGACGGCGTGGAGCTCGACCCGTTCGATCCGCGCAACGGTGGCGTGCCCGACATGACCGACGTTCCGCTCTGGTCGCTCGAGGACATCACCGTGGAGCGCGGCGCCAACGAGATACGCGTGTACGTGCGGAGCTGGAGCATCACGCACACGGCCACCAACACGCGCGTGGACGTGATGACCGGCGACCAGGGCACCAATCTCTACCACGCGTTCTACGGTAAGCGCTTCGGCAACGGGATAGCGCTCCAGTTGGCGGGACAGCAGTACGGAACTTCCGAGAACAACACTTTGGGCGGCGGGAGCGATCTCGCGCTGATGGGACGCCTCGGCTGGGCCAGCGGGAAGTGGAGCCTCGACGCCTTCGCGACGCGCTCCAGCCGCACGCGCGACGAGCAGGATCCGCAGCGCAGCGTCACGGGCGGCGTGCCGCGCCAGGAGCGCACGCGCACCGACGCGTACGTGCGCGGCGGCTACGGCGACCCCGACTCCGCGGGCGGTTGGGCACAGCTCATGGTGGCCAACGAGAAGTTCGATGAGCACACGCCCTTCCGCGAGCAGCCGCTTCCCTTCGCCGGCCCCGACGCCGCCGATACCGTGCTCAGTGGCACGCAGTACGTGGCCACGGCGGGGCTCAACCGCGGCCGCTTCCGCTTCAGCGCTGCCGAGCGCCATCACTCTCTCGACAGCGGCAGCGTCAACGCGATCTCGGGCAGAGCCAGCTTCGTGCACCCGCTCGTCGCGCTCTCGCTCTACGCCGAGCATCGCGGCTCGGACACCACGTCGCTGGAGGAAGCTTCCGCGCGCTTCACACCGGTGGACTTCCTGGCGGTAGCGGGTACGATAGCGCGGCGGCACGGTGGCGCAGACGGAATAGATGCCGTGGACCTGCGCGGCGAAGTGGGAGCGCGCTTCGGGCACCTCTGGGTCTCCGGCGGCGTGATGCGGCGGGGCGAAGAGACGCTCCCCGCGCTCATCGCCTTCGACACCAGCTACGCGCCCGTGCGCGAGGAGGCCGCCACGGGAATCTTCGGCGCGGCACGCGGGAAGATCTACAAGGACGTGGGCATGGATGTCTACGGAGTTCGCTGGAACAACTCCGGTTTCTACCGGCCCCAGATGCAGTCGCGCGAAGAGCTCTACATCCAGACCGATTGGCTGAGCCGCTTCCCGAGCGGGGACTTCGGCTTCCTCGGCTCGGTGGCCCACGAATACCGGCAGACCACGTACTTCCCGAGCGCCTCGATCATCCCCGAGCAGCCACCCACGGTGGTTTCGGCTTTCTACAGCCACGTGCTGATCACCCGGCTGGAGGTCCGGATCCAGAACGCGGTGATCTTCTGGAACGCGGCCTTCGGGATCAGCCCACCGATCTACGAGTACGTGCCCGGAATGCTACAGCCCCGCCAGCGCCAGTTGTACGGCGTGAGGTGGCAGTTCTGGAATTGACAAGGCCATTGTCTTACCGTAACTTACGCGGCTCTACATGATTCGGAGCATGACCGGCTTCGGAGCCGCCACCGGCCGCGTGGGCAAGCAGCGGGTCACGATCGAGCTGCGCACCGTGAACCACCGCTTCTTCAATCCCCACGTGAAGCTCCCATCGTCTCTCACGCGATGGGAAGCCGAGGTGCGCGAGCAACTCAGGCGCTCCATAGCGCGGGGCAACGTCACGCTCACCGCGCGCACGGAGCGCGAGGCCGCGGAGCCGCTGTCCATAGACGAGGATCGCTTCGCCGGGTTCGTGACGCAGCTTCGCGCCCTTCAACAGCGCCACGGCCTCGCCGAGGAGCTCGAAGTGGGCACGGTGCTGCGGATGCCGGAGGTGTTCTCCGCGCAGACGCAGGACGAGGTGCCCGACTCGCCCGAAGAGCTGACCGCCGTGGTGGGCGATGCGCTGCAGGCGCTCACGCGCATGCGCGAGGCGGAGGGCGGGCGCCTCGCGGCGGTGCTCGAGGAGCGGATCGCAACCGTGGGTGGAACGCTCGAGCTCATAGCGGCGCGCGCGCCGGCGCGGCTCGTGGAGGAGCGCGACCGGCTGCGCGAGAGCGTCCGCGAGCTGGCCGGCGGCGTGGACGTGGACCCGGCCCGCCTCGCGCAGGAGATCGCGATCCTGGCCGACCGGCTGGATGTGAGCGAGGAGATAGACCGCTTCCGCGCGCACATCGAGGCCTTCCGTGCGGCGCTCGGCGCGCCGTCGCGCGAGCCCGTGGGGAAACGGCTCGGCTTCCTCCTGCAGGAGATGCTGCGCGAGGCTAACACCACGGGGAGCAAGGCGCGTGACGCGGAGATGACGCACCACGTCGTCTCCATCAAGGAGGAGCTGGAACGGATCGCCGAGCAGGTGGAGAACGTCGAGTGAGGCGATGCTTCCCCATCATCCTCTCGTCGCCATCGGGCGGGGGGAAGACCACCATAGTTCACAAGCTTCTCGAGACGCGCAACGACATCGGGTACTCGGTGTCGTGCACCACGCGCCCGCCGCGTCCCGGCGAGGTGGACGGGAGGGATTACTACTTCGTTTCGATCCCGGCATTCCTCGGTCTCCAGGAGCGCGGCGAGCTGGCCGAGTCGGCGGAGGTGCACGGCCATCTGTACGGCACCCTCTGCAGCGAGGTGAATCGGGTGCTCGACTCGGGCCGGCACGTGATCATGGACATCGACGTGCAGGGCGCGCGGCAGTTCCACGCAGCCTTCCCCGAATCGGTGCTCATATACGTTCTGCCGCCATCGGGCGAGGTGCTCCTCGAACGACTGCGCGCCCGCAATACCGAGACGCGCGAAGCGCTCAAGAGGCGGCTGCTCGGCGCGCTGGTGGAGCTTCAGGCAGTTCCGATGTATCAGTACGTGGTGCTCAACGACGACCTCGAGCGCGCGGTGGCGAGCGTGGGTGGCATAGTAGACACCGAGGGGCTCCGCCGCGAGCGGATCGAGGATCTCGAGCGCGACGTGCGCGCGATCGTGGATCGCCTGGAGCTCGAGCTGGAGAGCTGAACGAAAAGGTGGAGTGCCGCACCGCGCTCCGCCCGAAAGTGGTTATCGTTCGTCAATCGTCATACGCCGGCCGCGTGTAGCCGCCGGCACGAACAGGAGGAGGTTTCACGGATGCGAGTTTTCACTCCGGCCGAGGTCGCCCGACGCGCGACCAACAAGTATCTCGGCGTGCTGATCGCCGCCAAGTACGCGCGGCTGCTCAACGAGTTCCCGCGCATCGGCTCCGACGCGCGTGAGAAGAAGCTCACCACGCGTGCGCTCGAGCAACTCACCGGCGACGAGGGGATCCGCTACCACATCGTGCCCCGCCGCGACCGGTAGCTCGTCTACGCGAATGCGCCCATACCAGGGGCGGCGCATCCTTCTCGGTGTTTCCGGCGGGATAGCGGCGT
>Ga0182741_1002017_pt1 | contig 24585 bp, 27 predicted proteins | sample eDN5th37CBELigOP_FD_128874 | JGI IMG/M metagenome (GOLD analysis project Ga0182741, IMG submission 128874) | Enriched Organic Plus compost microbial communities from Emeryville, California, USA - eDNA 5th pass 37_C BE-Lig OP (version 2) (version 2) ... | reverse complement strand
GGCCAGCATGGAATCGACCGTGGTGCGCAGCATGGCCACGGCCTCGGTCAGCCGGGCCTTTTCCTTCAGCGGATCGTCGGCGACCGGATTGGTGACCACCACGCGGGGCTCGTGCAGCCAGACCCGGCCCTCGGCCGCGCCCTCCTGCGCGGTCGAGCCGCGGAACATGACCGGAAAGCGGTGCTGGAGCGGCAGGCTGTCCGCCTGCGAGCCCAGGAAGGCGCCCAGCTCGGCCATCTCGGCCAGGACCATGGCGACCACCTCCAGCCCATAGACCTCGTCCTCGTTGAACTGGCGGGCATCGCGGGACTGCACCACCAGCACGCCCAGCTTTTCGCCGACGCGCTGGATCGGCACGCCCAGGAAGCTGGAATAGACCTCTTCGCCGGTCTCGGGCATGTAGCGGAAACCGGGCTCGGCCGGGGCATTGGCGGTGTTCACGTGCCGGCCCGAGCGGGCGACGCGGCCGACCAGCCCCTCGCCCAGGCGCAGCCGGGTCTTATGCACCGATTCGGGCTTCAGCCCCTCGGTGGCGCACAGCTCCAGCGTGGCGGGATCGCGGAAAAGATAGATCGAACAGACCTCGGTTCCCATCGAATCGGCGATGTGATGGGTGATCTGATCGAGACGGTCCTGGCCGCCCCCAGGGGCGGCCAAGGTTTCGCGCAGCCGCCGCAGCAGCTTGCGCGAGTCGCTGTCCTTGCGTTCGGGCATAATCCTCCCGCTTCAGCCTATCGGCCCGGATTCAGGGCTTTTCCAGTTCGAAGGCATCATGCAGCGCCTGAACCGCCAGTTCCATATACTTGCGGTCGATAAGCACCGAAATCTTGATCTCGCTGGTGGAGATCACCTTGATGTTGATGTTTTCATCGGCCAGCGCCTTGAACATGCGCGCGGCGACGCCGGCATGGCTGCGCATGCCGATGCCCACGACCGAGACCTTGGCGACCTCGGTATCCACGACCAGGTCGTCATAGGCGATATGGCCGGCGGCCTTGGCATCCTCCATGGCCTTGCGGGCGCGGGCGACCTGATTCACCGGGCAGGAGAAAGTCATGTCGGTCACCGAACCGGGGTGATCCTCGTAATCCTTTTCCGAGATGTTCTGGACAATCATGTCCACGTTCACGCCGGCCTCGGCCAGGGGCGCAAAGATCGCGGCCGAGATGCCGGGGCGGTCCTCGACCGTGACCAAGGTGATCTTGGCCTCTTCGCGGGAATAGGCGACGCCGTTGACGACTTTCGATTCCATGATTTCATCCTCATCGCAGACCAGGGTGCCGCTGTTCTCGTCGGTTTCCTCGAACGAGGACAGCACCCGCAGGCGGACCTTGTAGCGCATCGCCAGCTCGACCGAGCGGGTTTGCAGAACCTTGGCCCCCAGGCTGGCCAGTTCCAGCATCTCCTCGAAGGCGATCTTCTTGAGCTTGCGCGCTTTCGAGGTGATGCGCGGATCGGTGGTATAGACCCCGTCCACATCGGTATAGATGTCGCAACGCTCGGCCCCGAAGGCGGCGGCAAAGGCGACCGCCGTGGTATCCGAGCCGCCGCGGCCCAGCGTGGTGATGCGGTTGTCCGAGCCGAGCCCCTGGAAACCCGCGACCACGGCGACCCGCATGCCCTCGGCGAATTTCTGGTCGATATTGTCGCGAGGGATGGAGACGAAGCGCGCCGAGGAGTGCTGCGAGGTGGTGTTGATCGGCACCTGCCAGCCCTGCCAGCTGCGCGCGGGCACGCCCAGTTCCTGCAGGGTCAGCGCCATCAGCCCGGCGGTGACGTTCTCGCCCGAGGCGACCACGGCGTCGTATTCGCGCGCATCGAACAGCGGCGAGGTCGCCTCGACCCAGCCGACCAGTTCGTTGGTCTTGCCCGACATGGCGCTGACGATGACGATCACGTCATAGCCGCGCTCGACCTCGCGCTGAACCTTCAGCGCGGCGTTCTTGATGCGGTCCAGGTCGGCAACCGAGGTGCCGCCGAATTTCATCACCAGAAGCGGCATTCCCTTGCCCCCAGCATCACCAGTTTTCAGGGGGGCCTTCTAGGGTCGGGACGGGAAAAGAACAAGGGGCGGCAGGCATTTCCCGAACCTTCCGGTGCATTATTTTGCCAGCCCGGCCGCCGACGCGCTCGGCATCTTGATGCCGCCGGCGCAGGACCGCAAAAGGGCGGGCATGAAAGTGACGCATGACGAATCCACCTTCACCCTGACCGGCAAGATCTGGTCGGCGACCTATCCCCTGGAGGAGCTGCCGAAATGGCTGGCCTTCTATCGCGGCCGCAAGGCACGCTTTCCCAAGGCCGGCAACAGCTATGACGCCACCATCGCCGCGCTGGAGCAGCTGGAGCGGAGCCTGGCCGCGAAACGCTAGGCGTCGCTGCGGTCGCGCCAGCGGCTATGGATATTCTCGCAATGGGCCGTCTCGGCAAAGACGCGGTCCATCAGCGCCATGAAGGCGCTGCGCCAGGGCGACGGCGGCTGACGATAGACGCGCGAGCAAAGCGGCTCTGATTGCTGTCCCCCAAGGGTCCGGTTGATGCAGACGGACGCGCTCCACCAAGCGTTCATGAGAACCTCGCATACTCATCAAAACACCTTCGATCAGACGAATGTGACACCCCGAAAACAACCGGGGGCGCCCCCAGCTTCATAAAGCGGCGCTGATGCAGCAAAGTCACGCTGGCTTTTTCGGCAGGAAACCGCCGGGCTCGCCGCCGGATCCCTGCGGGAAAGCGGCGCGGGCGGCATCCGGAACAAGGCCGCAAACCGCGCTGCAAACCGGTGAGGGTCGGAAGGAACTGAGTGGTGACTGAGTGGTGGTCGGGGCGAGAGGATTCGAACCTCCGGCCTACGGTACCCAAAACCGTCGCGCTACCAGGCTGCGCTACGCCCCGGACCTGTCGCGCTGTCTAGCGGCTGACCGCGCTGGGGGAAAGGGAAAACTGAGAGGCCGCAGCACCTTCAGTCGCAGGGCGCCAGCGCATCCTGCTGCGGCAGGCGCGGATGCGACAGCACCATGCCGGGATGGATGCCCAGCCGCGCCGCGTCGCCGCCCGGCACCTCCAGCACCATCAGCCGCTCGGGCGCGGGATCGCCGGGCGCCGCGCCCGCGATCGCCGTCTCGTCCAGCGGCTTGGCCATCGGATGAACGTGGCGCACCTCGCCCCGTGCGTCGATGAAGATCATGTCCAGCGCAATCAGCGTGTTGCGCATCCAGAAGCTGACCGGCTGCGGCGATTCGTAGATGAACAGCATGCCCTGCCCCGCCGGCAGGTCGCGGCGGAACATCAGGCCCCGCGCGCGTTCCTCGTCGCTGTCCGCGATCTCGACCGCCACCTCGACCGGCTTGCCCCGACCCTGGAACAACGCCCGGTCGGGATGACACGGGGCCGCAAGGGCCGAGGATTGATTTATGACAAGAAAAGCAAGAACAACCGTAACGGCCCTCAACTTCATACCGCGCCCGCGACCAGCCGCAATTTAGCGAGCGCGGCCGCTCCCCCCGGCTGTGTCTGCCGCGCCTCGATCGCGGCTTTCTCCCAGGACAGGATTTGCGCGGCCATCATCCCCCGCCGGCCATCGACCACGCGCAGCGCGATCGCCTCGCCCACGGCCAGATCGGCAAAGCCGGAATGGCGCAACACCTCGACATGCAGGAACACGTCGGCTTTTTCGGCGAAGATATTGGCAAAGCCGAAGCCCTTGGCCTTGTCGAACCATTTCACCCGCGCCGGCAGCAGCGGCAGCTGCGCGATCTCTTCCGGCGTGGCCGAACACAGATCGGCGATGGCGGGCATCGGCTCGCTGGCAGGCGGCGTGATCTCCAGCACCTCGACCGCCTGCATGCCGCGCGGCGTCTTCTGGATGATGGCAACCACATGAGAGCCCTCGGCAACCGAGCTCTGGCCGAAATTCCTCAGTACGTTGGCGTGCAGAAGAATGTCGGCGCCACCCTCGGGATCGGTCAGAAAACCGAAGCCCTTGCTGCCATCGAACCATTTCACGACGCCCGCGATCTTGCGCTGTTGCTCGTCGTCTTCTTCCATGTCGTCCTGTCACCCGTTAGAAAACCAGAAACAACCCGAAACTCCGGTCCCGCGCCCTTCGGTCTAGGCTGAACGAAGGTGGAGCCGGATTGGTCAGGTTTTCCATACCATGGATAAATCGCGAACCCGCATCAAGGGCTAAGACGGCAGACTTGCCATAAACTTTGAATTATTTCTTGACTATTGTCCTGTCCGTCGCCGCTTTCGTCGGAAAAACCTCGTTTTGTCCAGCGAAAACGGTCATGCAGGCGGAAGGCGCCATCGGCCCAGAATTCGATCTGGACCGGGCGGATTCGATAGCCGCCCCAATGCGGCGGGCGCGGGGGATTCAACCCAAGATTGATCCCAAGCCGCGCCACATCACCCATCAGCGCACCGCGGCTGGCCAGCGGCCGGCTTTGGCGCGAGGCCCAGGCGCCGATCCGCGACTGCAAGGGACGCGAGGCGTAATAGGCATCGGCCAGGTCGGATTCGACACGGGTGACATGGCCGCGTACGCGCAGTTGCCGGCGCAGCGACTTCCAGTGCATGACGAAGGCGGCGACCCCGGTCGCCTCGATCTGGCTGCCCTTGGCGCTTTCGTAATTGGTATAGAAGACGAAGGAGCCCTCGGCCCCCGCCCCCTCGATCCCCTTCAAAAGCACCATGCGCACGTCGGGCATGCCCGCGGCATCGACGGTGGCCAGCGCCATGGCGCTGGGGTCGTTCGGCTCGGTCCTTTCGGCCTCGGCCAGCCAGCTGCGGGCGATGGCAAAGGGGTCGTCGCCGGCGAAAATTCCGCTGCGGTCGCTCATGTCTGCCTGCTTACCGACACTTGATGCCTCCATGCAGTTCGCCTAATCCTGCTGCAAACCGAAGAAGCGCGAGGGGCAGCATCATGTCAAGTGACGGCGGGAATGGGCTGATGAAGGGTCGCCGCGGCCTCATCATGGGCCTGGCGAACGACAAGTCCATCGCCTGGGGCATCGCCAAGGCGCTGGCCGAACAGGGTGCCGAGCTGGCCTTTTCCTATCAGGGCGAGGCGCTCAAGCGCCGGGTCGAGCCGCTGGCCGCGCAGATCGGCTCGGACCTGCTGGCCGAATGCGACGTGGCCGACGAGGCCTCGGTCGACGGGCTGTTCGCGACCATTGCGGAACGCTGGGACAGCCTGGACTTCATCGTCCATGCCATCGGCTTTTCCGACAAGGAGCAGCTGCGCGGCCGCTATGCCGACACCACGCGCGACAATTTCCTGATGACCATGGACATCTCGGTCTATTCCTTTACCGCCGTGGCGCGCCGCGCCGCCGCGATGATGCCGAACGGCGGCTCGATGCTGACCCTGACCTATTACGGCGCCGAGCGGGTGATGCCGCATTACAACGTCATGGGCGTCGCCAAGGCCGCGCTGGAGGCGTCGGTGCGCTACCTGGCCGAGGATTTCGGCAAGGACGGCATCCGCGTCAACGCCATCTCGGCCGGGCCGATCAAGACGCTGGCGGCCAGCGGCATCGGTGATTTCCGCTATATCCTGAAATGGAACGAGCTGAACTCGCCGCTGCGCCGCAACGTCACCATCGACGATGTCGGCAAGTCGGCGGTCTATCTCTTGTCCGACCTGGGCTCGGGCGTGACGGGCGAAACCCATCACGTCGATTCCGGCTATCACATCGTCGGCATGAAGGCCGTGGACGCCCCCGACATCGCCACGACGAAAAAGGACTGATCCTCCGCGATGAGCGCCGAACAGGTCATCGCGCTTGTCTCGGCGCTGACGCTGGCGATCCTGACGCCGGGGCCGGCGATCATCGCCACGGTGCAGACCGCCTTCCTGCATGGTCGCGCCCGCGCCCTGCCCTATGCGCTTGGACTGGCCACGGGCGCCTCGCTGTGGTGCCTGTTCGCGCTGGCCGGGCTGGCGGTGCTGTTCCGGCTGCACCCGGCGCTGTTCGTCGCGCTCAAGGTCTTTGGCGGCTTCTACCTGCTGTGGTTCGCCTGGACGCTGTGGCGCGCCTCGACCCTGCCCCTGCCGCCGGCGGCCGGCGGCGCCAGCAAGGGGTTCTGGGGCGGGATCGCGCTGAACCTCTCCAATCCCAAGCCGGCGCTGTTCTATGCCGCGTTGATCCTGTCGGTCTTTCCCGAGCCGATGGGGATCGCGCGGCAGGCGCTGATCTATGGCATCTGCCTGGGGACCGAGCTGTTCTGGTATGCGCTGGTCGCCGTTCTGATGTCGACAGCCCTCATGCGCGCGCGCTATTTTGCGGCAAAGTTCTGGATCGACCGGGCCGCCGGCATCGCCATCGCGCTGCTGGGCCTGCTTCTGATCGTCAACCACTAAGGAGCCAGCATGAACGATCGCCTGCCCCATGAACGCGGATTCCATATCAGCTGGGACCAGCTGCACCGCGACGCCCGTGCCCTGGCCTGGCGGCTCGAGGATCGCCCCTGGCGCGCGATCCTGGCCATCACCCGCGGCGGGCTGGTACCGGCGATGATCGTCGCGCGCGAACTTGACGTGCGGGTGATCGACACGATTTCCGTCAAGTCCTATCGCGGCAAGGGCGGGCAGGAGCGCGGCGAGGTCACGGTGCTGAAGGCTCCGGACCCGGCGGTGATGCAGGACGGCGACGGCATCCTGGTGGTCGACGACCTGGTCGATTCGGGGCGCACGCTGGAACATGTGCGCACCATGTATCCCAAGGCGCATTTCGCCACCGTCTATGCCAAGCCCAAGGGCCGGCCCATGGTCGAGACCTATGTGACCGAAGTCAGCCAGGACACCTGGATATTCTTCCCCTGGGACATGGCGCTGCAATACGTCCAGCCCTATCGCGGCGAGGATTGATCCCGCGCGGCATGTCGCGGGCGCGCGGCGCTTCAGGATTGCCCCGCAGATCGTCGTGGCGCATCATCGGATGGCGGGCCGGAAGCGGCCCCTGTCCTGCGAGGGAAAACGGTGATGCGTCCGATCCTCATTGTTGCGCTGTTGCTGCCGATGCCGGCGGCCGCCTTCATGGCCCGCAACGGCATGACCGTCACCCAGGCCGGCCCGACCGAGATCGCGGTCGCCTACCAGGCTCGGCGCGAGGACACCGATTATTGGTGCGCCGCGGGCGATTTTGCGCAGCGCGCCCTGGGCCAGCCTGGCAAGGCCCGGATCTGGCGCGCCACGCCCAAGCCGCGCAAGGCGGGCCAAGGGATCGTCTTCACGCTCGATCCCGCACGCAAGGCCGAAGGGGCCGGGTTGTCCGAATTCGGTTCGGGACCGCGCGACGGCTCGCTGCCGCTGGGGATGGCGGTGGGAAATTACTGTCGCAGAGACATTCCCTTTTGGCGGGACTGACTTCTGCTGCCGCATTCGGGCGCAGCGATGCTGGCAACTTGCCCGGCCGGAACCACCGCCCCCCGCCAATCCGCTAGCCGCCTTGCCGGGCCGGGCCCTCTCCTATCCGTTTCCGCGCACGAAACGCGCCGCTTCCTCGGCCGCGCGGCGCAGGGCGCGGCTCTTGTTCACCGTCTCCATGAACTCGGCCTCGGGGTCACTGTCATAGACCACGCCGCCGCCGGCCTGGATGTAAAGCGTGCCGTCCTTGATCACCCCGGTGCGCAGGGCGATGCACATGTCCATCTCGCCATTGGCGGCGAAATAGCCGACGCCGCCGGCATAGACGCCGCGCTTTTCCGGCTCCAGCTCGTCGATGATCTCCATCGCCCGGACCTTGGGCGCGCCCGAGACCGTGCCCGCCGGCATCCCCGCCAGCAGCGCCGACAGCGCGTCCTCGCCTTCGTTGAGCTCGCCCACCACGTTCGAGACGATATGCATGACGTGGGAATACCGCTCGACGATGAACTGCTCGGTGGGGGTGACCGTGCCGATGCGCGCCACCCGGCCCACGTCGTTGCGGCCGAGGTCCAGCAGCATCAGGTGTTCGGCCAGTTCCTTCTGGTCGGCCAGGAGGTCGGCCTCCAGCGCGCGGTCCTCCTCGGGCGTGGCGCCGCGCGGGCGGGTGCCGGCGATGGGGCGGATCGTCACCTCGCCTTCGCGCAGCCGCACCAGGATCTCGGGCGAGGCGCCGACGATCTGGAAGCCGCCGAAATTCAGGAAGAACATGAAGGGCGATGGGTTGGTGCGCCGCAGCGCGCGGTAAAGCGCAAAGGGCGGCAGCGGGAAATCCATCGCCCAGCGTTGCGAGGGCACCACCTGGAAGATGTCGCCGGCGCGGATGTACTCCTTGGCCTTCTCGACCGCCGCCAGATAGGCTTCCTTGCTGAAATTGCTGCGCAATTCGCCGATTTTCAGATCGTGGCCCAGGGCGCGCGGCTCGCTGGGCTGGCGGTCCAGCGCGCGCAGCGCCTCCATCACCCGCTCGGCAGCCTGGGCATAGGCGGCGCGGGCGGGGGTTTCCCCATCGTGCCAGGCCGGGGCGCAGAGCAGGACTTCGCCCTTGACCCCGTCCAGAACCGCGACGACCGAGGGGCGCATCATCATCGCATCCGGCAGGCCCAGCGGATCGGGGTTCACGTCGGGCAGGCGCTCGACCAGGCGGATCATGTCATAGCCCAGATAGCCGAAAAGCCCCGCCGCACCCGCCGGCACGCCGTCCGGCATGTCGATGCGGCTTTCCGCGATCAGGGCACGCAGGCTGTCCAGCGCCGGGCGGTCGTCACCCGCGAACTCGTCCGAATAGCGGGCGTTGCGGTTGATGCGGGCCTTGCCGTCCCGGCATTCCCAGATCAGGTCGGGCTTCATGCCGACGAAGGAATAGCGGCCGCGCAGCTCGCCGCCGGTGACGCTTTCCAGCATGAAGGAATTGGGCGCGGCCTCGGCCAGCTTCAGCATCAGGCTGACCGGCGTGTCCAGGTCGGCTGCCAGCCGGATGGTCAGAAGCTGGTTGCGCCCCTCGGCCCAGCCCCGCTCGAATGACGCGAAATCCGGGGTGATCTCCATCATTGGACCTGCGCGTTCACCGCATCCACCGCGGTCTGGTTCAGCGTCATGCCGGCCTGGGACTGCAGCGCGCGGGTGTAATAGTCGAAGACGTCCTGGCGCAGCGAATCCGCCAGCCGGGCCGAGATGCCCTCGCGGATCTGCGCGGCCTCGTCGCCCCTGGTCTCGGCCGGGTGGATCTTGTCCAGCGTGACCAGGAACACCCGGTTCTCGGCATCGACCACCTCGGTCGCGCCTTCCTCGGCGATCTCGAAGGCCTGGGTCACCACGTCCTGCGGCACGCCGTTAATGAAACCGCCGCGGGCAAGGCCGGTCGCCGGCGTGCCGGGATCGGGGGCGGGCTTCTGGTCAGCCGTGGCGGGGGCGTCGGTCCCCGGCGCGGTCGCGGCGGCGCCGAGGGCCTGGGCGACCGGCGCGGTCGCCGCCGCCGGGGCCGGCTCGATGCCGGTCTCGGCGGCCGCCTCGGCCTCGACGCGGCGCTCCTCGGCCAGGGCGAGCAGCAGGCGATGCGTCTCGTTGCGCGCCCAATCCTCGGCCACGCGCTCGCGCACCTCCTCGAAGGGGATCAGCGCCGGCGGCTCGATCTTGTCCAGCCGCAGGGCGAAGACGCCGCCGTCCCCGGTCTCGAACAGTTCGGGGAAATCCTTCTCGGTCAGCTGCGCCGCGCGCTGGCGGAACTCGGGATAGGCGTCGATGCCATTCGGATCGGCCTCGGCGCCGGGACTCCAATCGATGCGGCCGAGCTTCATCGGCGTGTCCTCGACCATGTCCTCCAGCGCCGCGCCCCCGGCCAGCAGGTCGGCGAACTCGTCCGAACGCTCCTCGATCTGGCGCCGCGCGCGGTCCACCGCGGCCTCGAGCCGCAGGTCGTCGCGCGCCTCCTCGAAGGGAATGTCCAGCGGTTCCAGGATCGCATTCATCGAAAACAGCGCCGGCCCCAGGTCGGAACCGGCCGGGCCGGCGACGCCGGGCTCCTCCAGCGCAAACACCGCCTCGCCCGCAGCACCCAGCTCGGCCTGGCTCACCTCGCCCAAGTCGATGTCGGCCAGCGTCAGCCCGCGCTCGGCGGCCAGCTGCTCGAAGGTGATCTCGCCGCGCTCGATGCGGGCCTTGGCCTCCTCGGCGGCGGCCATGGTGGGGAAGACCAGCCGCTCGACCATGCGGCGCTCGGGCTGCTGGAACTCCTCGATCCGGTCCTGGTAAAGCTCGCGCAGCGCCGCCTCGTCGACCTCGACCTCGCCCTCCAGCATCTCGGGGGTCAGCCAGACATAGGTGATCTGGCGGATCTCGGGCGCGGTGAAGCGGTCGGCATTGGCCTTGTGCCAGGCTTGCAGCGTCGCCTCGTCGGGGGTGGAAACCGGCGCGGGCAGATCCTCGGCGGTCAGTTCGCGCCAATGGATGTCGCGCGTCTCCAGCAGCCAGCCCTGGGTCTGCGCCACCACCGGCTCGGGCGCGCTGACACCGGCCAGCGCCGCGTCCTGCAGGATCAGCCGGGCCATGTCCATGCGCAGGTCATGTTCGAACTCGGCCTCGCGCATGCCCTCGCGGCGCAGCGCGTCGGCATAGATGGCGCGGTCGAACTGGCCGTTCAGGCCGCGGAAGGCGGCGATGCCGGTGATCTGCTCGGCCACCGCCTGGTCGCCGACCGAGACGCCCAGCCGGTTCGCCTCGGCCTCCAGCGCCGCGGCGGTGTAAAGCCGCACCAGCGCCGCCTGGTCCACGCCGATGGCCTTGGCCTCGGCGGCACTGATCTGCCGGCCGGTGCGGGCAGAGAAATCCTGCATCTCGGCGCGCAGGGTGCGGGCATAGTCCTGGGCCGAGATCTCGACATCGCCCACCGCGCCGATATCGGCCGTGCCGCCCGAGAAATTGGTGACGCCGAAGCCGCCCAGCCCCAGGACCAGCATGCCCATCAGCAACCAGACGATCGTCGATTTGCCCTTGCCTCGCATCTTGTCGCCGTGCCCCGCCGTTGTTCTTGCCAGTCAGCGCAAGTCTTTAGGGTGCCAAGGGCCCGGCGGCAAGAGCCGCGACGCCGCGCCGCCTTGCCCGCCGGTCACAATCCGGTCGGCCGGTCAGGGCCGGAACGCCTCGAGCCGCTGCATCAGCGCCGCGATGCCGTCCCGGTCGGCATTGGCAAAGGCGATGCGGACATGGCGCGCGCCCTGCACGTCGCCCTCGGGCATGAACATGGTGCCGGGCAGCAGCAGCACCCCCGCCTCGCGCAGCAGGCGCTGCGCAAGGTCCGGCGCAGGCATGTCGAACGGATGTTCGGCCCAGGTGAAATAGGCGCCGCAGCCCTTGACGCGCCAGCCGGGAAGCTGCGCCATGCCCTCGGCCATGGCGGCCCGGCGGGCAAGGATCTCGGCCCGCTCGCCCGCCAGCCAATCGCGCAGGTTCGCCATGCCCCAGGCCGCGCCGATCTGGCCGATCTGGCCGGCACAGATCGCGACGGTGTCGAGGAATTTCTCGATCTCGGCCATGCGGGCGGGGCTGGCGATGACCGCGCCAACGCGATGCCCGGTCAGCCGGTAGGCTTTCGAGAAGCTGTAGAGATGGATCAGCACCTCGCCCCAGTCGGGATCGGCGAACAGGTCGTGCGGCGCGCCCTCGCGGGCGTCGAAGTCGCGATAGGTCTCGTCCAGAACCAGCGCCAGGCTGCGCGACCGCGCCAGCTCGGCAAAGGCGCGCAGGGTCTCGGCCGGGTATTCCGCCCCCGAGGGGTTGTTGGGGCTGACCAGCACGATGGCCCGGCTGCGCTCGGTGACCAGCCTGGCCGCCTCGGCCGCGTCCGGCACCATCTCCGCGCCGCAGCGCACGGGGACAGTGCGGATGCCCTGCATGTCGAGCCACATCTTGTGGTTGAAATACCAGGGCGCAGGCAGGATCACCTCATCCCCCGGCCCGGCGAGGCTCTGGATCGCGGCGCAGAAAGCCTGGTTGCAGCCTTGGGTGATCGCCACCTCTTCGGGGCGGATGGTGCCGGCATAGGCGCGCGACCAGTCGCGGGCCACCGCTTCGCGCAACTCGGGACGGCCCAGCACCGGGCCATAGAGATGCGCATCGGCCCGCTCCAGCGCCGCCTCGGCCATGGCACGGCGCAGGGGCTCGGGCGGCGGCTCGACCGGCGCGGCCTGGCTGAGATTGATCAACGGCCGCTCGGGCGGAAAGGTCAGGCCGGCAAGCCAGCGCCGCGCCTCCATGACGGGCGGGCGAAAGGTCGCGGCAAGGGCGGGGTTCAGCGGCAGCATGGGACGGGCCTCAGTCGGTCAGGCGCAAGGCGCCGAAATCGGGCGGGGTGGACAGGTCGGGTCCGGCGCCGGGTGCGGACCGGGCCGGGCCCTCCTCCTGGCCGGACCCGGAGGCTTCCGGCGATCGCGACGACGCCCGCGGGTCCGGCACCGCGGCACCGGACATCGCCGCCCCGGTTCCGGGCGCCGCTTCGGGACCGGCCGATGCCTCGGGCCCTGGGGCGACGGCCGGCGACGGATGCGCGCTTCCGGCCGGCTGCGTCCCGGCGGAAACGGCAGGGGCCTCGGGCGCCGCTTGGCGCCGCGCCTCTGGCGCTGGCTCGGGCGGCGGGGCGGCGGGCAGCGGTGGGGGCGCAGTTGCGGCCGGTTCCGACCCTGCGGAAACGGCGGGCGCGGCGGGGGCCTCTGCGGCCGGTTGGGACAGCGCGTCGGCGGATGCCGCGTCCGGCCCGGGCGCGGGGGCCGGCATGGTACGTTCAGGGGCGCGGTCCAGCGCCGGCACCACCACCTGGCCGGGCGGCGGCACGGGGACCGGCGCCTCGGCTGCCGGATCGGGCAGGTCGACCGGATCGGCCTCGGGCAAGGCGATCTCGGGCGCGACGGGGCTTTCGGCGGGTGCAAGCGGGCGCAGCCCGGCCGGATCGGCGGGCGCCGGCGCAGGCTCGTCGGCCGGGCGCGGCGCCAGCGGGGCCGCGGCGGGGCGCGGCACCCCGGCGGCAAGCGGCGCAGGGGCCTGCGGCTGCATGTCGCTGGCGTTCGAGAACCCGGAACCCGCCGGGACGGACAGCGTCTCGGCCGCCGGGCCCTGGCCGGCGGCGGGTGCCTCGGGGCGCGGCGGCTGCGGCAACGCCAGCGACAGCCCGACCAGCGCCGCGCCGCAGACCAGCGCGCCATGAACCAGACCCGTCGCGAACCCTCTTGCCATGTCCTTGCCCAGCCCCTGCCCCACATGCCGCGCCGCATGCGCCCCAGCGCGGTTTTTCTTGCCCTGCGCTCTTGACCCGCGGCAAGGCTTTAGCCCATCTATAGCCGCAGAATTTCCGGGGTTCATCCCCCAATGCAAGGCGCCCCAGCCGGAAGGCCCAGACCATGATCCTGCTCATCGACAATTACGACAGCTTCACCTGGAACCTCGTGCATTACATGGGCGAGGCCGGGGCCGAGGTCGTCGTGCGCCGCAACGACGCCCTGTCCGTCGACGAGGCGCTGGGGATGGGCGCGCAGGGCATCGTGATCTCGCCCGGCCCCTGCGATCCGGCCCATGCCGGGATCATCGTGCCGCTGATCCGCGCGGCGGCGGAAAAGGGCGTGCCGCTGTTCGGGGTCTGCCTGGGCCACCAGGCCATCGGCGAGGCCTTCGGCGGCAAGGTGGTGCGCGCCAGCCGCATCGTGCATGGCAAGACCGACGCCATCACCCATGACGGAACCGGCGTGTTCGCCGGCCTGCCCTCGCCGCTGACCGCGACGCGCTACCATTCGCTGACCGTGGAACCGGAAAGCCTGCCCGATTGCCTGCGCGTCACCGCCACCGCCGCCGACGGCACCATCATGGGGCTGATGCACCGGACCCTGCCGGTCGAGGGCGTGCAGTTCCATCCCGAAAGCATCGCCTCGGAATATGGCCACGACATGATCCGCAACTTCCTGCGCCGCTGCTCGAACCTGGACCGCGCCGCATGAGCGCGCCGACCGACATCCGCCCGCTGATCGGCCTGGCCGCCAGCCGGCCGCTGACCGGGACCGAGGCCGAGGCAGCCTTTTCCGCCCTGTTCGAGGGCGCCGCCACCCCCGCCCAGATCGGCGGCCTGCTGATGGCCATGCGCGTGCGCGGCGAGACGGTCGAGGAAATGGCTGCCGCCACCCGCGCCATGCGCGCGCGGATGAACCGCATCAAGGCCCCCGAGGGCGCCATGGACATCGTCGGCACCGGCGGCGACGGCAAGGGCACGCTGAACATCTCGACCGCCACCGCCTTCGTGGTCGCGGGCGCCGGCGTGCCGGTCGCCAAGCATGGCAACCGCAACCTGTCCTCGAAATCCGGCTCGGCCGATGCCATCACCCATCTGGGGCTGAACGTGATGGGCACCCCCGAGATCGCCGAGGCCGCGCTGGCCGCGACCGGCATCTGCTTCATGATGGCGCCGGTGCATCACCCCGCCATGCGCCATGTCGGTCCGGCGCGGGCTGAACTGGGCACCCGCACCATCTTCAACCTGCTGGGGCCGATGACCAATCCCGGCTCGGTCAAGCGGCAGCTGACGGGCACCTTCGACAAGGTCTGGAACCGGCCGATGGCCGAGACGCTGCGCGAACTGGGCTCGGAATGCGCCTGGCTGGTGCATGGCGGCGACGGCACCGACGAGATCTCGATCGCCGAGCCGACCTGGGTGGCGCAGCTCAAGGACGGCGAGATCACCGAGTTCCAGGTCTCGCCCGAGGATGCCGGCCTGCCGGTGCATCCGTTCGAGGCGATCCTGGGCGGCGATCCGGCGCAGAACGCCGCGGCGCTGCGGGCGCTGCTGGACGGCGCGCCGGGCGCCTATCGCGATGCCGTGCTGCTGAATGCCGCCGCCGCGCTGTTGATCGCCGGCAAGGCCGCATCGCTGCGCGAAGGAGCCGAGATCGCCCGCGATTCCATCGACAGCGGCAAGGCCAGGGCCAAGCTGGCCGCGCTGGCCGCCCAGGTCGGCGCGCCGGCCGAGCCCCATGGCTGAGCCCATCCCCGTTCCCGGCGCCTGGGCCGGCCTGCCGTTCTTTCGCCAGGACTGGCCGGCCATCGCGGCCCGGTTGCGGGACCGCGACTGGCTGCCCGGCCCCGCCCGCGTCTTCGCCGCGCTGGAGCTGACGCCGCCGGAGCAGGTCCGGGTGGTGATCCTGGGGCAAGACCCCTATCCCACGCCGGGCCATGCCAACGGGCTGGCCTTTTCGGTCACGCCGGAAACCGCGCTGCCGCGCTCGCTGCGAAACATCTATGCCGAGATGCGCGAGGATATCGGCGCCGCCCCCCCGAACGGCGACCTGAGCCATTGGGCGCGGCAGGGGGTGCTGCTTCTGAACACCGCGCTGTCCGTGCTGCCCGGCCAAGCCGGCGTCCATGCGAAATGGGGCTGGGAGAAGCTGGCGCGGCAGGCCGTCGCCCGCGCGCAGGCCGAGCGCCCGCTGGCCTTCATCCTCTGGGGCGGCCACGCGCAAAAGGCGCTGACCGGGCTGCCGCGTCCGCAGGATCTGGTGATCGAAAGCGCCCATCCCTCACCGCTATCGGCGCGGCGCGGCTTCTTCGGCTCGCGCCCCTTCGGCCGGGTCAACGACTGGCTGCGGTCGCGGGGCGAGCCGGTGATCGACTGGGCCCTTTCCGAAACCGCCGCCGCGGGGTAAACCGACGTCATGGATATTCTCGACCGCATCAAGGCCTACAAGCTGGAAGAAATCGCCGCCGCCAAGGCCGCCCGGCCGCTGTCGGGCATCGAGGCCGCGGCCCGCGAAGCCTCGCCCCCCCGCGGCTTTGCCCGCGCGCTGGCCGCGAAGGCCGCGACCGGCCATGCGCTGATCGCCGAGATCAAGAAGGCCAGCCCCTCCAAGGGGTTGATCCGCCCGGATTTCGACCCGCCGGCGCTGGCCCGCGCCTATGAGGCCGGGGGGGCGGCCTGCCTTTCGGTGCTGACCGACGCCCCCAGCTTTCAGGGCGCGCCCGAATTCCTGACCACCGCGCGCGATGCCTGCGGCCTGCCGGCGCTGCGCAAGGACTTCCTCTACGACACCTATCAGGTGGCCGAGGCCCGCGCCTGGGGTGCCGATTGCATCCTGATCATCATGGCCTCGGTCGACGACACCTTGGCCGCCGAGCTTGAGGATGCGGCCTTCCACTGGGGCATGGACGCGCTGGTCGAGGTGCATGACCGCGCCGAACTCGACCGCGCGCTACGCCTGAAGTCGCCGCTGATCGGGGTGAACAACCGCAACCTGAAGACCTTCGAGGTCAGCCTGGAGGTGACGCTGGACCTGGCGCCGCATGTGCCTGCGGATCGCGACCTGGTCTGCGAAAGCGGGCTGTTCACGCCTGCCGACCTGAACCGCATGGCCGGGGCCGGGGTCAGGCGCTTCCTGATCGGCGAAAGCCTGATGCGCCAGCCGGACGTGACCGGCGCCACCCGCCAGATCCTGGGTCTTGCCGCATGAGCTTGACGCATTTCGACGCCCAGGGCCAGGCGCATATGGTCGATGTCTCGGACAAGCCCGAGACCGCGCGCGAGGCGGTGGCCGAGGGCATGGTGATCATGGCCCCCGAAACGCTGGTGCTGGCGCAGGGCGGCGCGGCCAAGGGCGACGTGATGGGCGTGGCGCGGCTGGCCGGCATCATGGGCGCCAAGCGCACCGCCGAGCTGATCCCGCTGTGCCACCCGCTGCCGATCACCAAGGTCTCGGTCGATCTGGCGGCCGACCCCGCCCTGCCCGGCATCCGCGTCACCGCCACCGTTCGCACCGCCGGCAAGACCGGGGTCGAGATGGAGGCGCTGACCGCCGTCTCGACCGCCTGCCTGACCGTCTATGACATGCTCAAGGCCGCGCAGAAGGACATGCGGATCGAAGGCATCCGCCTGCTGTCCAAGACCGGCGGCAAATCCGGCCCGTTCCGCGCCGCACCCTGAAGGGGGAACCCATGATCAGCGTCGAAGAAGCCCGCGCCCGCGTCCTGGCCCTTGCACCCGCCCCCGAGCCAGAGCAGGTGGCGCTGGCCGAGGCGCTTGGCCGCGCGCTGCTGGCGCCCGCCGTGGCCCGGCTGACGCAGCCGCCCTTCGACGCCTCGGCCATGGACGGCTATGCGCTGCGCTCGGCCGACCTGCCCGGCCCCTTGCCGGTAATCGGCACCGCCGCCGCCGGCCAGCCCTATGCCGGCGAAACGCACCCCGGCAGCGCCATCCGCATCTTCACCGGCGCGCCGGTTCCCGCAGGCTACGACCGCGTGGTCATGCAGGAGCTGGTGGTGCGCGAAGGCGACCACATCACGGTGGCCGAGCCCGGCCACGGTCGTAATATCCGCGCCAAGGGCAATGATTTCGCACAAGGCTCCGAGTTTCTGCCGCGGCGCCCCTTGCGCCCCGCCGATCTGGCACTCATCGCGGCAATGAACGTGCCGCAGGTGACGGTCGCGCGCCGCCCGCGCGTCGCCGTCCTGGCCGGCGGCGACGAACTGGTTCCCCCCGGCTCCGAGCCTGCGCCGGGCCAGATCATCAGCTCGAACGACCTCGCCATCGCGGCATTGGCGCGCGAAGCCGGGGCCGATCCCGTCATCCTGCCGCTCGCCCGCGACACCGAACAAAGCCTGCGCGACCGCTTTGCCCAGGCCCAAGGGTGCGACCTGATCGTAACCATCGGCGGCGCCTCGGTGGGCGATCACGACCTGATCGGCAAGGTGGCGGCCGATCTCGGCATGGAGCGGGCCTTCTACAAGCTGGCCATGCGGCCGGGCAAACCGCTGATGGCCGGGCGGATCGGCCTCGCCGCCATGCTGGGCCTGCCCGGAAACCCCGTTTCTGCCGTGGTTTGCGCGAAACTCTTCATGCAGCCGCTGATCCGGGCCATGCAGGGCCTGCCGGCGGGGCCCGAGCCCTTGCAGGCGACGCTCGCCCGCGACCTGCCGCCCGAGGGCGACCGGCAGCACTATCTGCGCGCCCGCCTCGCCCCCGGCGAGACACTGCCCCGGATCGAGCCCTTCGGCGACCAGGATTCCGCCCGGCTCTGGCTTCTGGCCGAGGCCGACGCGCTGCTGATCCGTCCCGCACACGACCCGGCACACCGGGCCGGCGAGCGCATGGGCTACCTGCCGCTCTAGCCCGGTTAACCGGAAATTTACCCGAATCGCCATAACGATTGACGCATGGGACGGGGCGCGCTAGAACATTCGATGAACATGATGGCGGCCGCAGCAGATCGGGGGCAGAGCATGCTGACGAAGAAACAGATCCAGCTTCTTGAATTCATTCAGGCGCGGATGGCTCGCGACGGGGTGCCGCCGTCCTTCGACGAAATGAAGCTCGCGCTGGACCTGCGCTCGAAATCGGGAATACATCGCCTCGTGACCGCCCTTGAAGAACGCGGGTTCATCCGCCGCCTGCCGCATCGCGCCCGCGCGCTGGAAATCGTCCGCCTGCCCGACAGCCTCAGCAAGGGTCCGGGCTTCCAGCCCCGCGTGATCGAAGGGGTGGTTCCCGACCGTCCCGCTCCCCTGCCGCGCGGCGCCATGGACGTCTCCGTCTCGGCCATCGAATTGCCGGTGATGGGCCGCATCGCCGCCGGCGTCCCGATCGAGGCGATCTCGGAAATCTCACATCACATCGCCGTGCCCGGCTCGATGCTCTCGGGCCAGGATCGTCATTACGCGCTTGAGGTGCGCGGCGATTCGATGATCGAGGCCGGGATCAACGACGGCGACGTGGTGGTGATCCGCGAACAGGACGCGGCCGAAAACGGCGATATCGTGGTGGCGCTGATCGAGGGTTTCGAAGCCACGCTGAAACGTTATCGCCGCAAGGGGGGCATGATCGCGCTGGAAGCCGCAAACCCGGCTTACGAAACCCGCATGCTGCCCGAGGACAAGGTCCGGATCCAGGGCCGGCTGGTGGGGCTGATCCGCAGCTATTAGGCGGCGACCACCGTTCACTTGCGCGGCACAGATCGCCGGGCGGCGTTGCGGGTCTCGGCCGGCTGGGATAACCATGGGCCAAAGGCGACAGGTCAAGGATAATCCATGCGCGCACTGACGTTCCGCATCTTCACTCTGGCCATGCTGCTTGCGCTGCCGGCGCAGGCCTTCGACACCACGGCCCGTGCGGCCTGGGTCTATGACGTGGCGACCGGCACCGTGCTGATGGAAAAGAACGCCGACGAGCCGTTGCCGCCGGCCTCCATGTCCAAGCTGATGACCCTGAACATGCTGTTCGAGGCACTGCACGACGGTCGGGTGGCGATGGACACGACCTTTCCCGTCTCGACCAAGGCCTGGCAGATGGGTGGGTCGAAGATGTTCGTCGAACCGGCAGATCGGCCGACGGTCGAGGATCTGATCCACGGCATCATCATCAATTCGGGCAATGATGCCTGCGTCGTCGTGGCCGAGGGGCTGGCCGGGACCGAAGAAGCCTTTGCCCGGCTGATGAACGAGCGCTCCCGGCAGCTGGGCATGACGAACTCGCATTTCGTCAACGCCTCGGGCTGGCCGGATCCCCAGCACCGGATGTCGATGCACGACCTGGGCCTGCTCGCCACCCGGCTGATCACCGAGTTCCCGGAACTCTACAAGAACTTCGCCCTTACCGAATACAACTACAAGGGGCGGGTGCCCTCGAATGCGGGCAACCGCAACCCCTTGCTGCGGCTTGGAACCGGCGACTGGAAGGCCGACGGGCTGAAGACCGGGCACACGCAGGAGGCGGGCTACGGGCTTGTCGGCTCGGCCGTACAGGGCGACCGGCGCATCGTCTTCGTCATCACCGGCCTGCCCAGTGAAAAGGCCCGCGCCGAGGAATCCGAGCAGATCGTGAACTGGGCCTATCGCCAGTTCACCATGCGCACCATCATCCCCAAGGACGAGATCGTGGTCCAGGCCCCGGTCTGGCTGGGCGACAAGAGCCGCGTCGGACTGACCACCAAGGACGGGGTCCGGGTGCTGATCCCCGCCGGCTCGCATGCGGGCGTCAAGGCCGAAGCTGTCTTCAACGGCCCCATCGAAGCCCCCATCGCCCAAGGCGACCGGCTGGGCGAACTGATCGTGGACATTCCCGGCGCCGGACAATCGCGCCTGCCGCTGTTCGCAGCCAGCAACGTCGCCCGGACCGGCGTGCTGGGCCGCATGCAAAGCGCAGCCTTCCGCCTGGGCGAAAGGGCCGTCCAGGCGATGCGCAACTGACGCCGCAGCCACCCATGTTCATCAGTTTCGAGGGCATCGACGGATCGGGAAAATCCACCCAGGCGCGGCGGCTGGCACAGGCGCTGAACGCGCGCGGCACCGAGACGCTGCTGACGCGCGAACCCGGCGGCAGCCTGGGCGCCGAGGAGATCCGCCGCCTGCTGGTCGAGGGCGCGGGCGAACGCTGGTCCCCCGAAACCGAGCTGCTGCTGTTCACCGCCGCCCGCCGCGACCATGTTGAGCGGCTGATCCGACCGGCGCTGGACCGCGGCGCCTGGATCGTGACCGACCGTTTCGCCGATTCCAGCCGAGTCTACCAGGGCCTCGCCCGCGCCGAGCTGCGCCAGCTGGTCGAAGAGTTGCACCGGCTGACCATCGGCATCGAGCCCGACCGCACCTTCATCATCGACATCGACCCGGCGGTGGCGCTGGCCCGCGGCCAGGCCCGCGGCGGGGCCGAGGACCGGTTCGAGACGCTGGGCCTGGGCTTCCAGCAGAAGCTGCGCGCGGGCTTCCTGGCGCTGGCTGCCGAGGCGCCCGAACGCATCCGGGTGATCGACGGCCGCGGCAGCGAGGACGAGGTCGCCGCCCGCGTACTGGCCGCCCTGACATGAGCCGGCCCGGCATCAGCGACGAGCCGCTGCCCGAACCCGACCGCGTGCCGGGCGCGCCCCATCCCCGCGAGGCGGCGCGCATCATCGGCCAGGACGCCGCGGTCGCGGATTTCCTGGCCGCCGCCCAGGCGCATCGGCTGCACCATGCCTGGCTGATCTCGGGGCCACGCGGCACCGGCAAGGCGACGCTGGCCTGGACCATCGCCAAATGGCTGCTGAGCGGTGCCGCGTCGCCCGACCTGACCACGCCGCAGGACGATCCCACCGTCCGCCGCATCCGCGCGCTGTCCGAGCCGCGGCTGCACCTGGTCCGGCGCCCGGTGGATGAAAAGACCCTGCGCCTGCGCGCCGAGATCACCGTGGACGAGGTCCGCCGCCTGCAGGGCTTCTTCCACATGAGCGCGGCCGAGGGCGGGCGGCGCATCGCCATCATCGACGCCGCGGACGAAATGAACCAGGCCGCCGCCAATGCGCTGCTGAAGCTGCTGGAAGAACCGCCGCAGGAAGCGACGCTGCTGCTGGTCGCGCATCAGCCGGCGCGGCTTTTGCCGACCATCCGCTCGCGCTGCCGCGAGTTGCGGCTGCAGCCGCTGAGCCCCGAGGACATGGGCCGGGTTCTGCACGACCTCGGCCTTGACCATGACGCGGCCCGGCTGGCGGCGCTGTCCGGCGGCTCGATCGGCGAGGCGCTGCGGCTGGCCGGGCAGGACGGGCTGGCGCTTTACCAGCGCATCGCCGGGCTGTTCGCCGATTATCCGCGCATGGACCGCCGCGCCGCCGCCGCCCTGGCCGAACTGGCGGCGGGACGCGCGGGGGCCGAGGGCGATCCCTTCGACCTGGTCGTAACTCTTCTCGACCGTTTTCTGACTCGCGCCGCGCGCACCGGCCTCTTGGGTGCCCCCCTGCCCGAGGCGGCCGAGGGCGAGGCCGAGGTGCTGAGCCGCATCGCCCCCGATCCGGCAGCGGCACGGCTTTGGGCGGCCGCCCAGGCCGAGCTGTCAGCGCGGGCCCGCGCCGGGCGGGCGGTCAACCTTGACCCTTCCGCGCTGGTGTTGGATATGCTGGTCGGGCTTGCGAACCAGCCCGCCGTCTGACGGAAACCAACCATGCCCGAACCCGATCTTCCCATCCTGGTGGACAGCCATTGCCACCTGGACTTCCCCGATTTCGAGGGCGAACAGACCGAACTGGTCGCGCGCGCCCATGCGGCGGGCGTGACCCGCATGGTGACCATCTGCACCCGGCTGCGCAACGAACCCACCGTGCGCGCCATCGCCGAAACCCATCCCGGCGTGTTCTATGCCGCCGGCACCCATCCGATGCATGCCGCCGAAGAGCCGCTGGCCACGGTCGAGGAGCTGGTCGCCCTGTCGCGCCATCCGCGATTCGTCGGCATCGGCGAGACCGGGCTCGACTATCACTACACCGCCGACAGCGCCGCGGTGCAGGCCGAAAGCCTGCGCATCCATATCGAGGCCGCGCGCCGCACCGGCCTGCCGCTGATCGTCCATTCGCGCGACGCGGACGAGGACATGGCCCGCATCCTGACCGAGGAACATCGCGCCGGCGCCTTCACCGGCGTCATGCATTGCTATACCAGCGGGCGGGAACTGGCGCGGGCGGCGCTGGACCTGGGCTTCTACCTGTCCATGTCCGGCATCGCGGCCTTCCCGCGCAGCACCTCGATCCGCGAGATCTTTGCCGCCGCGCCCGCCGACCGCATCCTGGTCGAGACCGATGCGCCCTATCTCGCCCCGCCGCCGCATCGCGGCAAGCGCAACGAGCCGGCCTTCGTCGCCCATACCGCCAAGGTCGGCGCCGAGCTGCTGGGCATGACCGAGCATGAATTCGCCAGCCTCACCACGCTGAACTTCGAGCGGCTGTTTCGCAAGGCCGCGGCATGATCCGCGCCACCGTCCTGGGCTGCGGCTCTTCGGGCGGCGTGCCTCGGCTGGGCAATCGCTGGGGCGAATGCGATCCGGCCAATCCGCGCAACCGCCGCCGCCGCTGCGCGCTTCTGGTCGAGCGCCATGGCCATGACGGGGTGACGCGGCTGCTGATCGACACCGGGCCCGACCTGGTGCCGCAGCTGCTGGATGCCGATGTCGCCGAGCTGGATGCGGTCGCCTATACCCATGCCCATGCCGACCATATCCACGGCATCGACGACCTGCGGCAGATCGTCTTCAACATGCGCCGCCGGATGCCGGTCTGGGCCGACCAGCCGACCGCGGCGGCGCTGAAGACCCGCTTCGGCTATATCTTCGAAACGCCGCCGGGTTCCTCCTATCCACCAATCTGCGATTTGCAGCCGATCCGCGGCCCCTTCGCCATCGAGGGCGCGGGGGGCAGCATCGAGCTGGCGCCTTTCGAGGTCAACCACGGCGACATGAACGCGCTCGGCTTCCGCATCGGCGGGGTCGAGCAGAGCCTGGTCTACCTGCCCGACGTGCTGGCGATTCCCGAGGAAGCCTGGCCGGTGATCACGGGTTGCGAGGTGTTCATCTGCGACGCGCTGCGACGCATCCCGCATCCCAGCCACGCCCATCTGGCGCTGACGCTGGAATGGATCGCCCGCTCGGGCTGCGCGCGCGGCGTTCTGACCAACATGCATGTCGACCTGGATTACGACGCCGTCATGCGCGAGACGCCCGAAAACGTCGTGCCCGCCCATGACGGCATGCGGATCGAGCTGATATGACCGCGCTTTTTGACGTCATCCTGCCGGTGTTCCTGGTGGTTGGCTTCGGCTACCTGGTCTGCTGGCGCAGATGGCTGACCGAGGTGGCGGTCGATGGTGTCATGCGCTTTGCACAGAACTTCGCATTGCCAGTACTGCTGTTCGGCGCCATCGCCCGGCTGGACCTGGGGGCGAATTACAACCCGCTGCTGCTCTTGGCCTTTTACAGCGGCGCGCTTTTGTCCTTTGCGCTGGGAACCGGCCTGTCCTTTTACTGGCTGAGGCGGCCGATCGAGGACGCCATCGCCATCGGCTTCGTCTGCCTGTTCTCGAACTCGCTGCTGCTGGGCGTGCCGATCACCGAACGCGCCTATGGCCCCGAGGCGGTGCTGGGCAACTTTACCATCATCTCGGTGCATTCGCCGCTGCTTTACACCTTCGGCATCACCGCGATGGAATTCGCCCGGGCGCGGGGCCAGAACCTGTCCGTGGGCGGGGTGGCGCTGCGGGCGCTGTCGGGCGTGCTGCACACGCCGCTGGTCATCGGCATCCTCGGCGGCTTTGCCATGAACCTGCTGACCCAGGCCGGGCTGGTCATGCCCGAGGGCTTCTGGGCCGCTGTCCGGATGATGTCCAGCGCCGCGCTGCCGGCGGCGCTGTTCGGGCTGGGCGGCGTGCTCTATCGCTACCGCCCCGAGGGCGAGGCGCGGGCCATCGCGATGTGCTGCTGCATCTCGCTGCTGCTGCATCCGGCCGTGACCTTCGGCCTGGGCCGGATCTTCGCGCTGAACCTGGCCGAAATGCGCTCGGCCGTGGTGACGGCCGCCATGCCGCCGGGGGTCAATGCCTATCTCTTCGCCGCGCTTTACGGGGTGGCCAAGCGCGTCTCGGCCTCGGCGGTGCTGGTGGCGACGGGGCTGTCGATGCTGACGGTCTGGTTCTGGCTTGCCGCCCTGCCCTGATGCGCAAACGCCGCCCCCAAGGGCGGCGTCCGCCCTCACCTCGGCGTCAGGCCGCGCAGCCGTTCGGATCTTCGCCGCAGCAACTCGACGGTTGTGAGCAGCGCGATGGAAAAGATCACCAGCAGCGTCGCCACGGCAAGGATGGCGGGCGAGATCTGCTCGCGGATGCCGTTCCACATCTGGCGCGGGATGGTCTGCTGG
>Ga0182741_1002015_pt1 | contig 24593 bp, 27 predicted proteins | sample eDN5th37CBELigOP_FD_128874 | JGI IMG/M metagenome (GOLD analysis project Ga0182741, IMG submission 128874) | Enriched Organic Plus compost microbial communities from Emeryville, California, USA - eDNA 5th pass 37_C BE-Lig OP (version 2) (version 2) ... | reverse complement strand
TGATCGAGGTGAAGGAAAAGTCCAAGCAGCTCGAGATCGTTGTCGTGGCGAGCCAGCTCGCTGAGCGCGACGTCCCGGATTACATCGAGGTCGATCATTCCAAGATGACGGCCCGCATGACCCGCATCCCGACCCTGTCCGAGGTACCGTACCCGGTCCAGATGGAACCGAACCTCGTGATCGAGTTCTACTCGCGCTAATCGCCGCGAGAGGTTACATTCGGGAAAGGCCGCCTTCGGGCGGCCTTTTTCATTCTGGCGATGCCGGCGGCAGGCAAGGATTGCATCCGGGCCGGGGCCTGCCTTAGGGTGCGCCGGCCATTCCAGCATCATTGCCAAAACCGTTTCCCGGACCCATGCGCTTCTTCAATTCCGATGGCGTCAACATCGCCTATGTCGACATTGCACCCGAAGGCGGGGAGGGCGAGCCGATCCTTCTCATCCACGGCTTCGCGTCCAACCACGCCGTCAACTGGGTGAACACGCTCTGGGTGAAGACGCTCAGCCGCGCCGGCTATCGGGTGATTGCCCTCGACAACAGGGGGCATGGACAGAGCGAAAAGCTCTACCAGCCGGCGGATTACGATTCCTACGCCATGGCGGCTGATGCGCGCCGGCTTCTCGACCATCTCGACATCGAGCGGGCCGACGTGATGGGCTATTCCATGGGGGCGCGGATCACGGCCCATCTGGCCCTTTCGGCGCCGGAGCGGATGCGCTCCGTGCTCCTCGGGGGCTTAGGGATCCACCTCGTCGAGGGCGTCGGCCTGCCGCTCGGCATCGCGGACGCCATGGAGGCGCCGTCCCTGGATGATCTCACGGACCCCATGCAGCGCATGTTCCGGGCCTTCGCGGAGCAAACGAAGAGCGATCTGAAGGCGCTCGCGGCCTGCATCCGCGGCTCGCGCCAGGTACTCACCCGGGAGGAGGTTGCGTCGATCACATTGCCCACCCTCGTGGCCGTGGGGACCAGGGACGACGTGGCGGGCTCTGGGCCGGAGCTTGCGGCACTGATCCCGAACGCCGTGCCCCTCGACATTCCCGGGCGGGACCACAACCTGGCGGTCGGCGACCGGGTCCATAAGCAGGGTGTCCTGGACTTCCTGGCGCAAAGGCCGTGACCGGTCCGCAGCTCGGCCTTTGACTTCTTAGGCCGCCGGGACATTTCCTCTACAGTCATGAGGAGCCTGGATGACCCGACTCGACAGTGCCATTCGGCGGCTCACGGCCCAGCGCGATCTCCTCGACTGGGCGAGCCGTCTTGTCGCCCCGACCGGCTTCGTGCTGGAGCTCGGCCTCGGCAACGGCCGGACCTACGACCACCTGAGGAACCGCCTGCCGGGCCGGGAGATCTACGTTTTCGAGCGCCGGCCCGCCGCGCATCCCAGCTGCATGCCGCCGGACGGATACCTGCTGGTCGGCGATATGTTCGAAACCCTGCCGTCCTTCATCGCCGCCAAGGGGGCGCACCGCTGTGCCCTGGTCCATGCGGATATCGGCACAGGCGACGAGGCCCTGAACCGGGAGGTGGCCCTGCGGCTGTCGCCGCTCCTCGACGGGCTCCTCCAGCCCGGCGGGCTGCTCCTGGCGGACCGTGCCTTTGCGCTGCCCCACTGTGCCGACATTACGGCCGAGACGGGCATTCCCGAGGGGCGATACTACGTCTATCGCCGCACGGACGAGGCGGGCTCTCCTAGGGCCTCGGACGAGGATCCGGCTTCACGCTTGAGCCTCTAGATTTCTGTTTTTGAGCATCTTTCACGCAAGCCGGTTCCCACTGTTGCGTCCGTTGCTCTAGCGCCCAGTGAAGACCGGCGCGCGCTTTTCCAGGAAGGCCCGGCGTCCCTCGACCGCATCCGCGCTGTCGAAACAGGCATCCGCCAGGGCGACCGGGTCCGATCCGGGACGTGCGATGCCGAGGGCCTCATCAATGGCCGCCTTTGCGGCCCGGATGGTGAGCGGTGCGTTTCCGGCAATCTCCTGCGCCAGGGCCATGGCGGCGCCTTCCAGTTCCCCGTCCGGAACGACCCGCTGCACGACCCCGAGGCGCTCCGCCTCCGCGGCACCGATCCGGCGCGCCGTATAGAAAAGGTCGCGGGCAGCCGGCCCGCCCAAGGCAGCCGTCACCAGGCGCATGGCGCCGGGCGGATAGCCCACGCCGAGCTTCGCGGCCGGGATGCCGAAGGTTGCGTTCTCGGAGGCGACGCGCAGGTCACAGGCGAGCGCGAGGCCGAAGCCGCCGCCGAGGCAGAAACCCCGGATCATCGCGATGACCGGCTTCGCGCAATGGGCGACGGCCCGGAAGGCTGCCTCATTGGCGGCCTCGTAGCGCCGCCCACCCGCCGCATCGGCGCGGACCGTCTCGAACTCCGAGATGTCCGCTCCGGACGTGAAGGCGCCGGTGCCTGCGCCCCGCAGCACGATTACGCGGACCCGCTCATCCTCCTCCAAGGTAGCGGCGATCCGCGGCAGGGCCTTCCACATCTCCAGGCCGATGGCATTGCGCTTCGCCGGATTGTGGATCGCGATGGTTGCGACGGCGCCCTCGAGGGAAAGGACGAAGTTCGGAGAGGACGAGGAAAATTGAACGGGCATGACCGATTCGCATCTAGGGGAATGGAGGCGCTGCGCCTATCTATGCTACTCGACCGAACCTTGCGAACCGTCTCCGGCAGGGAGCCCAAGATGACACAGCCACGGATGAAACCGGCCCTCCAGAACCGCGTCGCCGGAACCGTCGACCCCCTGTGGGATCGCCTGCGCGCCGAGGCCGAGGCTATCGTCCGCGACGAGCCGGCCATGGGCGGCGTGGCGCTCGCGACGGTGCTGCAGCAGTCGAGCCTCGAGGCCGCCGTCATCCACCGGGTCGCGACCCGGCTCGGCCATGCGGCGCTCGGGGCCGACATCGTGGAGCAGACCTTCCTCGAAGCGATCGCGCAGGAACCCCGGATCGGCGAAGCGATCCGGGCCGATATTCGCGCCGTGCTCGACCGCGACCCGGCCACGACCCGGGTGATCGAGCCGGTTCTCTACTTCAAAGGGTTCCACGCCATCCAGGCCTACCGCCTGGCCCACTGGCTCTGGCACCGCGGCCGGCAGGATTTCGCGCTTTATCTCCAGAGCCGCTCGTCCGAGGTCTTCCAGACCGACATCCACCCGGCTGCCCGCATCGGCCGCGGCATCTTCCTCGACCATGCGACGGGGCTCGTGGTCGGCTCCACTGCGGTCGTCGAGGACAACGTCTCCATGCTCCAGAACGTGACCCTGGGCGGAACCGGCAAGGAGAGGGGCGACCGCCATCCCAAGATCCGGCATGGCGTCCTGATCGGCGCCGGCGCCAAGATCCTGGGCAATATCGAGGTGGGCCACTGCGCCCGGGTGGCGGCCGGCTCCGTGGTGCTCAAGCCCGTTCCCCATAATGCTACGGTGGCGGGCGTCCCGGCCAAGGTGGTCGGCAGCGCCGGCTGTGCGGAGCCTGCCCGCTCCATGGATCATCTCCTGAGCGAAGCGGACGGTATCTGACGCGCATTTCCTTCAGGGCGAACCTATCGCGGCTTGCCCGCGTTGGGCCGGCATGGCAAGTGCTGCACCCATGCAAATCAAGAAAGGACTAGCGGTGGACAAAACGGAGATGGCGAAGGTCGAGCAGTATCTGCGGCAGACTTTCGCGAACCACTCGATCCGCGTGGTCGGTCGCCCCAAGAAGACCGACTCGGCGGAAGTTTATATCGGCGAGGAGTTCGTCGGCGTTCTCTTCGTCGATGACGAGGACGGAGACCGTTCCTTCAACTTCACCATGGCGATCCTCGACACGGATCTCGAGGACTGATCCCGCCTGCCGGCCCCCTTGCATCCTCCGGAAGACCCATGCCGATCTACAGTCTCGACGACCGGATTCCGGACCTGCCTGAGCCTGGCCACTTCTGGATTGCCCCCGATGCCCACGTGATCGGCCGGGTCCGCCTCGGTCCCGATGTGGGCGTCTGGTTCGGTGCGGTTTTGCGGGGTGACAACGAGCTTATCGACATCGGCGGGGCCACCAACATCCAGGAGGGGGCCATGCTGCATACCGACCCCGGAGCGCCCCTGAGCGTCGGGGCCGGGTGCACCATTGGGCACCACGCCATCCTTCATGGATGCACCATCGGCGAGAACACGCTGATTGGCATGGGGGCGACGATTCTCAACCGGGCGCGGATCGGTGCCAACTGCATCGTGGGCGCCAATGCGCTCGTGACCGAAGGCAAGGAATTCCCGGACAATGCCCTGATCGTGGGCGCGCCTGCGCGGGCAGTCAGAGCGCTCGACGAGGAATCGATCGAGCGCCTGCGTGCTTCCGCGCGGGGCTATGTGGCGAATTGGAAGCGTTTTGCCGCAGGCCTGAAGCGGATCGATTGATCCGCCTAGGCAGGCTTCAGCGGTTCGCCGTCGTAGTGGGGGAGCTGATCGTCGGTGACGTGATGCCGCCGAGCGAGACCCAGCCCTTTCCGGCCTGGCTTTCCCGCTTGATGTAGACGTAGCCGGTCCGATCCCAGGGAAGAACCGTCGAGGTCTTGTTGTCGAGGACGTAATCGCCCTGATTCGTGCGGACCAGAAGGACCGCGTGACCTTCGCCGAGTTCGTCGATCACCACCGTCATGCGCATGGCGCGGCGGGGCAGGCCGTTTTCCGCCAGGATGCGGCGCTTGAGGAGCTGGAAGTCCTCGCAATCGCCCTTGCCGTCGTCAGGGAAGCCCCAGACGTCGACCACGCCCCAATGATCCGCATCTGTGACAGCCTTCACGGAGGCGTTCACGCGCTGGTTCACGGAGGTGATCATCTTCCAGACCTGAGGAGTGAGCTCGATGGTCTGCGGTTCGGCCGTATTGACGGCGCATTCCGACGCATAGGTCTCGCAGAACCTTACCCAGCCCATGATCGGCTTGGCGCCGCCCATATCGGCAAGGGAATGACCAACCGGCGGCAGCGAAGCCAGGGTCTGCGCCTCGGCGAAGCAGGCCGGAGCGAGAAACGAAAGGCCGAGAAACGCTGTACGAACGGTTTTGGAGGAAAAGAACGACTTCGTCGCCTGACCGAATAAATTCTTGAAATAATCCTGCCGCATGCCCCACCAGCCGGTTAATGTTCTTTTAACCAAACTGACACGGTGGGATTCACGGCTCAAGCAAAAAGTAAAAGGTGAGTTAACGCGTCGCGGGCCGATCGGTTCCGTTATGGTTAACGAAAAGTTTCCAGTTTTTTCGATGGGGAAGCTGGGCCGCTGGCCTTGCCGGATCCCGATCTTACATGCAGATGCCGCTAAGGGAACCGGCTCCTTTGTCGCCTCCATCGAAAGAGGGGCCTGAACCCGATATTGCGGCCGCCGTTGGCTCCGGCGCCCTCTCCGTGCAAAGCTTGCTCCATGGTTTCGAATCCGTCCCGTCGGCCCCGCGAGCCGATCCTCAACCTGCCTTCCGTCGTTGCCTGGAGCATCGGTGTCCTCGTGGGCATCCACCTCCTGCGGACGTTCCTGTCCGAAGAGACGGATTTCCAGCTCCTCCTGGATTACGCCGTGATCCCGGCCCGCTGGTCGGTGGCCTATGGGGGCGTTGAGGTTCGGGAAGTCATCGATGCTCTGCGGCGGGCCGCGTCGGACGGGCAATCCTCCTCCCTCGTCGCTCTCGGGCAATACGTCCTTCAGGACGGGGAGGGGCGTCCCTGGACGGCGCTGACCTATGCGCTGCTGCACGGCTCCTGGAGCCATGTCCTCATCAACGGCATCTGGCTCGCGGCCTTCGGTACGCCCATCGCGCGACGCTGCGGCACGGGCCGCTTCCTCGCCCTCGCGGCGCTGTCAGCGATCGGTGGGGCGGTTCTCTTCGTCTTCATGAACCCCCTCCAGGTCCTGCCGATGATCGGCGCATCGGCGGCCGTGTCGGGCATGATGGCGGCAGCCTCGTGGTTCATGTTCGCTCCGGTCGATTGGCATCCGGAGGGGAGGCCGACCCAGCCTCACGAGCGGCCCCGCGAAAGCCTCATCGACATTGTCCGCAACCGGCAGGTCCTGATCTTCCTGGGGGTCTGGTTCGCGGCGAACTACGTCTTCGGCTTCGTCCAGCCCCTCGGCGTGACCGATGCCAGCATCGCCTGGGAAGCCCATATCGGCGGCTTCCTGGTCGGCCTGGTGCTTTTTCCGGTCCTCGACCCGTTCCCGCCCCGCCAGTCGCGCTTCACCGCTTGAAAAGGGCGGCGTTTCGCCGGATCATTGCCGCCTGACGGTAGGTCAGCCTGCCCGATGGGCGGGAGCCTCGCCGTCGGTCTTGCGGCCGCGACGGGACAGGCCTCGCAGCCGCGCAACGGAGGCGAGCATGTCCGTCCATCGAATCCTCTCGGCCAAAGGCCGCAACGTCGTCACCATCGAGCCCCACAGGACTCTGGGCGAGGCGGCCCGTCTCTTGGCCGAGCGTAAGATCGGTGCCCTCCTGGCGGTCGACGGAGTCCGGCCTGTCTCGGGCATCATCTCCGAGCGGGACATCGTCTGGGCCGTTGCCGCCCACGGGCCGCGGGCGCTCGACGAGCCGATCTCCCGTTTCATGACCGCGAAGGTCGTCACCTGCACGACCCGGACCGCCGTGAACGACCTGATGGAGACCATGACCGAAGGCAAGTTCCGCCACATCCCGGTCGTGGAGGACGGCACCCTGGTCGGAATCGTGTCCATCGGGGACGTGGTGAAGGACCGCCTGGCCGAGATCGAGGCCGAGGCCCAGGCCATAAAGGACTACATCGCCACCGCCTGACCGGCCGGGTCAGACGGTCTGGGACGAATCCTGGATCAGCTCGAGAATGTCCGGCAATGCGCGCTCGGTCGCCAGACGGCCGAGTGCGATGCATTCCTCCGCCCGGTGGAACTCGAAGAGGCCCATTTTGGCGAGCTTGGGGGCGATCATGATGTCCGGCGGGTCGCCGGCAAGGCGGGAGCGGGCGATCCGGTCCTGGGTGATGTTGAAAGCATCCACCATCACGGTCGCAATGCCCGGCGCATTGGGCTTGCGCGGCTTGCCGGCGCGGGAGGCCGGGAAGATGCCCCAGCGCCGGGGCTCCACGATCGCTTCCTCGATCTCGCGCTCGTCGCTTTCGTTCTCGGTCTCGTAGGACTGAATCACCGTGCCGCGGATCCGGATCTCGCCGTTCAGGTTGACGCAGATTACCAGGTCGGCCCCCAGGGCCCGGGCAGCCGTGATCGGGATCGGATTCACCAGAGCGCCATCCATGAGCCAGCGCCCACCGATGAGGATCGGGTCGAAGACGCCCGGCAGGGCGTAAGAAGCCCGCATGGCCTGGACGAGAGGACCGCGGGTCAGCCAAATCTCATGGCCGCTCGCCAGTTCCGTCGCGATGGTGCAGAAGCGGATGGGCAATTCCTCCACCTTCAGGTCCGTCAGATCCTGGTCGAGGAGACGCTGGAGCCTGGTGCCGGCGATCAGGCCGGATCCGCTGATGTGGAAATCGAGCAGGCCCATGACCCGGCGCTTGGTCAGGGACATTGCGAAGGTCTCAAGCTGATCGAGCTTGCCGGCCGCGTAGCAGCCGCCGACCACGGCCCCGATGGAGCAGCCGGCGATTACGTCCGGCACGATCCCGGCGTCGCTCAGGGCCCGCAGGACGCCGATGTGAGACCAGCCGCGCGCCGCGCCGCCGCCCAGCGCCAGGCCGATCCTGATCCGGGAGCGGGGATCCCGTTCCGTTGGGGCGTGCATGTCCGCAATGCCGCCACCGCCTCCCGACCCGGCGCTGCGCCGGGCGATGTTGTCCCACAACATGGCCGAACTCCAGACCTGCCCTTGGTTTATGACCCTGATCCCGTGAAGGTCTTATGAACAACGCGCGACAAGCTTATCGGGTCGTTCCGGGTGCAAGGAAAGTCCGGGAGGGGGCCAGGACCGGCCGCGCCACCAGCACGACCGAGAGGGCGCACAGGACCAGAAGGCCGAACATGGCACGCAGGCCCAGGAGATCCGCCCCAAAGCCGATGAGCGGCGGGCCGAGCAGGAGACCCGCATAACCCAGGGTCGCCACCATGGCGACGCCCATGCTCGGGGGAATGCCGGGTGTCTCGCCCGCCGTGCTGAACAGCACCGGAACCACGTTGGCGAGACCGAACCCGACCAGGGCGAAGCCCGCCGAGACGACGGTCGGCTCCGGTACGATGAGTGCGAGGGCGAGGCCTAAGGCCGCCAGGAGACCGCCGGCCATGAGGGTGCGCACCCGCCCGAGGGCCCGGACCGCGAAGTCACCCATGAACCGGCAGGCCGTCATGGCGAGCGAGAAGGCCGCAAACCCGCTGACAGCCGCCTCCAGGCTCGCGCCCGCAACGGTCTGGAGATAGATCGCCGACCAATCCACCATGGCGCCTTCCACGAGGAAGCACAGGAGCGTCAGCCCCGCGAGGGCCAGCACGCCCCGGCGGGGCAGGGCGAGGCCGTGTCCTTGACCGGACCGCTCCGTCTCATTCATGAGCGCGAACGACGCAGCCAGGAACAGCAGGCCCGCTCCGCCGCAGGAGACCAGAAGGGTAGGAGCGATGTCGTAGCCTGCGGCGATCAGCGCACCGGAGGCCGCAGCTCCGAGAAGCCCGCCGAGGCTGAAGAAGGCATGAAACGAGGACATGATAGCCCGGCCCCAGGCTCGCTCCACCAGGGTCGCGTTGGTGTTCATGGAGACGTCCATGGTGCCGTTGCAGGCTCCGGCCAGGAACGAGGCTGCCACCAGGGTCGCAAGGGTCGGCGCGAAGCCGGGCAGGACGAGGGTCCCGGCGAACGCGAAGGCCGAGGCGGCCGCCACCCGCCCGCTGCCGAGCGCCGCCGTCATCCAGCCGATGAGCGGCATGAGGAGCACCGCTCCGAGCCCGAAGGCGAGCAGGGCCATGCTCAGCTCGCCATCCGACAGCCCGTGGGCAGCCTTGAACCGCGGAAGCTGCGCGGCCCAGGTGCCGATCAGGAAACCGTTGCCGAAGAACAGGCTGCTGGTGGCGGCCCGCGCCGCCTTGAGGTCGTGTCGCATCGTTCTCAGGTTCCTAGACCGGATCAGCCCGCCTGGCACTCCCACACGAATGAAGAGCAGACCTTGGTTTCTGCTCCGACGGCCATGCCTATCGTGGGGTCACGATAGGGACCGGATGGTCGATCGCGATCCCGTCCGGGGAGATCCGGCAGATATAGGCATAGGATTCGACGCCGGCCGCAAGAGCATGGCGGAAGGCCTTGTCGTAGGCGGGGTCGATGTCGCGGGCGACGTCGAACCGGGAGGCCCGCATCTGGATCACATAGACCAGGGCCGCGCGGGCGCCGGCCGCGACCATGTCGGCGAGCTCGTAGAGGTGCTTGGCGCTGCGGGCCGCCACGCAGTCGGGGAATTCGGCGAAATCCGCCTCCCGCATCAGGTGGCAGTTCTTGACCTCCAGGTAGCAGGGCGGCGCGCCGTCCTTCTCGAGCAGGAAGTCGATCCGGCTGTTGCGGCCGTATTTCACCTCCGGCCGCACCCGGTCGTACCCCGTAAAGGGCGCGAGCCTGTTCTCGCGCAGGGCCTCGGCGACCAGGGGGTTGGGCCGGGAGGTGTTAATGCCCACGAGCTGGGGCGGCCCGCCGCCGGCTGCCACCTCTACGAATTCCCAATTATAGGCAAGCTTGCGCTTCGGATTGGAGGCGCGGGACAGAAGCACCCGGGAGCCAGGCTCCTTCAGCCCCATCATGGCGCCCGGATTGGCGCAGTGGGCCGTGACCTGCTCGCCGGTATCGAGTGTCACGTCGGCGAGGAAGCGCTTGTAACGCTCGATCAGGCGGCCCTCGAGCAGGGGTTCGGAAAAAATCATGGGAACAAACCGGGATCGGAGGGCGGGCAGCCTCCCTAGCAGGGGAGAAGCCCCGGCATCAACCGCAGGCTTGCTTGAGAAATGCCGCATCCGGCGCTAAACGCCCTCAAAAGGACCCTTGCCCATGGCCGTTTCCGTCACAGCCGCGCTCCTCATCATCGGCGATGAGATCCTCACAGGGCGCACCAAGGACAAGAATATCGGCTACGTGGCCGAATACCTGACCGGGATCGGCATCGATCTTCGCGAAGTCAGGATCGTTCCAGACGTGGAGGCCGAGATCGTCGCGGCCGTGAACGCCCTGCGGCAGCGCTACACCTACCTGTTCACCACGGGCGGCATCGGCCCGACCCACGACGACATCACGGCCGACAGCATGGCGAAGGCCTTCGGGGTCGGGATCGGCCACGATCCCCGCGCGGTCGCCATGCTGCAGGAGCGCTACCAGCCCGGCGAGCTGAATGAGGCCCGCATGCGCATGGCCCGTATCCCCGATGGGGCCGACCTCATCGAGAACCCCATCTCCAAGGCGCCCGGCTTCCGGATCGGCAATGTCTTCGTCATGGCGGGCGTGCCGGCCATCATGCAGGTGATGCTCGATTCCATCGCGCCCACCCTCGAGACCGGTGCGAAGATGATTTCCCGGCTCATCGAGGCGGAAGGGATCCCGGAAGGCCATTATGCCGAGGGCCTTGCGGCCATCGCGGCCGCCGACGAGCGCGTCTCCATCGGCTCCTACCCGTCCTTCTCGGCGAGCGGCTTCCGCAACCAGATCGTGGTGCGCGGCAAGGACGCTGCCGCGGTCGAGGCCGCCGCCGAGGCGGTCATCCAATTGCTCGCCCGTCTCAAGGGCGACCGCAACCCCCTTTAGAATCTGCCCCAACCGTCAAGCCTGAGAGCGAACCCGATGTCCCCGTCTTCCCCCAAAGCCTTCCCGGTCTCCTGGGATCAGTTCCACCGCGATGCCCGGGCCCTGGCCTGGCGACTGGCCGCGGCCGGTCCCTTCGAGGCCATCGTGTGCATCACGCGCGGTGGTCTTGTTCCGGCCGCCATCGTAGCCCGCGAACTCGACGTCCGGCTGATCGAGAGCGTCTGCGTCGCCAGCTACCATGACTACAAGAGCCAGGGCGAGCTGCGGGTGCTCAAGGATATAGCTCCCCCCATCAAGGCGATCGGCGGCGGCACCGGCAAGGGCGTCCTCGTGGTGGACGACCTGACCGATACGGGCAAGACCGCCAAGATCGTGCGCGACATGCTGCCGAACGCCCATTTCGCCACCGTCTATGCCAAGCCCGCCGGCCGCCCGATGGTCGATACCTTCGTGACCGAAGTGAGCCAGGACACCTGGATCTATTTCCCGTGGGATATGGGTCTCGCCTACCAGGCGCCGATCCGCGAAGGCTCGGCCGGCTGAGCCGGCGGACTAGGAGGGCGCCTTGGCCGCATTCGACATCGCCGCGACGCGGAAGAGCCTGTTCGTCGCCCTTCTCGACGCGCGGGACCGTTTCGGCCGCAACAAGGTCGCGTTGGAGGACATGGAGCGCCAGCCCGTCACCTTCGGGCGCCTCGTCCTCGCGGCCCTGCTCCTCGGGCGCAAGCTCTCCGCGGCGGTCGAGCCGGGCGGGACGATCGGGATCCTGCTGCCGAACGTGCAGGCCATCGCGGTCACGCTTTTCGGCCTCAATGCCTTCGGGCGCGTTCCGGCCTTCCTCAACTTCACGGCCGGGACCCGGAATCTGGAAGCGGCCTGCGAGATCGGGCGGATCGAGACCATCGTCACGTCCCGCCGCTTCATCGAGCAGGGCAAGCTCGACGACGTGATCGCGAGCCTCGGCGCCGGGCGCCGGATCCTCTACCTGGAGGACCTGCGCGGCACGATCACGAGCCTCGATAAGATCCGTGCACTGGTCGAGAGCTGGTTTGCCCGTAAGGTCCATGCCCGGGCGGCCGTGAATCCCGACGATGCGGCCGTGGTGCTGTTCACCTCGGGTTCGGAGGGGCGGCCGAAGGGCGTCGCCCTGTCCAACGCCAATCTCGTGGCCAATGCCTATCAGGTGAAGGCTCAGGCGGGCGATGTGCTGGGGGATGACGACGTCTTCTTCAACCCGCTGCCGATCTTCCATTCCTTCGGCCTAACGGCCGGGCTCCTGACGGCTGTCCTCAACGGCATGAAATCGGTGCTCTATCCGAGCCCGCTGCATTACCGGCAGATCCCGAAGCTCGTGGCCGGAACGCGCGCGACGATCATGCTGGCCACCGACACCTTCCTCCAGGGCTATGCCCGCGCGGCCGGAGAGGATGATCTTGCGAGCGTGCGCTACGCCATCGCGGGCGCCGAGCGCGTGAAGGACGAAACCCGCAGGCTCTGGGATCGCCACGGCACCGTGATCCTCGAAGGCTACGGCGCGACGGAATGCTCCCCGGTGATCGCCGTGAGCGTGCCGGGCCACAGCCGGGAAGGGGCGGTCGGTCCGTTCTTGCCCGGCATCGAGTGGCGGCTCGACCCGGTGGAGGGCGTCCACGAGGGCGGGCGTCTCTTCGTGCGCGGGCCTAATGTCATGAAGGGCTATCTCGATCCGGACAGCCCGGGCGGGATCCTGCCGCCGTCCGGCGGATGGCACGACGCGGGCGATATCGTGGCCGTGGGCGAGGACGGGCTGGTGAGCATCCTGGGCCGGGCCAAGCGCTTCGCCAAGATCGGCGGCGAGATGGTCTCGCTCGCAGCCGTGGAGGCATTGGTTCAGCGCCTGTGGCCCACCTTCTCGCACGTGGTCGTGGCGCTGCCTGATCCACGCAAGGGCGAGCAGATCGTCCTCATCACCGAGAAGCCGGACGCGGACCGCGACGCGCTTCTCCGCCACGCCCAGAAAGAGGGCTTCCCGGAGCTCTGGGTGCCGAAGGCGATCCTGGTTGCGTCGATCCCGGTCCTCGGCTCGGGCAAGACGGATTATGCAGGCGCTGTCGAGATGGCCCGGCGCCTGCAGCCGATGCTGTAAGCTGAGCAGGCAATCGGATCCTTCGGTCACAAATCGGTGTTGTCGGCTGGGCTCTGACGGGCCTTCCCCTAGTTTCTCCCGCAGAGGTCCCGGATCGGACACGAACGATGAAGAAGTTAGCCCTGACTCTCGCCTTCACGGCCCTCGCGACGACCGCATTCGCGCAGCAGCGCCCCTTCACGCCGAGCATGCCGTGCCGTCAAGCCCAGCAGATCGTCGCCGCCAACGGCGCCGCCGTGCTGGGCACCGGCACCTACACGTATGACCGTTTCGTCCGAGACCGGAGCTTCTGCGAGATCAACGAATATATCGAGCCCGCCTGGGTGCCCGCGCGTGATACGCCGCAATGCCCCGTCGGCTATCGCTGCCGCAGCGGCCCGGCCGATTTCTTCGGCGATTGATCACGAGAGCCGCATATGGAAAAGCCCCGGAAGACCGGGGCTTTTCGGTGGGACTTCGGATGCTGACGAGATCAGCACTCCGTCTTCTTCGTCGTCTTCGTGTCTCCGAACTCGTTCGTCTTATGCTTCGTCTCGGTGGTGCAGCCGACGCTGCCGGTGGTCGTCACGGACGTGGACGTGGTGGTGTCGCTCGGCTCGGTCTTGCGCTCGATGGTCGTTTTGCTGCCGAGGATACCGTCCTCTTTCTTGATCGTCGTCGTAGTGTCCTGGGCGAAGGCAGCCGTGCTGAAGGCACCCGCCAGCAGGATGAAAGCCAGCTTCTTCATCGCGTGATCTCCGAAAATCAACATGTACCGTGCCGAGCGAACGTCATGGGCTCGGCTGTGGTTCCGTCACGTGAGAAGAGAGCCGTCTCAGGACAGGATCTTTGTCATGAAGAAACGGGGATAGATCGGCCCCGGTCCATCGAGGTGGCCGAAGACGCGAAAGCCGAGCTTTTCGTAGAAGGGCCGGGCCTGGAAGCTGTAGGTTTCGAGCCACATATGCCGGCATTCCCGGCGCCGCGCCTCCGCCTCGGCGGCCTGCATCAGGCGCGTGCCCGCGCCGCGACCGCGCAGGGCCTCGGGCACGACGATCATGTCGATTTGAAACCCGCCCCAGCGTGACTGCGCCCACAGGCCGCCGAGCGGAACCTGTGCCGGGATCGAGAATCAGGACTGCGAAATCGTGGTTGTCCGGCGCTCCGACGGCGCCCGTCGTGAAACGGCGCAGCTCGCCGAGCAGCGCCTCGTAAGCGCCGGGCGGCGGCGTGTCCGTCTCGACGAAAACCGGCTCGCTCGGTGCGATGTCGGCGCGCATGCAAAGCTCCTCAGGCGATCCTTGCGGATATAGTCACGGAAGCGGCGCGCCTGTCGAGGTGCAGGGCACAAAAGAAAGCCCGCTCTGAAGTGGCGGGCTTTGAAAAAAGGACCTAGGTCTCTGCAGTTTACGGACCTGGCACAAGGGGTGTGCGGGGGGCATAGATGAGGTCCGCACTCCATGAATTGGGAGGCGGCCCGAACCCCTACAAGGACAGCATTTATCACGTCTTCGTGTGCGGAAGGACGTCCCAAATTAGGATGGTGCGGACGGCGGGGGTCGAACCCGCACGGGCATAGCCCGAGGGATTTTAAGTCCCTTGCGTCTACCGGTTTCGCCACGTCCGCATTGGGTTGACGGTTATCGGGCCGCGGGCGGGAGCGCAAGCCCGTCCGGGCCGTGAGCGCGCAGTCATCCCCCGTAGCCGTAGAGCCAGCCGTAGCGCTCGACCATGCCTTCGGGGCCGAGATGACGGATGACCCGGTCGCGGCCGAAGGCCACGAGGGCGCCCGCATGGTAGATCCGCCCGTTGCGCCGGGCATGATCCTGGACCTGTCGGGCGCGGTCGCGGCGCTGGGCCTCGTAAGCTCGGAAGCTTTGCGGGATATCCGCCTGCGGGTCCTGGAGCAGGCTCCCGAGGGCGGACGCATCCTCGATCGCCAGGGCCGCGCCCTGGGCCAGGAAGGGCAGGACAGGGTGGGCCGCATCCCCGAGGAGCGCGATACGTCCCTGCGCAAATCGTCCGGCCGGGTGATCGAACAGGGACCAGCGCAGCCACTCGGTTGCGCTGCCGAGGAGGGCGCGCAAGGCCGGAGCGGCGGAGCCGTAATGGGCCAGGATGGCATTCCGGTCCCCGGGAGCGGCCCAGCCTTCCACCGGGCTCGTGCTCTTCTCGATGGCGACGATGTTGATCCTCGCGCCGCCCGCGATGGGATAATGGACCACGTGGCCCCGCGAGCCGAGCCAGAGGCCGGTCTCGTTGCCGGACAGTTGGGCCGGTGCCGCGAGGCGGTCGATGGTGGTGCGCCACGCAATGGCGTTGCGGAAGGTGGGTGCGGCCTTGTCGCCGAGGGCTTGGCGGATCTTGGACCAGACGCCGTCCGCGCCGATGATCGCATCGGCCTCGAGGCTCTCGCGGGCCCCATTGGCGGATTCCATGACGAGGCTCGCCCGGTCCGGCCCGTCGGTGACGGTTTCCACCGTGCGGCCCATGACGATGCGGATGGTCGGGAGGGAGCGCACCGCATCGAGAAGCACGGTCTGCAGATCGGCCCGGTGCACCACCCAGTAGGGTGCGTCGAAGCGCTCGCGCATGAAGGAGCCTAAGGCGATCCGGCCGATCTCGCGGCCCGAGCGGAGGCTGCGGATCACAACCCGGTCCGGCTCGCTCGCCACCCGGCGCAGGGCCGCGCCGAGGCCGAGACCCAGGAGGATGCGGCTCGCATTGGGCGAGAGCTGCAGCCCGGCGCCGACCTCCGCAAAGCCGGTCCGCCGTTCCACGAGGGTGACCGCATGGCCCTGGCGGGCCAGGACCAGCGCTGCCGTCAGGCCGCCGATGCCGGCACCGACGACCGCGAAGGAGCGGCCGCTCACCGGCCCGGATGCGGAATGTCGGCGGCGATTTCGGGCTCGACCCAGGCGCATTCCGCCGGGCGGGACTCGAAGGTCTTCAGGGAAGGATCGTACTTATAGAGGGTCGAGCAATAGGAGCAGACGAGCTCCGAATCCCGGCCCATGTCGCAGAAGATGTGCGGATGGTCCATGGGCGGCTTCGCGCCGATGCACATGAATTCCTTCGAGCCCACGTAAATCACCGGAACGCCCGGCTCGTTGTGAAAATGAGGGGTGCCTTTGCTCTCAGCCATCGCGCCTGCTCTGAACCTGTCGATTTGGCCGGCACCATAATGGCGGAACGCCCGGGTGACTAGAGCATCGGGCGCAAAAGTAGGAACCGGTTTCGCGGGAAAAGATGCTCAAAAACAGAAACTTAAAGGCTCGGACGTGAATTCGATGTCTCGCCCGAGACTTTGGGGGTGTTTCCGGCCATGGGCTGCCTCTCCCGGGTCCATACGGCGGCCCTATGAAAAAGGCCGCTCGGAGGCGGCCTTTTCCCTTTACGGCTGCTTCGGCGCGGCCGGGGGCTGGTTGCCCGCCGGAGCCTGCGCGCCCTGGCCCGGCATGCCTTGGCCACGATGCATCATGCCCATGCGGCCGTGATCCCCACGGTGACCGTGCCAGGCCATGCGACGGCCCTGGCGCCCGTCACGCATGAGGATCGGCAGGAGGCGCTTCTGCCGGTCGTCCAGAGAGGCCCAGAAGGGCTTCATGGCGGTCGAGAGGTTGTTAAGCGACTCGGACTGCCGTGAGGCCATCTCGGCCCTGCGCTCGAGGCGCTGCATCATGTCTGGGCGCTCCTTGCGGGGGCCGTTCTGACGCCGCTCCTCGACCCGCTGGATCCGCGCAGCGGACTGGGCCCGCAGGGCCTGCTCGACCGGGCCCCAGAGCTTCTGCTGATCGGCCGTGAGCTTGAGGCCCGCCTGGATGGACGCGATGCGGGCATCGGTCAGGGATTCGAAATCCTCACGGCTCATGGGCGGGCGCGCACCGGGACCACCCGGGCCGGCCGGCGGAGGAGCGGGCTGCGCATAGGCCACCGTTCCGGCGAGGGCCAGCGCGGAAGCTGCGGACAGGATGGCAAGGGTCTTCATGCAAATCTCCTCCTCGATGATGAGGACATCAGGATCGGACCACCGTGCTGTCCGACGCATGAAGGCCGCATGAACTTTTCGTCATGTGGCGTTCAGAGCTTCTTCAGGAGGCCCGCGAAGCGCATCAGACCCTCGGGCCAAGGGCCGTGGCCGCTGTCGGAGTTGATGTGCCCGGCATCGCCCGCATCCACGATGGCAGAGCCCCACGCATAGGCGATGTCCTCCGCCTTGTCGTAGTCGCAATGGGGATCCGTGCGGCTTGCCACGAGGACGGACGGGAAGGGCAGGGGATCGCGGGGTATGGGCGCGAAGGCACGGTCGATTGCCGGCATGAAATCCGGGCGCTCCACGTCGGGCAGTCCGACCAGGAAGGCGCCCGAGACCTTGTCGGGCGCAAGTTGAGGCGCCGCATGCGCAATGGCGAGGACGCCGAGGCTGTGACCCACGAGGACGACCGGCAGTTCCGCCGCCGCCACGTCCTCGACGATCTTCGCGACCCAGGCGTCGCGGTTGGGGGAATCCCAGCTTTCCTGCTTGACCTTCCGGGCTGTCGAGAGCTGCCGCTCCCAGCGGCTTTGCCAGTGGTCGGCCTCGGAATCCTGATAGCCGGGAACGATTAGAATGTCGCAATCGGAGGTTTTCATGATCCGGAGGTAGAGGTCCGAAGGCCGCGGTTCAAGACGGGCGCTCAGGCGCTCTGCTTCAGCTCCGCCGTCTCGGCGGCTTTGAGAGTGGCCTCGCGCTCGGCGATGTAGTCCCGCGTGAGCGGCACCGTGTCGTTGCGCCGGGCGAGCTGGATCTGGAACACCACCGCATCCTGGAACCGGAAGGCCGATTCCGACATGGCGAGGTAGCATTCCCACATCCGGCAGAAGCGCTCGTCGTAGAGGCGAAGAACCTCTTCCCGCTGTGCCATGAAGCGCTCGCGCCATTTCTGGAGCGTGAAGGCGTAATGCAGACGCAGAACCTCCAGGTCGGTCACGACCAGCCCCGCGCGCTCGATGGCCGGCATGACTTCCGAGAGAGTCGGCAGGTGCCCGCCCGGGAAGATGTAGCGCGCGATCCACGGATTGGTCGGATAGGGCTGGCCCGTGCGGCCGATGGTGTGGAGCAGCATGACGCCGTCTTCTTTCAGGAGACGGCGGCAGGTCTGGAAATAGGTGTCGTAGGATGGGGCGCCCACATGCTCGAACATGCCCACCGACACGATGCGGTCGAAGGTTCCTTGAGTAGAGCGGTAATCCTCGAGCTCGAAGCGGACCCGGTCCGGCAGGCCTGCCGTGGCGGCGCGCTTACGCGACACTTCGAGCTGCTCCTCCGAAAGGGTCACGCCCTTCACGGAGCCCGCACTGGCCACCTGGGCCATGTAGAGGCCGAGCCCGCCCCAGCCGGAGCCGATATCCAGCACGCTCTGGCCCGGATCGAGGAGGAGCTTTGCGGTGATATGGCGCTTCTTGGCGAGCTGGGCCTCCTCGAGGGTAGCGTCCGGATGGTCGAAATAGGCGCAGGAATATTGCTTGTCGCTGTCCAGGAAGAGGCTGTAGAGCCGCCCGTCCAGGTCGTAATGGTGGGCGACGTTGCGTTTGGAGCGGGCGGCGTCGTTCTCGCTGCGCATTTGCATCCAGGTCCGGATCTTGCGCAGGCGATGGAACGGCAGATCGTCGAGCTCTCCATGCGTGTCCTGAAGGACGAGCTGGAGCAGGTCGAAGATCGTGCCGCTCTCGATGACGAGCCGCCCGTCCACGAACAGCTCTCCGAGCTTCAGCTCGGGATGGAGGCAGAGAGCGAGCTGGGCGGCCTCGTCCGTGAAGCGGATCGCCACCTTAGGGTCGGTACCGTCGCCGAAGCTGAAGCACTCGCCGCGGGCGGTGGTCAACTTAAGGGTGCCGTGCTTTACGGCCCGGGTCAGACCCGTCTTGAGAAGTGTCTCCGACAGCATGGACAATCCCCGTCGTGGTTTGTCTCTCGACGGGGATTGTCGCGCATTGGGGAAAGATTTCCACCCCTCCAGCTATGCTTGTGCTGCGCCGAAGACCCGCGTGAAGATCGTATCCACATGCTTGAAGTGGTAGCCAAGGTCAAAGCAGGCCTCGATTTCCGAGGGCGCCAGGTATTTCGTTACCTCGGCATCGTTCTTTAGTAGGGTCAGGAAGTCGCCTTCCCCGCGCCAGACCGGCATGGCGTTGCGCTGGACGAGCCGATAGGCGTCCTCGCGGGAGGCCCCTTTCTGCGTAAGGGCCAGGAGCACGCGCTGCGAATGGACGAGGCCGCCGAGGCGGTCCAGGTTCTTCTGCATGTTCTCCGGATAGACCACGAGCTTGTCGACGACGCTCGTGAGGCGCGCGAGGGCGAAATCCAGGGTCACGGTGGCGTCCGGCCCGATCATGCGCTCGACGGACGAGTGGGAGATGTCCCGCTCGTGCCAAAGCGCCACGTTCTCCATGGCCGGCATGGCATAGGCGCGGACCATGCGGGCGAGGCCCGTGAGGTTCTCGGTCAGCACCGGGTTGCGCTTGTGCGGCATGGCCGAAGAGCCCTTCTGTCCGGCCGAGAAATACTCCTCCGCCTCCAGCACCTCGCTGCGCTGGAGATGGCGGACTTCGATTGCAAGGCGCTCGATCGAGGAGGCAATGACCGCGAGCGTCGCGAAATACATGGCGTGGCGGTCGCGGGGGATGACCTGGGTCGAGACCGGCTCGACGGACAGCCCCATCTTCTCGGCCACGTATTCCTCGACCCGCGGGTCGATATTGGCGAAGGTGCCGACCGCGCCCGAAATGGCGCAAGTCGCGATCTCGCGCTGGGCCTCGATGAGCCGCAGCTTGCAGCGCTCGAACTCCGCATAGGCCTGGGCGAGCTTGAGGCCGAAAGTGGTCGGCTCCGCGTGGATGCCGTGCGAGCGGCCGATGGTCGGCGTCATCTTGTGCTCGAAGGCCCGGCGCTTGAGGGCAGCCAGGAGTCCGTCGATGTCCTTCAGGAGCAGATCGGACGCACGCACCAACTGCACGTTGAAGGTGGTGTCGAGCACGTCCGAGGAGGTCATGCCCTGGTGGACGAAGCGCGCCTCCGGCCCGACGATTTCGGCCAGATGGGTCAGGAACGCGATGACGTCGTGCTTCACCTCACGCTCGATCTCGTCGATCCGCTCGACGTCGAAGGTCGCCTTCGCGCCCTTGTCCCAGACGAGCGCCGCCGCCTCCTTGGGCACGACGCCGAGGTCGGCGAGCGCGGTCGTGGCATGCGCCTCGATCTCGAACCAGATGCGAAACTTGGTTTCGGGCGACCAGATGGCCACCATCTCGGGGCGGCTGTAGCGGGGGATCATGGGCTCACACTTTCCGACGGGGGAGGTTTCCCCCGCGCGGTAGCATGCCGGACGCCCGATCTCAACGCACCTTTGCGGCCGCCTCGCGGATCGCCGTGATGTTGGGGGCGTAGGCCTCCGGGCCGCCCTTAAAGACCGCGGAGCCGGCCACGAGCACGTTGGCGCCGGCCTCCACCACCAGGGGGGCGGTTTCGGCCGTGACCCCGCCGTCGATCTCGATGTCGATGGGCCGCTCCCCGATCATGGCCTTGACCCTCCGCACCTTGTCGCAGACCGAGCCGATGAAGGCTTGGCCGCCGAAGCCCGGGTTGACGGTCATGAGCAGGACGAGGTCCACCATGTCGAGCACGGGCTCGATGGAGTGCTCGGGGGTGCCGGGATTGAGGACGATCCCGGCCTTCTTGCCTAGCGACCGGATGGTCTGGAGGCTGCGGTGAAGATGCGGGCCCGCCTCGGCATGGATGCTGATGACGTCCGACCCGGCCTTTGCGAAGGCCTCGAGATAGGGATCCACCGGGGCGATCATTAGGTGAACGTCGAAAGGCTTGGTCGTGTGGCGGCGAAGCGCCTTCACGATATCCGGGCCGAGGGTGATGTTCGGGACGAAATGGCCGTCCATCACGTCGATGTGAATCCAGTCGGCGCCGGCCGCGTCGATGGCGCGGACCTCTTCGCCGAGCTTGGAAAAGTCGGAGGCCAGGATGGAAGGGGCGATCAGGAGAGGGCGTGTCATGCCGCGCCGGTAGCACGAGCCTTTCCCCGCGGCAACGGCCTTGCGGGACAAGCAGCGCGCCGCTTGTCCGGAGAGAGCTGGGGAGAGGTCCATTTGCCACAGGAAAGGCGTGGACGGCCCTAAAGGAACGGGAGTAAAGAAGCGGTCGCGGGAAGGCTTAGCCTTCCGCGCCTGAGAGTTCTGGAACGGGGCAGGGTCTTCATGCGTAAGGATGTTGTGGTTCTGGGGGCCGGCATTGTCGGCGTGTCGATCGCCTTGCACCTGCAGAAGCGGGGCCGATCCGTGCTCCTAGTGGACAGGCGACAGCCGGGCCTGGAGACATCCTTCGGCAATGCGGGCCTGATCCAGCGCGAGGGCGTCTATCCTTATGGCTTCCCGCACGATTTCGGCGCGCTGCTGCGCTATGCCCTGAACAATACCATTGATGCCCATTACCACATGGCGGCGCTGCCGAAGATTGCGCCCTTCCTGTTCCAGTATTGGATGCATTCGCGCCCGGCCCAGCACAAGGCCATCGCGCGGCTTTACGCTCCGCTGATCGAGCACAGCGTGACGGAGCACATGGCCCTCGCCGAGGAGGCCGGCTCTGTCGACCTGATCCGCCCGACCGGCTGGATGAAGGTCTTCCGCTCCGATCGTGCCATGGAAGTGCAGGTTCGCGACGCCGAGCAGGTGAAGCGCGATTTCGGCGTCAATTTCGACGCCCTCGACGGCCGGACCGTGGCGGAGCGCGAGCCGCATCTCAAGATCCCGCTGAAGGGCGGCATTCACTGGACCGACCCAGCCGCGATCTACGATCCGCACGCCCTCGTAATGTCTTATGTGGAGCTGTTCGAACGCCTGGGCGGCGAGGCAGCCGAGGGCGACGCCCGGACGCTCGAGCAGGCCGGCGGCGGATGGCGCCTCAAGACCGAGAGAGGCCCGGTCGAGGCTGGCGCCGTCGTTGTGGCGCTGGGTCCCTGGGCCGACGTGGTGACGCGCCGGTTCGGCTATCGCTTCCCGCTGGCTGTGAAGCGCGGCTACCACATGCATTACCGGCCGGAGGGCAACGCAGTCCTCAACCGCCCGACCCTGGATTTCGAGCGCGGCTACTTCCTGGCGCCCATGGCTCGGGGCATCCGCCTCACGACGGGGGCGGAATTCGCCGACCGCGACGCGCCCAAGACCCCGGTGCAGCTCGCCCGGGCTGAGCCGATCGCGAAATCTCTCTTCCCCCTGGGTGAGCGGGTCGATCCGGAGCCCTGGATGGGCATGCGCCCCTGCACGCCCGACATGATGCCGATCATCGGACGCGCGCCCCGTCACCAGGGCCTGTGGTTCGGCTTCGGCCACGCCCATCACGGCATGACCCTCGGCCCCATCACGGGCCGCCTCCTGGCCGAGATGATCACCGGAGAGGCGCCGGTGATCGATCCCAAGCCTTACCGGCCGGAGCGGTTCTGAGGGTAGTGAAGAACTAGAGAACGAACCAGTTGGCCTGTGGCTCGTGGGAACCCGCGAGGCGCAGGACGGCCTCGGGAGAGGCGTCTCCATCTGTGTTCAGATAGATCCAGGTCTCTTTCCCGACATGGCCGTATCGGACCTGGCCGGGGGCCGTGAAGGCTCCCTCGCCAACGAACTGAAAGTTCTGGTTTCCGGCCCGGGTTGCGTCGGCATCAATGTATCGGAGATTTAGCACGTCGCCCTGCCAGGAGGCGAAATCTCTGACCAGATCGGAACCGGCCCGAGATGCAGCGGTCTCAGCGAGATTGCGCCAAAGGAAGGTATCGTTCCCAGCCCCACCCGTGAGCGTATCCGGACCGTCGCCGCCTTCCAGCATATCCTTGCCAGAGCCTCCCGTGAGGATGTCGGCTCCCGCCCCGCCTACGAGGCGGTCGTTGCCGCCGTCGCCGGTAAGGATGTTGTCTAGCCCGCTGCCGATGATCGTGTTGCCGAGCGCATTTCCGGTTCCATAGACTGCATTCTCGCCGAGGACGAGGTTCTCGACCTCCCGGTTCAGGATATAGTTGGTCGCGGCGAAGACGGTGTCCCGGCCGCCGTCCGGCCTTTCGACCACCATCTCGCCCACCGAATCCGCGTAATAGACATCGTTGCCAGGTCCGCCCTCGAGCCGGTCGACGCCGGCGCCACCGTCGAGCGTGTCGCTCCCGCCGAAGCCGAAAAGCGCGTCCGCCTCACTCGTGCCGGTGAGGAACTCGTCGCCCGGCGTGCCCGCAACCTTCAGGGCCGTTGCCCAGTCATAGGTGGTCGTGCTGCCGTCATCCTGCGTGAGGGTCGTCCTGAGTGTGATGCCGTCCGGCGAGACGACATCCTCGTACGATTGCCAGTCGGCGAGACTGAAAGTGTCATACTCGCGGACGATCGACGAGCCGTCCTTGTTGAGGATGGTTTCGTGGTCGACGGCCTTGGCGGCCGTATAGAAGGTGGTCTGTTCCTTCCAGTCGCCTGTGCCTGCCATGTTGTAGGCTTGATAGGTACGGCTTCCATCGTCGTTGACGGTGACTTTATGATCGACGCGGCTACTGGCGGTGAGGAAGGTCGTCTGCGTCAGCCAATCGTATTTGTTGCTCCGGTCGTGGTGGACGAAGCGATGGGACTTGTTGTCGAAGCGCGTGTAATTGGCCTCGATGCGACCGCTGGCATCGTAGATGCTGGTCTGTTCGGCCCACGCCTTTGTATGTGCCTGGTCGACGGCTGTCTTCCATGACCGGGACTGGTTGACCATGTTGGTCGCCTTACCGTCCTGCAGATAGCCCGCCTTGGGCCCGAAATAGATCGTGAAGAGCTCGGCCGGAATCGCGTTGTCGGTCTTGTAGAAATCCTTGGGAGCATGGACGAAGAGGTCGTCATAGACTTCGAAATTGGCGGGACTGATCGTCTTGGGGTCTATGAACTTACCCTGCCATCCCTCTAGGGACGACTTGTGAACGATCACGTTCGGCCAGTTGTTGCGAGCCTCCTCCATAGAGATCGGCGTCGAACTTCCCTTGAATGTGAAGTAGATTCCCATCATTGCATCGAAGAACATCCACTTGCCATTGATGCGGAGTTCCGTCGCCGAATGGTTCGACTGGATCGGCACGTCGAAAAAGTTGGCGCGCCGGTGCTCGATACCAATCGTATCGAACAGGGACTCGAGCAGATTGTCTCGCCAGCCGCAGGCGCCCTTGAGCATGCTCACGACCTCCGAGGTCTTGGTCGGGCCGTTCAGGGCCTCGACCGAGGCCCAGATCCAGGAAACCATGACCTTCGCGGTCGCGAGAGGGTTCGATTTGTTGGCCTTCACATACGCGACGAGATCGTCATAGCCCTGCGCCATCTCGGACCCTCCTGCCTTCCTTAAAGAGAGGGCGCTTTTACTCGTAAGACGCTATTGTGTCCAACAAAACGTAACGTGATTTCGTAATATCATGGAGATTGTCTACGCTCCTGGTGCATCACCTTCACTTCTGGCCAAATAGATCCTTCCACGCCGGCAGGGCGCCTTCGAAGGGCAGGGCGGTGGCCTCGTAGACGCTGCGGGCGACGGCGCGGGCGAGGCAATCGGCGGCCGCGACCGTGATGTAGGTGAAATCCGTCGCCTCGTCGGCAAGCGGCTTGTGGCCGGTGGCGGCCGTGAAGACCGTATCGCCGTCGAAGAGGCCGTTCGAAAAGCGCAGGGACCGGGCGAGGCCCGCATGGGTCGAAAGCGCAAGTCTCTTTGCCTGGGCCTTGGTGAGGATG
>Ga0182741_1002014_pt1 | contig 24605 bp, 27 predicted proteins | sample eDN5th37CBELigOP_FD_128874 | JGI IMG/M metagenome (GOLD analysis project Ga0182741, IMG submission 128874) | Enriched Organic Plus compost microbial communities from Emeryville, California, USA - eDNA 5th pass 37_C BE-Lig OP (version 2) (version 2) ... | reverse complement strand
TGGAAGTAGACGTCGAAGTCGACGCCGAAGTCGTGGAGGCTCTTCTTGATCTCGTCGAACATGAAGTTCACGCCGAGCTCGCGGAAGACCTCCTGCTTCGCGTCGGGCTCGAGCGCGTCGAGATCGCCCTCGTAAGCGAGCGCCACGCGGCGCGCGATGTCGGCGATGTACGCGCCGCCGTAGCCGTCTTCGGGCGTCGGGCGACCCTCGTGCGCCGCCACGAGGCTCTTCGCGAAGCGATCGATCTGCGCGCCGTGGTCGTTGAAGTAGTACTCGCGTGTGACGCTCGCGCCCTGCGATGCGAGGATGCGCGCGAGCGAGTCGCCGACCGCGGCCCAGCGCGTGCCGCCGAGGTGGATCGGGCCGGTCGGGTTCGCCGACACGAACTCGAGGTTGATGACCTGGTCGCTCAGCGCGTCGGACGTGCCGTACTCCTCACCCGCATCGACGATCGTCTTCGCGAGGGCGCCGGCGGCCGCCGCCTCGAGGCGGATGTTGATGAAGCCGGGACCGGCGACCTCGACGGATGCCACGCCCGGCACGCTCTCGAGGCCCGAGGCGATCTCGGCCGCGAACTCACGCGGGTCGGCGCCGACCTTCTTGGCGAGCTTGAGCGCCGCGTTCGAGGCCCAGTCGCCGTGGTCGCGGTTCTTCGGACGCTCGAGCGGGAGGTCGGCCGCCGTCAGCCCTTCCGCCGATCCCGGACGTCGCGCCTCGGCGGCGGGGCGGATGACGTCGAGCAGGGCGGTGGAGAGGGCTGCGGGATCCATAACCCGTCAAGTCTAGTTCGCGGGCGGTGTGCGCCCCGCCCGCACGCTGAGCGAGCGCAGCCGCCTCCCCCGCACGCTGAGCGAGCGCAGCGAGACGAAGCGCCCACCGGGAACCCCTTCGTCTCGTCGCTGCGCTCCTCGCTCAGGGACCGGTACGCGAGCGCAGCGGCCTTCCCCGCACGCTGAGCGAGCGCAGCGAGACGAAGCGCCCACCCGGGAACCCCTTCGTCTCGTCGCTGCGCTCCTCGCTCAGGGTCCGGGGGGCCGATGCGCTCCTCGCTCAGGGACCGGTACGCGCCGCCGCCCGCGCGAGCTCGCCCAGCACGAAGTGCCAGCCCTGCCGGTACGACTCGGCCGGGGCGTCGTCTGTCCACGGACCGGTGTGCCGCACGACGAGCCGCGTGCCGCCCTCGGCCCGCTCGAACGTGACGTCCACGGCCTCGTCACGGCTCGCCCCGTCGGCGTCGGTCCACATCCACGTGAAGGCGAGGCGCCGTTCGGGGGCGACGTCCACGAACCTTCCCACGACCGACATGCCCACGCCGGGCGCCTCGATGCGATAGTCGCCGCCCACGCGCACATCCGCCGTGATGCTCACATCGTCCCAGTGCGTCCACCACCAGCGCGACAGCCCGTCGGCGCTCGCCCACGCCTGCCACACGCGAGCGACGGGAGCGTCGAGGTTCACCTCGATCTCGAGCGGGCGGGAGCGCAGCAGCTCCCATCGCGCGACGCGGGTCGCGGCATCCGTCTCGTCCTCCGATCCGCTCATGAGCGCCGCCAGTGCCTCGAGATTCCCTTCCCAACCGGCGCCGTACCCGACGAGGCGGTGCGGGCGCAGCCGGTCGTGGTGCACCGTGAGCTCAGTCGCGCCTTCACCGGCGGGCTCGAGCCGCACGCGGACGAGCCCGCGGTCGTCGTCGCCCGACCACCACGTGTACTCGAGCGCGCGCGGCGCGTCGCAGGCCTCGAGCCGGGCGCGCCGGATCGCGCTGCCCCCGATGTCGACCCGGAAGCCGTCCCCCGGGCCGCGCGGAACGGGCCCGACGATCGTGCCGTACCACCGCGCGACGCGGTCGGGATCGGTGAGGGCGCGCCAGAGGTCGTCGATCGGCGTCTCGTACCGCCGGACGAGCGTCACGGAAAGCTGCTCGTCGTCGCCCGTCAGGGCGCGGATGAAGGGATCGGTCATCGTTCCTACTTGCGGCGACCGCGGCGCACCTCGGTCTCGAGTGCGTCGAGACGCTGGGACCAGAAGCCGAGGTGGCGCTGAACCCAGTCGGCGACCTCTGCTGTGCGTGCGGGTTCGAGCGCGTACACGCGGCGCGCGCCGTCGGGCCGGCTCTGCGCGAAACCGGACTCGCGCAGCACACGCAGGTGGTTCGACACGGCGGGCTGACTGATGCCGAACTCGGCCGTCACGACCTCGGTGAGCTCCCCCGCCGTGCGGTCACGCTCGGCGAGGAGTTCGACGATACGACGACGCACCGGGTCTCCGAGGACGTCGAGAGCGTGCATGGCACCTTTATATCAGCGCCAGCTTATATCAGCAAGAGCTGATATCAGGAGATCTGGACGAGCTCCACGTGGTCGTCGGCCGCGGGATCCTCCTCAGGCAATGCGAGCGGCCCGAACCCGTCGAGCGGCGGCTCGTCGGGCACGACCCACGCGTTCACGCGCAGGCGCTTCAGCCCGACGTATCCGCCGTGATAGCTGAGGAACGCACTGTCGGCGGCATCGCGGCCCGTCGCGATGCGCACGAGCGACCGGCGGTTGGCAAGGCGCGTTGCGTCGATCACGTACCACGCGCCGTCGTGGTACGCCTCGGCAACCGCGTGGAAGTCCATCGGTCGCAGCCCCGGCGCGTAGCACGCCGTGTACCGCGCGGGCATGTCCATCGCGCGCAGCAGCGCGATCACGACGTGCGCGTAGTCGCGGCATACGCCCTGCCCTGTCATGAGCGTCGTCACGGCGCTGTCGGTGCCCTTGCTGAGTCCGGGTGTGTACGTGGTGCTGCCCGACACGAACTCCGACACCGCGGAGATGAGGTCATGACCGTGCAGGCCCTTGAACTGGCGGCGCGCCTGCTGGAACACCTCGTCGGACTGGCAATAGCGGCTCGGACGCAAGTATGTGATGGCCTCGAGGTCGCTCGTGCGGGTGGTCGCGGCCTGGCCCGCGACGGTCGCCTCGTACCGCACCTCGATGCGCCCGGCCTCGCCCGTGAGGCGGTGCAGGCGACTGCCCGACTGGTCGACGATCTCGGTCGGCGTGTAGATGCGATCGCCCTGCGTGAACGTCAGGGACTCGCTCACCACCGGCACCTGCTGGGCTGCGGAGATCTGGAAGATGAGGTCGACCGACGACCCCAGTTCGAGGTCGAGTTCGGCGGTCACGAGGCGTTGCACCGGAGTATCCTCGCACGCCGCGCCGGGCGTTTCGCCCGCGTCTCCACAGCCCCTCAGGGAGGCGATTCCGGGGCATCCGCGATCGTGACGTACCCTCGCTTCATGACGTCGCCGATGCCGACCCGAGCACGGACGCCACTGTGGGCCCTCGTTGCGCTCGCGGTCGCGGTCGCGCTCGTCATCGCGGTCGCCGCGTGGCGGCCGTGGGCGGCTCCCGCGACCCCCGTCGCCGAGGGCGATGCGGCGGCCCCGCCCGCGATGCTCGCACCCGCTCCGCTCGCTCTGCCGGAGCATCCGAAGGTCCTCGTGTTCGGCGACTCGTGGGTGTACGGATCCGCGGCGTCGGTGCCGACGCTCGGGTTCGCTTACGTGATCGGCGAGCGCCTCGGGTGGAACGTCGTCGTCGACGGCGTACGCGGCAGCGGCTATCTGAAGCCGGGCATCGATGGTCCGTCGTATCCCGATCGCATCGCCGCGCTCGACCCCGGACTCGACCCGGATCTCGTGATCATCGAGGGGTCCATCAACGACCGCAAGAAGCCCGCGAAGGGCTATCGCGACGCGGTGAGCGGCGCGTGGGACGCGCTCGCCGCCCTCTATCCCGACGCCGCGTTCGTCGTGCTGGGGCCGGCGCCGCAGGTGCTCCCCGTCGAGAAGGCGACGGCCCGCATCGACAAGGACCTCGCCCAGCTCGCCGGTGCGCGGGGCTGGTGGTACGTCTCGCCGCTCCAGGAGGCGTGGATCGCCCCCGACAACTACCTCGACGTGATCGACACAGGACCTGTGGGCAACAACCACCCGTCCGATGCGGGTCACGCGTACCTGGCCGAGCGGCTCGAGCAGGCGATCGCGTCGATGACGGGGGTGACGGATGCCGCGGCGGACGTCCCGTCGGAGGAGCTCGACGTCACGCAGACCGTCGAGGGCGACCAGGTCGTCGAGAACATCGACGGCGTCGCGCCGGGCGACGAGCGGTAGCACGCCCACGTCTCACCCGGATCGGGTGAACGCGCCGCGCGACTCGGCGGCGAGAATGAGCCCGATGGCGACCGGGTGGTCGGTCGCGTGGCTCGAAGGGGATCGCGATGAGCACAAAGAACCTTGCACTGGTCGTCGGCTCGTACGCCGACACCGAGTCGGCGACTGAGGACTACATGTCGCTGCGAAGCGGTCAGGATGCCGGAGGGTACGAGGTCATCGGCGCCGTGGTGCTCGTGCGCGGTCGCGACGGAAAGGTCCAGGTCAAGGAGCACGGCGACAAGTCGGTCGGGCACGGTGCGGCCTGGGGTGCCGGCGCCGGCGTCGTGGTCGGCCTGTTCGCTCCCCCACTGCTGGCCGCGACCGCGGTCGGCGCGGGCATTGGTGCGATTCTCGGGAAGATCAAGAAGAACCGCGAGGAGAAGCAATTCGGCGTCGACGTCGACGAGTACCTCGCGCCCGGCACCTCCGCGGTGGTCGCGGTCGTGGACGATCGGTGGGCGGACCGCGTCGAAGAGGCGCTGCTGCGATCCGACAAGCGCATCAGCAAGGCGATCGACTCGGACGACTACACGAGGCTGCGGAAGGCCATCGAGGAGTCCGCCGACGACGTGGTCGAGCAGCTCAACGGCTGACGCGGCCTTTCACCCTGGCGGGGTGACGCCGCCGCATCCGGACTCTCCTACCTTGCTTGAAGGGCGGACGCCGGGTCCGTCGTTCGACGATTGGCGGGGAAATGGATCTGTGGAGCTGGATCGCGTGGTTCTTCTGGGTGTTCGTGTTCGTCGCCTACCTGATGGTGCTGTTCTCGATCCTCGGCGACCTGTTCCGGGATCACTCGACGAACGGCTGGGTGAAGGCGATATGGGTCATCTTCCTGATCTTCGTGCCCTTCCTCACCGCGCTCATCTACCTCATCGCGCGGGGGCAGGGCATGCAGCAGCGCGCGATGGAGCAAGCCACCGAGATGCGCAAGCAGCAGGACGAGTACATCCGAGCGACCGCCGGCGCGCCGAGCTCCGTCGACGACATCGCCAAGGCGAAGAGCCTGCTCGACTCGGGCGCGATCTCGCAGGCCGAGTTCGACGCGCTCAAGGCCCGCGCTCTCGCCGTGTGATCCCCGGAGGACTGCAATGACGCGCTTCGACTACGGTCCACTCGACTTCTACGCGATCACCTTCGACGGCGACACCCCCGGGCCGGGGGTGCTCCAGGCGATCGACGACCTCGTCGCATCCGGAATCGTCAACCTTTGCGACCTCGTGTTCGCCAAGCGGACCGCTGACGGCGAGCTCACCGTCATGGAGCTCTCCGACACGGCGGACAGCGACGGCGTGCCCGCGCTCGACCTCGCGGGTCTCGCGGGGATGGACGACATCGAGACGCTCACCGCGCAGATCCCGCCGGGCAAGTCGGCCGCGATCCTCGTGGTGGAGCTGCTGTGGGCGAAGGCCTTCGCGGCCGCGCTTTGGGATGCCGGCGGTGCGGTCGTCGCACGCCAGGGCATCCCGGCGCCGGTCGTGAATGCATTCCTCGCCCAGCACGGCGACGAGGAGGTATGACCATGCTCCGCAGAGTCGGACGACCGGGGCTCATCGGAATGGCGGCCCGCACCGCCGTCGTCGCCGGAACCGCGACGGCGGTGTCGGGCGCCGTGTCGCGCCATCAGCAGGAGAAGCAGTACCAGGCCTACGAAGATCAGCAGGCCGCCGCTGCGCAGCAGCAGGCGGCGATGGATGCCGCCGCGGCGCAGGCTGTCGCGCGGGCGCAGCAGGCAGCGCCTCCGCCTCCCCCCGGTTCGGGCGGGGTCGACATCGTCGCCGAACTGCAGAAGCTCGCGCAGCTGCAGCAGGCCGGCGTGCTGACCGTCGAAGAGTTCGCGGCGGCGAAGGCGCGGCTGCTCTCCTGACTCCGGTCAGACCTTGAGGTCCTGCTTCGGCACGACCAGCTCGTGGATGATGAGCAGAAGCGACGCCATGACCGGCAGTGCGAGCAGCACGCCCAGCACGCCCATGAGCGTCCCGCCCACGAGCGCGCCGATGAGGACGAGCGCGGCGGGGATCGAGACGGCCCGGTTCATCACCCTCGGGCTGATCACATACGACTCGAGCTGGATGTAGACCAGGTACGCCGCCGCGAAGACGAGCGCCTGCAGCGGGCTCGAGAAGAGTGCGACGATCGAGCCGAGCACGAGGAAGATCACGGAGCCGAAGAGCGGCACGAGCGTGATGACGAAGGCGACCGCGGCCATGAGCGCCGGGAACGACAGCCCGATGACCACGTGGAGCACGAACACGGTCGCGGCGTTGAACGCCGAAAGAGTGACGGAACCGAGCAGAGCGCTTCCGACGGATGCCGTGATCCGCTCGGTCATGTCGCGCAGCGTCGGGCGGTTCCGAGCGGGCGCGAGCGAGTAGAGAGCGCTCTTCATCGCTGCGAGCGATGCGAGGAAGTACAGCGTGAGAGCGACGACGATGAAACTGGCCGTTACGAACCCCACGAGCCCCACGACGGCGGCGAGGACGCCTCCTCCGAGCACCGCGAGCGTCTGCGGCGCCGACACGATGATCCGCAGCTGCTCGGCGGCGGTCAGTAGGGCGGCCTGCACGTCGGGAGGGAGTCCCGTGAACCACTCCGATCCGCGGATGTCGGCGAGCGCCGCTGGGATGGACGCGACGAACTCGCCCACCTGCGCGACGACCGGGGGAAGCACGAACACGAGGAGCGCGACGACGAGCAGGCAGAACACCCCGAACACGATGCCGATGGCGGCGCCCCGCGGAATGCGACGGCGCTCCAGCATCCGCACGATCGGGTCGAGCCCGAGGGCGAGGAAGAGCGCGAGCGCGATGTAGGCGAGGATCGTCGAGATCGACCCGAGGGCACTCCCCAGCACGAGCGCGCCGAGGACGCCGAGCGCGGCCGCGAACCCGATGATCACGGGCCGCTCCATCGCCGCCAGCACCGCCAGCCGGCGCCGCGGTGGTCCACGCCGTGACGTGACCGCACCGCCCGCCGTCGCGTCGACGGCGGGCGGGTCCGGAGCCCCCGAACCCCGGTCCTGCGCAGGCGGAGTCATTCCCCGGCTGCCACCTTCATCTCGCGCCCGTGGACGATGATCGCGTAGATCACGAGGATGTCGAGTGCGAGCACGATGAGCGACCACCAGGGCTGGACGGGCAGGAGTGCGAGCTGCCCGAGTCCATTGAGCGCGACGAGGATGACCCCCACGACCCGCGCCCAGGTCGCACCCGTCATGAGGAAGATGCCCACGAGCACCAGGAGCGCACCAGAGATCACATGCCACCAGCCCCATCCCGAGACGTTGAGCAGGAACAGGTCGCCCGTGACCGAGAGGAAGTAGGCGCTGTCGGGCCCGATGATGGCGATCAGCCCGAGGACGAGGTCGAAGAATCCGGCGATCAGCATGATGACGCCGGCGAACACCACCCATCCGGTCCATCTCGTCATCGTCATGTCCGTCATGGCCGCTCCCTCCGTCAGCGCGATCCCGGCGGATCGTCGCGACAGACGCTACGCACGCACGACTTCCGCGTACTCACCCGGGGCGGGTGATTGTCCTCGAGCGCCGCCCAGGCGCTGGGGGCGCCGCGGTTCGCAGACGCGGAATCATCCGTGCGGGGTGATGGAACAAGTCGGCTCGTCGGGAACTCTGGGAGCAGGCGCGACCGGATGCGCCGACGGGAGATGCCACCATGCGCGCTCAGGTGATGGAGCTCATCGTCCGCGGACGACTCGGTCCCGATCTCATCGCCGCGCTCGACGGCTTCGAGGTGTCGACCGATGCCCACGGCATGACGCACATCGTCGGCCCCGTCGCCGACCAGGCCCGCCTGCTCGGCATGCTCGAGCTGGTCGACGGGCTCCACATCGAAGTGGTGTCGGTGAACCCTGTCGCTCGGGAGGGCGTGGGCGACCAGAAGACCGCGGGCGGAGACACTCAGCCCTGATCCGGGGCGCGCGGTCGCGGTTGTGGTTGTGGGGCTTGCGCGAGGTCGTCGATCCGCGCCATGAGCGCTCGCACCTGTCCGCGCGTCGCCGGTTCGTCTTCGTCGTGCCCGCGTGACGCGCGTTCGAGGATCCACGACGCGAGGGTCGCTGTGATGATGCCGGAGAGGACGATGCCGCCGAACATGAGCCCCACGGCGACCGCGCGGCCCGCGAGGGTCACGGGGACGTAGTCGCCGAAACCGGTGGTCGTGACGGTGACGCACGACCACCAGAGCGCGACGCCGAAGTCGCGGATGTCGGCATTCGGTGCGTGCCGCTCGGCCTCCAGCACCGACAGCGACGCGATGTACACCAGGATCACGACCGCGCCACCGCCGTAGACCGCGATCCGCGTCCGCAGCGCGGCGCCGCGTGTGCGGCGCAGCCCCGGCAGCTGGGTGAGGCGGTCGAGGAGCAGCACGAGGCGCAGCACGGGCAGGAGCGCGAAGCAGAGGGCCCCCAAGTGCGTGCGGAACCATCTCCAGCGGCCGTCGGCCAGCGAGAGACGGACGATGTAGTCGACGATGAAGAAGACCCACGTGACGCCGACGAGGATGAGGGTGACGGTGCGCGCCGCACCCCGCAGGTCGGCGATCACGAGCCACGAGTACGCGACGAGGTAGATGAGCGACGCGATCGACAGCGGCAGCGTCATCCTGCTCCGCCAGGTGGGTTCGTCCATGGTGCGCTCTCAGTTCACGGGCGCCGACTCGTCCTGGCCGATGAGCCCCAGCTCGCGAGCACGTTCGACAGCCGCGTCCCGGCTCTGAACCCCGAGCTTGCGGTAGATGTGACCGAGATGGGTCTTCACGGTGTTCGTCGAGACGTAGGACCGGCCGGCGATGCCCGGGATCGTGAGCCGGCTCGGCAGGTAGCCGAGCAGCTCGAGCTCTCGCGTCGTCAGCTTCTCGGTGAGGCCGTGGGAGCGCGTCGAGGCCGCCATCCGCGTCGCGTGGACGACGGCGTTCCGGAAGCCGCTTGCCGCGCCGGGCAGATCGTCGACGAGGTCCGCGACGAACGGCCCCGCGCGGACGAACGGACGAACCAGCCACTCGGCCTCCGCGACCCTCAGCGCCTCGAGGAGATGCTCGCGGGCAGCGGGCAGCTGTTTCTCGGCGGCGCACAGCCAGCCTTCGAGGATCTCGACCTCGACCGTCAAGGTGGGCGCATCCGGATCGGACGGCGGGGCGAGCTCGCTCAGACGCGCACGTGCCTCACCTACCCGGTCGAGCGCGAGCAGCCCCGCGATCTCCTCGAAAGCGACGTAGGACCAGCTCGTCGCGCGGCTCGGCGGCGGGATCGGCGACCCGCGCAGGCGCGCCCGCCTCATGGTCAGCCCGGCCATGGCGTCCCTCACGAAGGCCGGACGTGGGCCTTCGGGCTCTTCGATGTCGGGGAGCCCGCCCTCGGGCTCGACGCCGTGCGAGAGCAGCCACGCGAGCCACAGGAGCTGCGTGCGCTGGTTGGACAGCGCCCGGGCCGTGCCTTCGTGCAGCGCGAGAGCGCCGTCGGCGGGTCGGCCCCGCTGGAGCGCCACGAGCGCCCGTGCGAGGTAGGCGTCGGCCGGCGCCGGGTGGACGAGGAGGTCATCCTCCGTCGCGAGTACGAGGGCGTCCTGCGCGTGGCGCGCTGCGGCCGTGAGGCATCCGGCGAGTGCCTCGGCGATCGCGAGCGAGCCGAGGGTGTGGACTCGATACGGGCGGTACGCGGTTCCCGCGGCGTGCAGCGCCGACTCGAAGGTGCGGCGCGCGCCCTGGATGTCCCCGAGCATCAGGCGAGCGCGGCCGAGTGAGACCTGGCTGACGGCGAGCAGGAGTGTGCGCGAGGTCAGCCCGATGAGGTTCGGGCGCTCGGCATCCGGATCGCGGGCGATCTCGGTGAGCGCGGTGCGCGCGACCGAGGCGAACAGCTCCGGCCGCGGATCGAACTGCACGCATGCGGCGAGGTAGGCCAGCGCGACCTGGCGCTGCCCGGGCGTGAGCGGCGCGTCCGCGAGGAGGGAGCGCAGCCGGTCGATGGCGTGCGACGCGCGACCGCTCATGCCCTCGGCCATGCCGAGGAGGATCACCGCGTCCGGGCGCTCGGCAAGCTCCCGCTCCGGCACGGCGTGGAGCCAGCGGACGACGGTGCCCGTGCGATGGGACTCGTAGTACTCGCGACCGAGCGCGAGCACCAGGTCGAGCGCGCGGGTCCAGTCGCGGGCGCGCAGCGCGTACTCGATCGCGGACTCCTGGTCGCCCGCGTCGGCGAACCAACGCGACGCCTCGTCCAGAAGCGCGCGCTCGGCCTCGCGCTCGTGGGCCCGCAGGCGCAGCAGGAGAAGATCGCGAAACAGCCTGTGGAACCTGTACCAGCCCGACTTCTTGGGGACCGGCACCACGAACAGCGAGTCGTGCTCGAGACCCGCGACGAGCCTCTCGCCGTCGATCCGGGTCAGGGCGCCGGCGAGGCCCGCGTCGAACTCGTCCGGGACCGACAGCTGGATGACCGCATCGCGCCGCGTTCGCGGGAGTGCGTCGAGCACTTCCTCGCCGAGGTAATCGGTGATGAGGCGATCCGTCTCGGCCATCGTCTCGACGACATGCCCCGGGTCTGCGGAGAACCGCATCGACAGAGCCGTGAGCTGGACGCCGACCGCCCAGCCCTCCGTGCGCGCCGTCACCGTGGCGGCGATGTCGGCGGAGACGGCGGCGCCGGTGATCTTCGCGATGACCTGCGATGTCGTCGCATCGTCGAACGCGAGCTCGCGCTGGCGGATCTCAACGAGGTCGTGCTGCACACGCTGACGGCTCCAGCCGAGCTGCAGGTCTGTGCGCGACGCGAAGACCGCGTGCACCCCCTCCGCAAGCATGTCGACGAGGCGCCACAGGTCGGTCAGCACAGGGGCCCCGCTGAGCCGATCGAGATCGTCGAAGACCAGCACGAGAGGGGCGGCTTCCTGGAGGTCTGCCGCGAGGTCTTCGAGGTAGGCCTCTCCGAGACGTCGCGCGGCGGTCGCGACGGGTGCGAGCGGTGGCCGGAAACCCGGCGACGCGTCCGCAATGGCCGCGAGGAGCTTCCTCGAGAAAGCGAGCGGCTCGGCGTCGGCCGACGAGACGTCGATCCACGCCGCCGCGAGCTCGGGATGCGACTCCAGCCACTGGGCGAGGAGGACGGTCTTGCCTGCACCGGCGGGGGCGACGATGAGAGACAGGGGCGATCGGAGCCCGGCGTCGAGCTGTGCACGCAGCGTCGGCCTGTCGACCGCGTGCGCCGGGATCCGATGCGGCTCGTGCCCGACCATTCTCGACTCCGCTCGACGGCTGTCTTCGAACGAATCGTCCCACTCCGCGCGGGCCGTCGGAAGGACCGACGTCACCGCGCGTCCTGTTCGAGCGCGGCGGTGTTGCGGATGAACAGGATCACCCACGTGAACACGAGCACTCCGCCGATGAGCTCGACGGCGGTCAGCGTGTAGTAGCCGATCCCGTAGAGCACCCCGAACAGGATCATGAGCGCAAGGAAGAGCCAGCCGAGCACGATGAAAGGTCGGGGCAGCCCGGGCATCCAGCGCGGGAGCCGCGTCACGAGCACGCCGAAGGCGACGACCATTCCCAGCGAGACGGCGACGTGGATCACGAAGAAGACGTCGACGGGGAAGACCCCTACCAGGGCGAGGAAGACTCCCAGCACGACGAGGCACGTGCGGACGCTCATCAGTCCGGGGGCATCGACTGCAGCCTTCGTGGCCGAGCGTGCGAGCACCGTCACGAGGAAGCCCGAGACGATCAGGGTCAGGTTGAATGCACGCGCCGACATGTTGGTGGTGACCCCGAGCGCGCTGAGGTTGTCCTTCCACCAGTCCGGATCGCTCGTGCTGAGCATGGCCGCGAGCACGCCCAGCACGAAGAACGCGGCGAACAGGAGCGCGAGCCGCCGCGAGTCCAGGGCGACCGCGGAGGCGAATGAGACGTATGCCGTGACCGCCGTCGCGACACCGGCGAGGGCGATGACCGCCAGCGGGAAGACCACGGCGCCCAGGAACGCCTCGGCCAAGACCGAGGCGAGCAGCGTCCACCCCAGCAGCGCGATGACCGCGTGCGCGATCGCCAGCGCCGCGATGTCGAGGTGATCGAGCAGGCGCAGCCGCTCGCCCGTGCGAGCGGCGACGAGGTAGCGCCCGGCGGCGGCGCACAGGAGCGCAACGATCGCGGATGCACCCGAGGCGAACTGTCCCAGCGAGCCGGGTCCTGCGATCGGTGCGGACTCGAACCGGAACGCGACGAGGGCTGCGAGCGCTCCACCCGCGAAGGCGACGGTGCCCGCGAGGAGGGCGAGCGACTCCAGATCGCGAGCGCTCACGCGGTCGGCCCAGCGGATGCCGCGCCCGGAGTCAGGCGCGATGAGCGCGTCCGGCTGCGCACTCATCGCCGGCCGCCCGCGGCTGTTGCGGCGACATCGACGATCCCCGTCATCCCGACTCCTTCTCCCGCCGGTCGCCGGGAGCGGCCCACCGGTCCAGGCCAGTCCATCCAGCGGGATCCGGCGCCGCATCATCCGACTGGGGTGACTTCGACGACATGCCGGGGTTCAGCCCGGAAGCATCCCCTCCGCTCCCTGCGAAGCGCGCGGGTCGGGCAGACGGCGCATCCGCAGCCCGTTCAGGACGCCGACGCCCGCCGACAGGATCGGCACGAGGAGCGCGATCTGCAGCGCGAGCGGCCGCGCCTCGGTGTTGATGCGGATGATCTCGTCCGCAGCCTCGGGTGACGCGTCCTCCAGCAGTTCGGTCAGCGCGGTGTTCGAAACCAGCTGGGCGTCCTGCTCCAGCACCGCGGCGACGCGCTCCTGCTCGTCGGCGGCGAGGACCTCCGACTGCGCGACGAGGGAGGTGAACGACGCCGACAGCATCGCGAGCATGATCGCCCCCGCGAAAGCGAGTCCGAACGAAAGGCCGAACGACCCGGCAGCCGAGTTGACGCCCGCTGCCTCGCTCACGCGCTCGTCGGAGATCGGCGAGAGCGTGTAGTTGTTGAGCTGCGAGACGAGCAGTCCGAGACCCGATCCGGCGATCACGAGCGGCACGGTCAGGAACCAACCCGAGGTCGCGATGGGGATGATCGGCTCGAGGATCACGAGTCCCGTGGCCGCCAGCACGAACCCGGTGAGGATGAGGTTCGCGGGTCTCCCTTTCGCGCGGCGCCCTGCGACGATCGCGACGGCGAACATGCTGAGCGAGAGCGGCGCGATCGACAGACCCGCGAGAAGCGCGTTGTACTCGAGCACCATCTGGAGATAGAGGGGAAGCACGATCATCGTCCCGCCGAGCGCGATCTGCTGCAGCAGCTGCCCGCTGACACCAGTGCGGAACAGCTTGGACCGGAACAGGTCGGGGTCCAGCAGCACCGGCTTTCCCGCACGGTGGCGTCGGCGGAGCCACATCGCGAGGCCGCCGAGCGCGACGACGCCGAGTCCGATGATCAGTCCGACGTAACCTCCGCCTTCCTGCCACACGAGGATTCCGAGCACGACGCCGCCCATGCCGATCACCGAGAGCGCGGCGCCTACGAGGTCGATCGAGCGATCTCCCGTGTGCGGCACGTCGCGCACGAGCGGGAGTCCGATGAGCACGACGGCGATGATGATCGCCTCGAGCAGGAAGCCGACGCGCCACGAGAGGAAGGTCGTGATGACGCCTCCGAGGAGCGGGCCGACCGCCGCGGCGATCGCGGCCGCTGCGCCGACGAGCGCGTACACGCGCTTCTGGTGGTCGCCCGCGAAGTTGCCGTGGATGAGCGACTGCATCGCCGGCAGCAGCAGCGACGCTCCGATCCCGCCGATGATCGCCCAGAAGACGATGATCGCGGTGAGGCCCTGCGCGAGCGTCATCGCGATGGCCCCCACGGCGTACCCGATGAGGCCGAACGCGTACGCGCGCTTTCGCCCGATGAGGTCGCCGACCTTGCCCCCGATGAGGATGAATGCCGCCGATACGAGCGCTTCGAGCGCGATGGCACCCTGGACGCCGCTCGCGGTCGTATCGAGGTCGCGGACGACCGCCGAGATCGACACGTTCATGATCGACGTGTCCACCACGAGCACGAACATCGCCATGGCGAGCAGGATCGCCAAGCGGCGGTTCAGCTTGGTCGGCGCAGCGGGAGCGTCACCGGTCATGAGCGAAGCCAAGCACTGCGGCCATGCCGGCGGAATGCGGCGGGACGGAGATCACCCGCCTGGGGCGATGAGCCGCGTTAGCATCAGGAAGCATGATCGGCATACAGGACCCCGGCACCGGTCTGGTCATGCACTGATGGCTCGTCAGCTGACCGGCGACGTCGCGTTCGCCGGCGCCAACCACCTCGGCGAGAGCGTCGTCTGGGACGATCGATCCGGCGAGCTCGTGTGGATCGACATCCACCGGGGAAAGCTCGAACGCTGGCGTGCCGACTCCGGCAGGACGACGGTCGATCTGGGGGAACGGATCGGCGCGCTCGGCTTGCGGACCGCGCCGGGCTTCGTCGCCGCGTTCGCGACCGGCTTCGCGCTGTTGGGCGCCGACGCCGAGACGGAGCAGACACGCGAGGGGCTCACGGCCGACGCCGCCTGCCGCGGACGTACCCGACGCCGCTGACGGCGATGCCTGCGATGCTCACGGCGAGGAGCGTCACCGCGACGATGGTGATCACATCCATGGTGTCCTGCGATTCAGAATGCGCGCAGGAAGAGCGCCTCGGCCACGGCGAGGTTCTCGATCTCGCTCGGGTCGACGCTCTCGTTCGGCGCGTGGATGAGCGCGAGCGGCTCTTCCACGCCCATGAGGATGATCTCTGCATCCGGATAGGCATCCGCGAACACGTTGCACAGCGGAATCGATCCGCCCTGGCCGAGCATGGTCGGCTCAACGCCGTACGCCGTCCGCATCGCGGCGGCAAGGGCACGGTACGCGGGCCCGTCGGTCGGGGCACGGAACGGCTCCCCCACGGCCTCCGTCTCGACGTGGACTCGCACGTCCCACGGCGCATGGACCTCGAGGTGCGCTCGAAGCGCGCGGAGCGCGTCGGTCGCACGCGTTCCGGGCGGGACGCGCAGATTCAGCCTCGCCCGCACCCGTGGCACGATCGCCGCAGTCGACCCGACGACGGGCGGGCAGTCGATGCCGAGCACGGTGAGCGCGGGTCGCGCCCACAGCTCGTCGGCGACGTCGCCGTCGCCCAGGAGGTCGACTCCCTCGAGCACGCCCGCATCGGCGCGGAACTGCTCGGCGTCGTACGCTTCACCGGGCCACGTCTGGTCATTGTCCAGCCCATCGATCGCGGTGCTCCCGCTCCCATCGCGCAACGACGCGAGGAGCGCGATGAGCGCGGCCAGCGCATCGGGCGCCGGCCCACCGAACATCCCGGAGTGGACCTCCGAGGCGAGCGTCTCCACACTCACGACGACGTTTGCGAACCCGCGCAGCGACACGGTCGTCGCCGGACGCCCGACCGCCGCGTTGCCCGTGTCGCACACGAGGATCGCATCGGCGCGCAACACATCGGGGTTCGCCTCGACGTAGCGCTCGAGGCCTCCCGTGCCCTGCTCCTCGCTCCCCTCCACCACGAGCTTCAGGTTCACGGGGATGTCCTCACCCAGCGCGCGCAGCGCGAGGAGGTGCATGACGATGTTCCCCTTGCAGTCCGCCGCGCCACGGCCGGCCCAGCGACCGCCGACGTCCGTCAGCTCGAACGGCGGTGTGCGCCACGCGGACGCCTCGAGCGGTGGCTGCACGTCGTAGTGGGCGTAGAGCAGGACGGTCGGGGCATCCGGATCCGTTCCGGGTCGCCGCCCGATGACCGCGTCGCTTCCGTCCGGCGTCCGCTCGAGCCGCGCATCGGCGAAGCCGAGCTCCGCGAACCGAGAGCGGACCCACTCCGCGGCTTTCGCGCACTCCTCCGGCGGGAACTGGCGGGGGTCCGCGACGGATCGCAGCGCGACGAGCTCGGCGAGCTCACCGCGAGCCGCCGGCATCATCGAGCGGATGCGGTCGCGGATGTCCGCGCTCACCGGCCGGCGCTCTCGACGGTATTGAGGCTGTCGACGAAGTCCTGGAACTCCTCGGCCTCCTCGGGACAGTACGTCTGGATGATGAGGACCTGCCCCTGCAGAAGCCGCGACTCGACGAGGGTGGGGCGCTGACCCGGGCCGCCGGCGCCGTTGGACAGCCCGGCCAGCAGAGTCGCCCGTGAGAGGGCGGCATTGGGATCGGCGCACACCGCTCCACCGTCGTCGCCGAGCACCCGCGCGACCTGCTCCGCCGTGAACGGGGTCGAGATCCCGGCATCCGCGAAGGAGTCCAGCAGCTCCTGTGCCTTGTCGATGTCGCGCGCCTGCTGCCGAGCGCCGACGAAGGTGATCGTCGCGATCACGGCGAGCGCGACCAGCACGACGATGGCGACGATCGAGATGATCGAGCGCTCTCGCGGATGCTGCGTCTCCTCGTGCGTGCTCATGAATCACTCACCTCCGCGTTCGCCGGCTGCTTCCACGAGGGCTTGCGGAAGCGATAGAAGAGGAACGGCACGAGCAGGCCCAGCCCGAGCGCCCCGCCCCCGACGATCAGCAGGTAGACCCACGGGCTGCCCTCGCCGAACTGCGACGGCGGGATGAAGCCCACCAGCAGCGCTGCGAGCGACGCGGCGAATCCGACGCCGCACAGGGCGACGAGGATCGGGGCGCGGTAGCCACGAGGGTGATCCGGATGCCGCCGCCGCAGCTGCACGGCGGCGATGAACATCAGGAGGTACATGATCAGGTACACCTGCGTCGTGATGACCGAGAAGATCCAGTACGCGCTCGAGACGTTCGGGATGAGGGCGTAGCCGAGGGCGATGATCGACGTGATGATGCCCTGGGTGACGAGCAGGTTCTGCTGGACGCCGTTCTTGTTCAGCTTCTGCAGGAACGGCGGCAGGTAGCCCTCTTCGCGCGAGATGAGGAGCAGACCCTTCGATGGTCCCGCCAGCCACGTGAGCATGCCGCCGAGCGACGCCGCGACGAGCATGACGCCCACGATCGGCGTGAGCCACGCGATGTCGAAGGTCGAGAACACGGCCTCGAAGGCCTGCATGATCCCCGCGGTGAGAGAGATCTGCTCGGCCGGGACGATCCAGCTGATCGCGAGCGCCGGAAGGATGAAGATCAGCAGCACAAGCCCCATGGCCAGGAAGATCGCCTTCGGATAGTCCTTGCCGGGGTTCTTCAACGACGACACGTGGACGGCGTTCATCTCCATGCCGCTGTACGACAGGAAGTTGTTCACGATGAGCACGAGGCCCGCAAGGCCTGCCCACTGCGGAAGGAGGTTCTCAGCCGTCATCGGGGCCGCGGACGGGTTGCCCTGCCCGAGGAACAGCGCCCCGAGGGTCACGAGCACGGCGCCGGGGATGAGCGTGCCGAGGATGAGGCCCCAGCTCGCGAGACCCGCGACACCCTTCGTGCCGCGCGACGACACGAACACTCCCGCCCAGTAGCAGACCATGATCACGAGCGCCGTCCACACGCCGTTCGAGGCGAGCGCAGGGTTGATCACATAGGCGAGGGTGGACGCGACGAACCCCAGGAGGGTCGGGTAATAGAAGATCGTCATCGCGAACTGGCACCAGATGGCGAGGAAGCCCATCGGCTTCGAGATGCCCTCCGAGACCCACTTGTAGACCCCGCCCTTCCATCCCGACGCGAGCTCGGCGGCCACCAGTGATGTGGGCAGCAGGAAGACGACGGCCGGCACCAGGTACAGGAACACCGCGGCGAGGCCGTACACCGCCATGGTCGGAGCCGGGCGCAGGCTGGCGACGGAGCTCGTCGTCATGAGGGCGAGCGCGATCCACGAGATCCAGACGGGTTTGGGGACGGCCGCCGCTCGCGAGCGGATCGATTCGCGCCGCGATCCCGCGGCCTCTGTGGCGCTCATGACCGGCGGACCTTCCCGGAGACGGATCGCATCATGGCTGTTCCCCTCTCACCAGCGGCGCGCGGGCCGCGACCGATCGCGGTCGATTCGTGTGAAAAGTACGTCCCGTGCGCGAGAGGAGCATCACCCACGGCGGGTGACTGAGCGCGGCGCATCCGTGAATCACCTGTCTCGGATGACGCACGGGACGGATGCGGCACCGCACGATCGACCCGGGCACACGCCGCGAAGGGGGTCGTGATCTGCCATGGTCTCAGCATCGGATGAGCGCGACGAGCGCGCGACGGGCACCAGAAGGAGCTCTCGCGGAGCACTCGTGGCGACGTGCTTGTCGACGCTCGTCGTCAACGCGAACACGTCAGCGGTGAGCATTCTGCTCCCGGCCATCAGCGAGGACACCGGGACGTCCGTCGACACCCTCCAGTGGGCCGTCACCGGCTACTCCTTGATGGGCGCCGCGGTGATCGTCACGTCCGGCTCGCTCGGCGACGTGTTCGGGCGCAAGAAGGTGTTCCAGCTCGGCCTGCTGCTGTTCGTCGCGTCGTGCGTGTTCATCGCCCTCTCCACGACGGGGCTCGCCGTGATCATCGGCCGGATCATCCAGGGCGCGGCGGGCGCCACGATCCTCGCGTGCGGGCTGAGCATCCTGACCGTCGCGACCGAGGGCCGCGAACAGTTGCGCGCTGTATCGCTGTGGGGCGCCGCCGCGGCCGTCGGCGCCGCGGCCGGTCCTCTGCTCGGCGGCGTGCTCGTCGACGTCACCGGGTGGCAGGGGCTCTTCTGGATCGACGCCGTCGTCGCCGTCGTGTGCGTGGTGATCACGTACTTCGCGATTCGGGAGTCGCGCGACGAGGGGCGGTCTCGCTCGATCGACTATCTGGGCACTGTGCTCGTGGCGCTGACGCTGAGTCCGATCGTGCTGGCGACCGCCCAGGGGCCGCAGTGGGGATGGATCTCGATCCCCACTCTCGTCTGCCTCGTCGTCGCGGTCGCCAGCGGCTTCGCGTTCGTCTTCACCGAGAAGCGCGTCGCCGTCCCGCTGCTCGACCTCGCGCTGCTGCGAAATGTGGTGCTCGTCGCCTCGACCGTCGCGATCCTCATCGGCGCGGGCACGATCAACGGGCTCATGTATCTGCTGAGCCTCTACTTCCAGAACCCCGATGCCCTCGGCATGACCCCGTTCCAGGCCGGACTCGCGATGCTCCCCGCCACGGTCGGGCTGGTCGTCGTGGCACCGCTCGTGCCGCGCTTCGCCGCGAAGATCGGCGGGCGGAAGGTCGTCGCGCTGGGCTTCCTGGTCACCGCGATCGGATTCGCCGTCGTCGGATTCGTGCAGCCGTCGTGGCTTTACCTCTCCTTCGTCCTGCCGCTGATCGCGATCGCGGTCGGCATGGGACTGTCGAACGGCCCTGCGTCGGCGGCCGCCACGGCATCCGTCTCGCAGGATCAGGTCGGTGCCGCATCCGGCTTCTCGAACATGGCGCGATACGTCGGCGCCGCGGTCGCCACCGCGCTGGCCGCCACGATCTACTCGACGGTCATCACATCGCGGACCGACGCGGGAGTCGACATGTCGGGAGCGCTGGCTTCGGGACTCGCCGCGGCATCGTGGGTCATGGCCGGACTCAGCCTCGCCGGGGTGCTCATGGCCGTCTTCCTCAGGAGGCACCGGATGCCGCGCGGAACGCTCGCCGACGCCGCAGCGGCCGCCGCCGCGCACACCCACACACTGCCGACCACGGCTTCGGGGGCGGGCGACAGCGCCGAGGTTCCGCGGCGCTGACAGGTGGGTCCGTGCCGACCGACTCTCTTTCGTGAAGGCGGTTAATCACCCCGCCGCAGGGCGATGAGATGGCCACCCGCCTGGCACCGGGCTGGCCAGCTCGTCGTTCTCCCCTTGCGCTCGGCGATCGAGGGGCAACAAGCAGCTTCCGCGTCGGCCACCGTCGATCTGCTCGGACGGTTGCACATAAGGGGCCGTCGCCGGGCAGAACGCCGGGCGGGTCTAACGCCGGGCGGGTCTTATGAAGCCACCTGCCGCCGCTCCAGGGCCCAGAGCGCGGCTCCGCGGCGGCGGCCGATCGACGACCCGCTACCGGTCGACTCCGTCGGATGCGCCGAGTCCCGCTGCCCAGCCAGCACGGCCCGCTAACTGACCGTCGTTGGGGCGCGATCAGAGGGGAGCTTTCCCTGTCACTCCCCGCTAGTCTCAGGCCATGGACGCGCTCCGCCGCAGGCTCGTTCCCCTCGCACTCGGAGTGGGTACTACCCTCCTCATCGCGGGATGTTCATCCCCGGTCTCTGAACCGACGCCCACCATTGCAGACGTCATCGAAGAAACCGTCGACCCGCCCGAGGAGGAGGTCGACGAAGAACCGAGGGTGTACCCGTCGGGCGCCGAATACTTCTTCGTCGCGACCGAAGGCGCTGTAGGTAAGTTCACGTTCCCCGGTGAACCGTATGCACCCGCTGAGGAACTGCGGGCGATCATCGGGGCGCCGCCGGTCACCTATGTCACCGTGACCGTGGACAACCGCGAAGGATCGGTCGGGGTAAACATGTACGAGCTGGCGGCCTTCGATGCAGATGGCCGCAAGTACACCTTCTCGACTGTCGATACCGTCATGGACGACTGGATGCAGTCAGTGGGCACTGAAACGAATGAGGACATTGAGCTTTATAACCGTTTCGTGGATGCGATCAACGCCAACATGGTCTACGCCGACGTGGGCCAGGTGGTGGCATTCGTGATGGCCAGTCCCGACGTCGACCTGCCCACCGAGTTCAGACGCATCGCCGTGCAGCCCAGCGGCATGGGAACCGATGTCGAGGTGCTGCCGGTCAGCGAAGCCAACGGCGTAGACCTATCCTTCGAAGCGCCGCAGTAGGCCCGTACCCCCGGGCGGCGACCAGCAGACCGCATGGGGACCCAGATTCGGGCGACGCTATTCAGGCGCAGAAGACGAACCGAAGACAGCGACGGTCCCCGCGCCGGAACGACTGCTCAGTACGACCGCGAGGATGCCCAGCCCGAGCGTGGCAGCCAGGAACCCGAGCGTGCCGAGCGCGCTGAACAGGCCGACCGTCTGGAGCAGCGCCGACGGCGCGGCGACTCCCAGCAGCTGCGGCAGCACCCACAGTGCGACCTGTGCTGCCAGCACCCACAGCGGCGCCCAATTCCATGGGCGCGGAATCACCTGCGCTCGGCCCGCTTGGACCGCGACGATCAGCCCTGCCACCACGGGCAGGACGATCGAGACGTAGAGCCAGAACAGCCAGGCGTCTGAGCCGGCGGTCGTCAAATCTGTGGGTGTGGTGAGGAGGTTGACTACAGTCGCAACCGCGGGCCGCAGTGCGACGATCGTTGCCGCCGCGAGGCCGAGCGGTCTACGCGCGACGACGCTTCCCTCTCGGTGAAGTCCGAATGCCCGCACGAGGATCGCGGCGGCCCACAATGCGTCGGCCAGCAAGGAGAGAATGCTTCCCGCGACCGGGACTCCGAGGACAGACCCGCGCAGCATGCCGACGATCCCACACGCGATGAGTGCGAGGCCGCCGATCCGCCAGTGAGTCTGCGCCAATGCATGAGCCAGAGCTTCCCGCGTCGCCGCAGACCCATCGTCCGGTCCAGGACCCAGATTCGGGCGACGACGAGCTGGATGGGACGCACGCAGGTCGGTTCATCGCGATCACCGCGCCCGGCAGTCGCAGCCACCCCTCAGCGCGGCGTCGGCCCAACGTCGAGGCAGCGGACGACGGCGTCAACTAGAGCTTGACGCAAGATCGCGGAGCTGGAGTGTTGATCTTCCGAACTACCTATCAATTCTTTACAGCAGCGTGTCGGCGTTCTGTGCTAGCTTTGCGGTATCAGACATCGCCCCCCTCTGAGCTTCGGCTCATGGGGGCGGTTTTCATGTGCGGTATACGTTGATTCGTGGAGTACATGAAGGAGTTCAAGGAGCGCGACGCGCTCCTTGAGGAGCTAATTGGTCGCGGGCTCGCCGTTTCGGATCGAGCTGCCGCGCTCGAGTTCCTGACAAGAGTGGGCTACTTCCGGTCGGGGGCCTACCGGTATGTACTTCGAGAATTCCTTCCGCCTGACCAGGTCAACGCCGAGCGTCGCGAGTATCGTTCGGATCGATACATTCCCGGCGCAACTTTCGCGCACGTGGTCGCTCTGGAGTCGTTCGACTTCAAATTGGCGCGCGTCTGCCTGGAGGGGCTGCTCGACTTCGAAGTACGCACACGCGCAGCTATAGCGCATACGCTCGCCGCCAAGGACGTTGCTGCGCACACACGCGTCGAGTGTCTCGACGGTGGAATGTGCGGTCGGCCAGCGCGGGACGGGACGAAGTTTGAAGCGTGGATGAGAACGTGCGAGGCCTCGATAAGGGAGGCGGCAGAGGACGAGGACTTCATAGCCCATCACTTGCGGAAGTACCCTCGGCAGCCGGTGCCGATCTGGGCGGTGACAGAGGCGCTCAGCTTTGGCAAGCTTCCGTTCCTGTTCGAGTTGATGAAGGCTGAAGACGCTCGTGAGGTCGCTCGCGCTTTCGGCTTCGAACACCCGCGCCCGTTCGGCGCGGTTCTTCGCATGATGGTGGATCTGCGAAACGTTTGCGCGCACGGGTCCCGTTTGTTCAACCGGGCTTTCAAGAGACCGCTCTCGCTGAAGGGTCATGAAACGGCTGGTGATCTCCTCGACCACGTAACAGAGCAGGGATTCACGGCGTCGCCGAAACCCAATCAGCGTCTCTACATCTACGCTGCGGTGTTAGCGTTCATGCTGCGCTCGCATGTCGCCGGAACCAACTGGCACATGACGTTCAAGACTCAGGCGAAGAAGTTGAACATCGACTTGCTGGCGCCCGACGGATTTCGAGTGGTATCCCGAGAAAGGAACATGGGCTTTTCTGACTACTGGGAGCAACTGCCGCTGTGGACAGCGTCCTGACTCGATGCGACGACCTGCCCGGGGAAGACGTCGGCGCTGTGGCGCCGCACTGAACTGGCCCTGCCGCCCTCGGCCTGGGCGCCCGACGAGCGACCGGCAGGCGCGCGGCGACCCTAACTGAGAGCAGTCTCAGTTCGTGATGACGTAGACGTTGTCGGTCACTTTCGTTGAGCCGTCCGGGGCTGGTGCGCCGTCGGGAGTCATTACGAAGTCTCCGGAAGGGCCGCCTACGCCGATCGGACCACCTCCGGCACCGCAGCCGACCACCCATTCTCGATCGTTCGGGTACACGATGAGGCAGACCGTGTCGGGACGCTCAGCTCGTGCGAGCCACAGGCTCGTATCGTCATGCTCGCCCACGTATCGCGCCGTGTCGAAGGCGATTTCGTCACTGCCTTCCACGACCACCGGCGGCACCTCGTCCGCCGGTCCGGCCTGCCGATCTAGGACCGAGTACGTCGCCCCGTTTGACGAGCAGCTAGTCAGAAGCACCGCCAGACCCAGGAGGGAAAGCGACATCATCGTCGTCCGCGTTGAGCGCATCTGACCCCCTCTGTGTTCGCCACGATTTGAGCGCCATCCTTCCATAGTGCGGATTCAACCCAGAGTGCGAATTCAACGCGTCAGCGAATTGCGCTGCAATGCGTTGGAGTGCACGTACATGGACCCGGTTGCGGGCAATGCCCGAATGGGATCGGGTGCCGGCGTGCCGGGTGGCTTCCCTAGGATCGATGGGTCGGCTGTCCAACGAGAAAGCTGGGGGTTCTTCGTGAAGGTTCGTGGTGCGATCGTTTCGCTCATCGCCTGTTCGGCTTTCGTGCTGGGCGGTTGCTCGGCTGGCGGGGACGGTCCCCCTAGCAGCTCGCCAACCTCGCCGGCCGCGATCGAGGTCGAAGAGGAACTGGTGACTGTCGATGTGCGGATCGCCCGCTCGTTGCTGGACCAGAGCGGGTCCCTCACCGACGAAGAGATCGTGGCCGGTGCACGCGAGAACGGTATCGCTGCAGTCGTGGATGGCGACACCGTTGTCTACACGATGACGAAGCCGCAACGCGACGAGATGCTCGCGCAGATGCGCTCGTCCGCTCAAGATGCCGCCGATGAACTGATCGCGGATGACACGAACTCCGTGACGAAGGTCGAGTTCAACGACCAGATGACGTCGTTCAAGGTGTCGGTCGATGCCGCGAGGTACGGTGCGCTCGAAAGCTTGCTAGCACTCGGGTTTTACATCCAGGGAGCGCTTTACCAGCAGTTCAACGGAGTCGCTCCCGACGACATTGACGTGATCGTCGAGTTCGTCGACGGCGCGACCGGTGAAGTGCTGGACACCGGGTCGTACCAGGAGATGCGCGAGAACCTCGGCCAGTAGAATTGCCCGCTCGGATCGCACCGGTGCGAATCGGCATCCTTGGCGTGCATTGCCCACAGAGGGATCCGAATCGGGTCTGACGTAAGTCGCACGAAAGCGCCCCGAGAGTATGTGGCGGGAAGAGGACCCGCGCGGCCCGCGGGATCGTCATCCCACTTGGAACGCTCGCTATCGCGCGGCG
>Ga0182741_1002012_pt1 | contig 24628 bp, 25 predicted proteins | sample eDN5th37CBELigOP_FD_128874 | JGI IMG/M metagenome (GOLD analysis project Ga0182741, IMG submission 128874) | Enriched Organic Plus compost microbial communities from Emeryville, California, USA - eDNA 5th pass 37_C BE-Lig OP (version 2) (version 2) ... | reverse complement strand
GAAGCGGAGATGAAATCCGCCTTCCGCAAGCTCGCGATGCAGTATCACCCGGACCGCAACCCGGGCGACCACGAGGCCGAGGTCAAGTTCAAGGAAATCAACGAGGCCTATCAGACCCTCTCCGACGCGCAGAAGCGCGCGGCCTACGACCGCTACGGCCATGCGGCCTTCGCCAATGGTGGGCCGGGCGCGGGCGGCGCAGGCTTCAACGGCGATTTCTCCGACTTCATGTCGGACATCTTCGAGAATTTCTTCGGCGATGCCGGCGGGCGCGGCCGGGGCCGCTCCTCGGGTGGCCGCGAGCGCGGCGCCGACATGCGCTACAACCTCGAGATCACCCTCGACGAGGCCTTCCACGGCAAGACCGCGGAGCTCAAGATCCCGACCGCCGTCACCTGCGAGGCCTGCTCCGGCTCGGGCGCGAAGCCGGGCTCACGGCCCAAGACCTGCCCCACCTGCGGCGGCGCGGGCCGCGTGCGGGCGACCCAGGGCTTCTTCTCCATCGAGCGCACCTGCCCGAACTGCCATGGGCGCGGCGAGGTGATCGACGATCCCTGCGCCTCCTGCGGCGGCGCGGGCCGCGTCACGCGCGAGCGCACGCTCTCCGTCAACATTCCGGCAGGCGTCGAGGACGGCACGCGCATCCGCCTTGCGGGCGAAGGCGAGGCCGGCCTGCGCGGCGGGCCTCCGGGCGACCTCTACATCTTCCTGTCGATCAAGCCGCATCCGTTCTTCCAGCGCGACGGCGCGGACCTGTTCTGCCGCGTGCCGATCTCCATGGTGACGGCGGCGCTCGGCGGCGAGTTCAGCGTGCCGACCCTGAGCGGCACCGAGGCGCTGGTGAAGGTCCCCGAAGGCACCCAGACCGGCAAGCAGTTCCGCCTGCGCGGCAAGGGCATGCCGGTGCTGCGCTCGCGCGACGTGGGCGACCTCTACATCCAGGTTGTTGTGGAAACTCCGCAGAAGCTCTCCAAGCGCCAGCGCGAGCTGCTCGAGGAGTTCGACAGGGAATGCTCGAAGGAAAACCACCCGGAGAGCTCGGGATTTTTCTCGCGTTTCCGCGAGTTTCTCGATGGCCTGAGCGGATCGAGTTAACTTGACGCTGCTTTCCTTTGAGTTCTAAACAACCCTTGTGATCCGCCGCTTGAGGGGTCTTCCCAGTGCTACAGTCGTTTCAACGGCCCACGACCCGGAAAAGCCCCTTCAAGAAAGACCGCTTCCAGGACGAGGCCCGTTTTCTGCGCTCATGGCTGGAGCGCCCGCTGACCATCGGCGCGGTGACCCCCTCGGGCAAGATTCTGGCACGGACCATGGCCTCCTATGTCGATCCCCGCCTTCCGGGCCCCGTGGTCGAGCTGGGGCCCGGCACCGGCCCCGTGACGGACGCCCTCATCCGGCGCGGCGTGGAGCAGGAGCGGCTGATCCTCGTCGAGTTCGATCCCCAGTTCTGCCAGCTCCTGAAGCGCCGCTTCCCCAAGGCGACCATCGTCCAGGGCGATGCCTATGACCTGAAGGAGACGCTCTCGGGCGTCCTCACGGAGCCTGCGGCCGCCACCGTGTCGAGCCTGCCGCTCTTCACCAGGCCCATGGATCAGCGCCTGGACCTGCTCGAGGCCGCGCAGGAGCTGATGCTTCCCAACGCGCCCTTCATCCAGTTCACCTATGCCGTCGTGCCGCCGATCCCGGCGCGGTCGCAGAACCACCGCGCCAGAGCGTCCAACCGGATCTGGCGCAACCTGCCCCCCGCCCGCGTCTGGGTCTACAACAAGGTCAATCATCCATGAGCACCGGCATGTCTCCGTCCCCGAAGCCCGCCTCGGCAGGAGACATTCGCGACAGGCTCATCATCGGCCTCGACGTCCCGGGCGTCGACGAGGCGCGCTCGATCGTACAGCGCATCGGCGACGCGGGCACCTTCTACAAGATCGGCTACCAGCTGGCTTATGCAGGCGGCTTCGAGTTCGCGCGCGAGCTGATCGACCAGGGCAAGAAGGTCTTTCTCGACCTGAAACTGCATGACATCGGCAACACGGTTGAACACGGCGTGCGCGCGATCGCGCGCATGGGCGTGACGTTCCTGACCGTGCACGCCTATCCGCAGACCATGCGCGCCGCCGTGGCCGGAAAGGCCGGATCGGACCTGAAGATCCTCGCCGTCACGGTGCTGACCTCCTACGACGACAACGATCTCGTCGAGGCGGGCTACGCGCCGGTTCCGGCGGCCGCCCTCGTCGCCCGCCGCGCCGAGCAGGCGCGCGACATCGGCATCGACGGCATCGTCTGCGCGGCGACGGAAGCCCAGGCCGTGCGCGGCATCGTCGGCCGCAACCGCCTCATCGTGACGCCGGGCATCCGCCCCGCGGGCGCGGAGGCCGGCGACCAGAAGCGCATCGTCACGCCGGCGGAGGCCATCCGCCTCGGCGCCAACCATCTCGTGGTGGCCCGCCCCATCGTGAAGGCCGCCGATCCGCGCGCGGCGGCGCAGGCCATCGTAAAGGAAATCGCCGAAGCCTAGAATCGACGAGGGGCCCGTGCTGATCCGACGGATCTTTCTGTGCGGCATGCTGATGTGTGGTGCTGGGCAGGCTCAGGCCGATACCTGCACCTTCGTCACCGAATTCCAGACGGGCCGCGTCCTGACGCAGGAGGGTGATTGCGAGAAGCGCAACAGCCCGGCCTCGACCTTCAAGATTCCCTTGAGCCTCATGGGCTTCGACGCCGGCATCCTCAAGAGCGAGAACGATCCGGCCTGGCCCTACAAGCCCGAATACGACACCTGGAACGAGGCCTGGAAGAAGACCACCACGCCGTCGGCCTGGCTGCGGGACTCGGTGGTCTGGTACTCGCAGGTTCTCACCCGCACCCTCGGCGAGGAGGCCTTCAAGCGCTACGTCGATGCCTTCGGCTACGGCAATCGCGACGTGAGCGGCGACAGGGGCCGCAGCAACGGGCTGACCCATGCATGGCTGGGCTCCTCGCTGGAGATTTCCCCCGTCGAGCAGGTCGCCTTTCTGGACCGGCTGCTGAAGCGCCGGCTTCCGGTATCGGCGCAGGCCGCCGACATGACGATCGCGATCATGCCGGCCTTTCCCATGGCCGATGGCTGGACAGCCTATGGCAAGACCGGCACGGCCTTCCAGCTCACGCCGGATGGCAGGCCCGACCGCGACCGGCAGGTCGGCTGGTTCGTCGGCTGGGCGCAAAAGGGCGAGCGGACGGTTCTGTTCGCCCGCGTGATCCGCGACGAGAAGAAGGAAAAGGGCGTGGCGAGCTTCCGCGCCCGTGACGGCCTTCTGGCCGACCTGCCCTCCATTCTGGAACCCTGATTGGCCCCGGCGATCTTTCTTCGCCTTCCGGCTTGACGCACCGGGCCCGTCGCGGTTCGCTGCACACCCCACCGAAGAGGAGTTCTCCATGCCCAAAGGCTATGTCATCGCCCGCGTCACCGTCACCGATCCCGAGGCCTATGCGGAATACGCCAAGGGCGCGACCGCGGCGATCAAGCAATATGGCGGACGTCCGCTGGTGCGCGGCGGCGCCTATGAGGCGCTGGAAGGCGAGGCCCGGCCCCGCAACGTGGTGATCGAGTTCGACTCGGTCGAGCAGGCCCGCACCTATTACCATTCTCCCGAATATCAGGCGGCGAAGGCCAAGCGCGACGGCGCCTGCGTCGCCGAGTTCGTGCTGGTCGAAGGAGCGGAATGATGCCCAAGGGATATTGGATCGGCCGGGTCGACGTCTCGAACCCGGAGGCTTACCAGAACTACGTGAAGGCCAATGCGGCCGCCTTCTCCAAGTACGGCGCCCGCTTCCTGGTGCGCGGCGGCGGCTATCGCGTCGCGGAAGGCGAGGCCCGCGCCCGCAACGTGGTGATCGAATTCCCGACCTACCAGGCGGCGCTCGAATGCTGGGATTCGCCGGAATACCAGGCCGCCAAGGCCGAGCGCGACGGCCACGCGGTGGCCGACATCATCATCATCGAGGGCTACGAAGGCCCGCAGCCGGGCTAAGCTGCCGCATTCTCAAACCTCGTCCTTCGAGGCGGTCCCTGATGGGGCCTCCTCAGAGTTTGGCGGATCTGCCGCCTCTCTCGCCGTCATGGCCGGGCTTGTCCCGGCCATCCCGATGCGAAGAGCGCCGCGCTTCACGGATCGGGATCACCGGCACAAGGCCGATGATGACGTGGGAACTGGTTTGATTGCTCACCCGGTCATTCGTCCCCCGCCCCTGCCCTCCCCGCCGTAAGTCGGGTGTTCCCGACTTGCGTCCACATGGGCCGATCCCGGCAACAGCCGGGATCGGGGGGAGGGAATGAGCCGGCGGCGCTTCTCAGCCCCCCGCTCAGACGCTATACCCTGCGCCTGAAAGCAACAGGAGATCGGCATGAGCGAGATGCGACTCGTCGTGGTAGGCGCCGCCGGGCGCATGGGGCGCATGCTCATCAGGGCCGTGGCCGAGGCCGAGGGCTGCCGCCTCGTGGGCGCCATCGAACGCGAGGGCTCGCCCTCCCTCGGGGAGGATGCGGGCGTGCTGGCGGGCCTTTCGCCCTTGAGCGTGACCGTGACCGCGGACCCCCTGCCCGTCTTCGCCCAGGCCGACGGCGTTCTCGACTTCACCTCGCCCGCGGGCAGCGTGGGCTTTGCCGCCCTCGCCGCGCAGGCGCGCATCGTGCACGTGATCGGCACCACGGGCCTCGGCGAGGAGGATTTCGCCAAGCTCGAAGCCGCCGCGCGCCATGCGCGGATCATCCAGTCCGGCAACATGTCTCTCGGCGTGAACCTGCTCGCGGGCCTCGTGCGCAAGGTCGCCGCCACGCTCGGCGAGGATTTCGACATCGAGATCCTCGAAATGCACCACCGCATGAAGGTGGACGCGCCCTCCGGCACCGCCCTGCTTCTGGGCGAGGCGGCCGCGGAAGGGCGCGCGGTGTCGCTCAAGGAGCGTTCGGTGCGCAGCCGCGACGGGCATACCGGCGCGCGCAATCCCGGCGATATCGGCTTTGCCACCCTGCGCGGCGGCTCCGTGGTCGGCGAGCATTCGGTGATCTTCGCCGGGCAGGGCGAGCGGCTGGAGCTGTCGCACCGCGCCGAGGACCGCAGCATCTTCGCGCGCGGCGCGGTGAAGGCCGCGCTCTGGGGCTTCGACAAGAAGCCCGGCTATTACACGATGGCCGATGTGCTCGGCCTTGAAAATCTCTAAGCCCCTTCAACGACGAAACGGAGAATTCCCCGCATGGAACGCCTTCTTGTGCTTGCCCGCCACGGCCAGAGCGAATGGAACCTGAAGAACCTGTTCACCGGCTGGAAGGATCCGGGCCTGACCGAACTCGGCATCGAGGAGGCGCGCAATGCGGGCCGCCGCCTGAAGGAGATGGGCGTGCAGTTCGACGTGGCCTACACCTCCGCCCTCAGCCGCGCCCAGGCCACCTGCAAGCTGATCCTGGAGGAGATCGGCCAGCCGGACCTGAAGACCATCGCCGACCAGGCGCTCAACGAGCGTGATTACGGCGATCTCTCGGGCCTCAACAAGGACGATGCCCGTCTGCGCTGGGGCGAGGAGCAGGTCCATATCTGGCGCCGCTCCTACGACGTGCCGCCGCCCGGCGGCGAGAGCCTGAAGGACACGGTGGCCCGCGTGCTGCCCTATTACATCCGCGAGATCCTGCCCCGCGTCATGCGCGGCGAGCGCGTGCTGGTGGCCGCCCACGGCAATTCGCTGCGCGCCCTCGTGATGGTGCTCGACGGCCTGACCCCCGAGACGATCCCCAGCCTCGAGCTCGCGACCGGCATTCCGCTGGTCTACAAGCTCAACGCCGACACGACGGTGGCCAGCAAGCAGGTGCTGGAGGGGTAAGAGCCCCGAATCTCGGGCGCTCACGTCATGGCCGGGCCTGTCCCGGCCATCTCGATCGGACAAGCGCCGCGCCTCAGACAACCGGGATCACCGGCACAAGGCCGGTGATGACAGGGAAGGATGCGACGTGGCAGAAAAGGCCATGCCCGCCATCACCCTCGCACCCGGCCTCGTCTATTACCCCGATTACCTGGACCGCGCCGCGCAGGAGCGGCTCCTGGAGGATCTGCGCGGCATCACGCGGGCGGCGCCCCTCTACACGCCACGCATGCCGCGCACGGGCAAGCCCTTCTCGGTGCGCATGACCAATTGCGGGCGCCTCGGCTGGGTCTCGGACGTGGACGGCTACCGCTACCAGTCCACCCATCCCGAGACGGGCGAGCCCTGGCCCGCCATGCCGGATCAGGTCCTGCGGGCCTGGGAGGCGCTGAGCGGCTACCCGCTGCCCGCCGATGCCTGCCTGATCAATTTCTACGAGCCCTCCGCGCGCATGGGCCTGCACCAGGACAAGGACGAGGAGGAGTTCGACGCGCCCGTCGTCTCGCTATCCTTAGGCGACACGGCCCTGTTCCGCTATGGCGGGCTGGAGCGCAGGGACCCGACCCGCTCGATCCGCCTCAAATCCGGCGACGCGATCGTGTTCGGCGGGCCCGCGCGCCTGATCCATCACGGCATCGACCGGCTGATCCCCGGCTCCTCGGACCTGCTGCCGCAGGGAGGCCGCCTCAATCTCACCTTGCGCAAGGTGGAAAAGCCGCTTTAGCCTCGCTGGACCCAACGATCAGGAACGCACCAAGGGTCTCCATGAAAGCCATCTCCATGAAAACTCTTGCCGCCACGGCCTTCGGCCTGATTCTCTCCGTTCAGGCGGCTCTGGCCGCCGAGCCGCTGTTCCCGCCGGCCTCGCGGATCGGCATGGTTCCGCCGCAGGAGATGACGGTCTCCAAGCGGTTCAGCGGCTTCGAGAACCAGGAGCGGGCGGCGGCGATCACCTTCACGGAGATGCCGCCCCAGGCCTATGACCAGATCGCCTCCGGCCTCACCAAGCAGGCGCTCAAGCGCCAGGGCATGGAGGAGACCTCGCGCGAGACCGTGCAGCTCGGCGCCATGAGCGGCCTCCTCATCAGCGGCACCATGACGAAGCCGGAGATCGGCCGCAAATGGCTCCTCGTGGTCAAGGACAAGGACCTCACGGGGCTCGTCGTGGCGCAGGTTCTCGGCGGCAAGGACGGCTACAGCGACGCCCAGATCGTCGATGCGCTCAAGAGCGTCGCCCTGCGCCGTGACGTCTCCCTCGAGGAGCAGGTCTCCGCCCTGCCCTTCCGCGTCGGCGAAAAGGCGGGCTTCAGGCCCGTGCGCGTGATCGCCGGCAATTCGGTGCTGTTCACCGATGGGCCGAAGGACACCATCAAGGCGGTGGAGCAGCCCATGCTGATCCTCGCCGCTTCCCTTCAGCCTCCGCCGCCTCCCGGCGAGCGGCGCACGCGCTTTGCGCGCGAGGCCCTCTTCGCCAATCAGGTGATCAAGAACATCCGCATCGAGCGCTCGGATTCCTTCCGGCTGAAAGGCCAGGACTGGCACGAAATCGTCGCCAGGGCCACGGAGGCGGAATCCGGCCAGCCGATCGTGGTGATGCAGTCGATCCGGTTCGAGAACGACCGCTATGTGCGCATGGTCGGCCTGACCCGCCAAGAGCAGCGGGATCAGAACCTGCCGCGCTTCCGCAAGGTCGCGGACAGCATCGAGACGAATTTCTGAGAGCGGCCCCGCCAGGCCGGATTGCGGAGCCCACTCATGCAAAAGCCGCGGCAAGGCCTGCCGCGGCTCTCCAGATCCCGGGAAGATCGATGGTCTATTGATTTAAGAGGCTGAGGATTGATTGTCCTCGGTCTCGGCCCCCGCGCCGTTGGTGGCCTTGGGGCCGCCCTTGGACACCCCGACGAGGGCGGGGCGAAGGACGCGGTCGCCGATCACGAAGCCGGACTGGACAACCTGAACCACGGTGCCGTTCGGCACGTCGGGATTGGGCACCTCGAACATCGCCTGATGCAGGTTGGGATCGAACTTCTGGCCCTGCGGCTCGAGCTTCTTCACGCCGTGGCGCTCGAGGGTGTTGAGGAGGTCGCGCTCGGTGAGATCGATGCCCTCGATGAGGGCCTTGAACGCACCCTCGGCGGAGGCCCGGGCCTCTTCGGGGACACTCTCGATGGCACGGCGGATATTGTCGGCCACGTTCAACATGTCCCGGGCGAAATTGGCCTTCGCATAGATGCGCGCATCGGCCAGCTCACGCTCCGTGCGGCGGCGCAGGTTCTCCATATCCGCCATGACGCGCAGGAGCTTGTCCTTCAGGTCGGCCTTCTCGGCCTCGAGAACCGCCACCGGATCGGCCTGAACCTCCGCGGCGGCCTCGGTCGCGGCGCCATTGGGGGTTTCGACCTGGGATTCGATGTTCTGGTTGTCCGTGTCGTTCGAGTTCATGTCCATCAACTAATGGTGGGTAAAAGGGTCAGGCCACATATCAGGTCGAAGGGCTCACAAATCAAGCGCTGCGCCGCTGCAACGGCTCCGCTTCCTGCCCCTTGAAGACCTCGAGCAGGGTGCGACGGATCGTAGCCTGGCGGCCCGCATGGGTCACCTTGGTGCCGGTCAGGTCGGTGACGTAGAACACGTCGACCGCCTTCTCGCCGAAGGTCACGATATGGGCCGAGGCGATGTTGAGGTTGAGCTTCCCGAGCGCCGTGGTGAGGTCGTAGAGCAGGCCCGGCCGGTCGAGGCCGGACACCTCGATGACCGTCTGGCGGCTGGAGAGGGAGTTGTCGATATTGACCTCGGGCGGCACGTGGAACGCCTTGGACGAGGACCTCGACGGCTTCCGGCTCTCGACGAGATCGGCGATCTTCACCTCGCCCTTCAGCGCACGCTCGATGGCCTTGGCCACGCGCTCGGCACGGCGCAGCTCGTCCTCGTCGCGGTCGAAGGCGCGCGAGAGCACGATGGTGTCGAGCGCCATGCCGTCGGTGGTCGTGAAGATCTGCGCGTCCACGATGTTGCCGCCCGCCGCGGCGCAGGCGCCGGTGACGATGGCGAGCAGGCGCGGATGGTCGGGCGAGAGGATGGTGAGCTCCGTCACGCCGCGGAAATGATCCGTCTCGTAGGACGTGGTCACCGTGCGCCCGGCCCTGTCCGCCTCGCGCACGAAATGCGCCTGCTTCACGCGGCGCTCCTCGTCGGTCTTCAGCCAATAGGCCGGCATGTGCCGCGCCGCATAGGCCTCGAACTCCTTGTCCGACCAGTCGGGCAGCGCCCTGCGCAGCTCTTCCTGGGCGAGGCGCACGCGGTCCGAGCGCGCGATATCCGCGGCGCCGCCTCCGAGGAGCACCTCGGTTTCGTAATAGAGCGTGCGCAGGAGCTGGCCCTTCCAGCCGGTCCAGGTGCCCGGGCCGACCGCCTTGATGTCGGCGATGGTGAGCACGAGCAGGAGCTTCAGGCGCTCCATGGTCTGCACCACGTCGGCGAAGCTCTTGATGGTGGCGGGGTCCGACAGGTCGCGGCTCTGCGCCGTGTTCGACATGAGCAGGTGATGCTCGACGAGCCAGGACACCGTATTCGTCTCGGCCTCCGTCAGGCCGAAGCGCGGCCCGAGCTTGCGCGCGATCCTGGCGCCCGCGATCGAGTGATCCTCGGGGCGGCCCTTGGCGATGTCGTGCAGGAACACGGCCACGTAGAGCGCGCGCCTGTTCTGGATCGTCGGGAAGATCTGGTTGGCGAGCGGATGCTCGTTGCCGAGCTGCCCCGCCTCGATCTCCGTCAGGACGCCGATGGAGCGGATGAGATGCTCGTCCACCGTGTAGTGGTGGTACATGTTGAACTGCATCATCGCGACGATGCGGCCGAAATCGGGGATGAAGCGCCCGATCACGCCCGCCTCGTTCATGTGGCGCAGCACCACCTCCGGCGCGTTCCTCGACGTGATGATGTCGAGGAAGAGCCTGTTCGCCTCCGGATCGTTGCGCAGGTTCAGGCCGATGAGCTTGAGCGAGCGCGTGGCGAGCCGCGTAGCGTCGGGATGGATGGCGAGGTTGTGGCGGTCGGCGAGCCAGAACAGGCGGATGATGTTGACCGGATCATTGGCGAAAACGCTTTCGCTCTTCACGTTGATGCGGTTGTTGTCGATGATGAAGTCGTCGGCCGCGAGCGTGCCGCCGCGGCGGCGGCGGAAGCGTCCGAACATGCGGTCGAGCATCGGCCGCTTCTTCGTCTGTCGCGCTTCGAGCTCGGCGCAGACGATGGCGGTGAGATCGCCCACATCCTTCGCGATGAGGAAGTAGGACTTCATGAAGCGCTCCACCGCCGACAGGCCGCCGCGCGGCGCAAAGCCGATGCGCTCGGCGATGATGCGCTGAAGGTCGAAGGTGAGGCGCTCCTCCGCGCGGCCCGTCGCGAAATGCATGTGGCAGCGCACGCGCCACAGGAACTCCTCGCAGCGCTGGAAGAGCTTGAACTCCTCGGGCGTGAAGAGCCCCGCCTTCACGAGCTCCCTCGGCTTCTTCACCTGATAGACGTATTTGCCGATCCAGAAGAGCGTGTGGAGATCGCGCAGGCCGCCCTTGCCGTCCTTCACGTTGGGCTCGACGAGATAGCGGGACGCGCCGGCCTTCGCCACGCGCGCATCGCGCTCCTTCAGTTTCGCGTCCACGAATTCCGCGGCCGAGCGCGCCACGATCTCCTTGTCGAAGCGCAGCACGAAATCGTCGAAGAGCGCGCGGTCGCCGAAGAGGTAGCGGGCTTCGAGAAGCGAGGTGCGGATCGTCATGTCCGCATTCGCCTCGCGGATGCAGTCTTCCACCGAGCGGGTGGCGTGGCCCACTTTCAGCTTCAGGTCCCACAGCACGTAGAGCATCGCCTCCACGACGCTCTCGCTCCAGGCGGTCTGCTTGTAGGGAAGCAGGAACAGGAGATCGACGTCGGAGCCCGGCGCCAGCGTCCCGCGCCCGTAGCCGCCGGTCGCCACGACCGCGATGCGCTCGCCCGAGGAGGGGTTCTCGGCGGGATAGAGATGCCGGACCACCGCGTCGTGCACGAGGCGCACGAGGTCGTCCATGTGGGAGCAGAGATACCGGGCGCAGACGAGGCCGTCCTGCGTGTCGAGGAGCTGCTGCTCCGCCTTGGCCCGGCTTTCCTCCAGGTAGCGCTTGAGCTCGGGCACGAGCCGGGCCCTGAGCGCCCCCGCCTCGCGGAGCGGCGTGTCCCCGAGAGCCTTCAGGATTTCATCCGGGTTCTGAAGCGGCATGGAACAACCATCGTTATCGTCCGTTCCGGCTTATCATCCCGGGGCGCCTCCCCCAAGGCCGGACTGGACATGTCCGGCATGACGGAGACACTGTTCTTTATATAAGATATGGTTTGACATAAGAAACGACCTGTCTCATAAAAAGAACACGCGCCGATTTGAGCATGCAGCTTGCGGGCGCGAAACAAGTGCAGCTAAAGCGCCGGGCGCTCCAGGCCTCAAGGGTCCAGCTCCCATGCGCATAACATGGGACTGAAAACGATGAGCCTGACCCGCCGCTTCCTCCTTGCCGCTTCCGCCGCCGCGAGTCTGACCGTGTTCGCCACCGGCGCCATCGCGCAGCCGAAGGAAATCAAGATCGACTACGCCACCTACAACCCGGTGAGCCTCGTCCTGAAGGACAAGGGCTTCCTGGAAAAGGAACTGGCGAAGGACGGCATTTCGGTCCGCTGGGTGCAGTCGCTCGGCTCCAACAAGGCGCTCGAATTCCTCAATGCCGGCTCCATCGATTTCGGCTCCACCGCCGGCGCCGCGGCCCTGATCGCCAAGATCAACGGCAACCCGATCAAGTCGATCTATGTCTATTCCCGCCCTGAGTGGACGGCACTGGTGACCCGCAAGGATACGGGCATCACCAAGGTCGAGGAGCTGAAGGGCAAGCGCGTGGCCGTGACCCGCGGCACCGACCCGCACATCTTCCTCGTGCGCGCCCTCCAGGAAGCCAAGCTCACCGAGAAGGACGTGAAGCTCGTCCTGCTCCAGCATCCGGATGGCCGCACGGCACTCGAGCGCGGCGACGTCGATGCCTGGGCCGGCCTCGACCCGCTGATGGCCGCCGCCGAGGTGGAGGCCGGAGCCCAGCTCTTCTACCGCAAGCCCGAAGCGAATACCTGGGGCGTGCTGAACGTGTCGGAGAGCTTCGCGAAGGAGAATCCCGCCCTCGTGGGCCGCGTGCTCAAGGCCTATGAGGAGGCGCGCGCCTACGCGCTCGCCAATCCGCAGGAGCTGAAGAAGTCCCTCGCCACCTACACCAAGCTGCCGGAACCGGTGCTCGACCTCCAGCTGCAGCGCACGGAGCTCACCCATTCCACCATCGGCCAGCCGCAGACCGAGACGATCCTCGCCGCGGGCCTCGCCCTGCAGGAGGCCGGCGTGATCCCCGCCGACACGAATGTGAAGGCCGTTGTCGATGAACTCATCGACCGCAGCTTCGCCACGGCGTCACGGTAATGTCTTCATCACGGGAGAGCGCCGTGTCAGGCGATATCGCAACCTCCGCCTGGTCCTCCCAACAGGGTGCCGCCGCTCTCGCGGCCCCTTCCCTTGCCGGGAAGCGGCGCGCCTTCGACTGGCGCGTCCTTCTCGGCTTTTTCCTTCCCATCGCCGTGGCGATTCTCTGGGAGGCCGCCGTGCATGCCGGCCTCGCCCAGGGTCGCCTCGTGCCGCCGCCGAGCCGCATCTTCGTCACGCTCTGGGCCCTCGCAAAGACGGGCGAGCTGTGGACCCATACCTGGATGACGCTGTGGCGCGTCGTGGTCGGCTTCGTCATCGGCGGTCTCGCCGGAATCGTGTTCGGTGCGCTCTCCGGATCCAGCCAGACCCTCCGCCGCCTGCTCGATCCGACATTGCAGGCGCTGCGCGCCATTCCCTCCATCGCCTGGGTGCCGCTGTTCATTCTCTGGCTCGGCATCTTCGAGGCCTCGAAGGTCGCGCTCATCGCGGTCGGCGTGTTCTTCCCCGTCTATCTCGGCATCGCGGGCGCGATCCTCTCCGTCGACCGCAAGCTCGTCGAGGTCGGCCAGGTGTTCCGTCTCTCGCGTGCCAAACTCGCCCGGCGCATCCTTCTGCCCGCCGTTCTGCCGGAGGGCGTGATCGCGCTGCGCTCCGGTCTCGGCCTCGGCTTCATGTTCGTCGTCGCCGCCGAATTCATGGGCGCCTCCGAGGGCCTCGGCTATCTGCTCGTCGACGGACAGCAGATGGGCAAGCCCGATCAGATCCTCGCCGCCATCATCGCCTTCGCGCTGCTCGGAAAGCTCGCTGACAGCCTGCTCGTTCTTGCAACACGCCCGCTCGTGCGCTGGCAAGACACCGTCCGGGAGAGACTGTGATGCTCACGTTCGAACACCTCTCCAAGACCTATGCCGACGGCACGCGGGCCCTGTCCGACATCAATCTCTCCGTGCGCAACGGCGAGATCGTCGCCCTCGTCGGCGGATCGGGCTGCGGCAAGACCACCCTGCTTCGCCTGATCGCGGGCCTCGACCGCGCGAGCGCGGGCGCGATCAAGCTCGAAGGCGAAGTGCTCTCCGGGCCGCATCCGTCGGTCGGCATCGTGTTTCAGGAGCCGCGCCTGCTGCCCTGGCTGTCGGTCTTCGACAACATCGCCTTCGGCCTCGACCATGTCAGCGCCGCCGAGCGCAAGGCCCGCGTCGAACATGCGCTCGAGAAGGTCGGCCTCTCGGAACATGCCAGACGCTGGCCGCGCGATCTCTCCGGCGGACAGCAGCAACGCATCTCCATTGCGCGCGCCTTCGTGACGAATCCGAAGGTGCTGCTGCTCGACGAACCCTTCTCCGCGCTCGACGCCTTCACCCGCGCGAGCCTGCACGAGCATCTGCTGGGATTGTGGGAAGAGACGCGCCCCACGGTCGTTCTCGTGACGCACGACGTGCATGAGGCCGTGACATTGGCGGATCGCGCCGTCGTCATGCAGCCCAAGCCCGGCCGCATCTTCGACGAATTGCCGCTCACGCTCTCGCGGCCCCGCGACAAGACCGAGCTTCCCTTCGAGACATCCGTACGCCGCGTCTTGACGGCGCTCGACCATTCCCTCAAGCCATCACATCAGAAGCCGCAGCGGGAACGCGACCGTCAGGCCGCGGCTTTGTGGTGGTAGGACCAGGAAGGACACACATCATGGACTCGACCGAGCTGCGCGCGCTCCAGGCGCCGCTGAAGGATCAATACCGCAGCAACCCGGAAGCCGCCGTCATCACGCTGAAAGCGCAGGGCACGCTGGATGACCAGCACATCGCCTGCAAGGTCGAGACCGGCCGCGCCCTCGCGGTTGCGGGCCTGCATCCCGCCAGCGGCGGCTCGGGCGCCGAACTGTGCTCCGGCGACATGCTGCTCGAAGCCCTCGTCGCCTGCGCGGGCGTGACGCTGAAAGCCGTCGCGACCGCGCTCGAAATCGATTTGCGCCACGGCGCAGTGAAGGCGGAAGGCGATCTCGATTTCCGCGGCACGCTCGGCGTCGACAAGACCGCCCCGGTCGGCTTCAAGGACATCCGCCTCTCCTTCGAGGTCGACACGGATGCGCCGCAGGAGAAGATCGACCAGCTCCTCAAGCTCACCGAGCGCTATTGCGTGGTGTTCCAGACCATCAACAACAAGCCGCAGCTGAGCGCGACGCTCACGCGCAAGTAAGAGAATCCTTCGTTCGCTTGCACTCCGCTCCGAATATCTCCCCGTCATCACCGGCCTTGTGCCGGTGATCCCGCTTTGATGAGATGCAGCGCCTTTCGCCATCGAGATGGCCGGGACAAGCCCGGCCATGACGCAGAGGGCCCCGTGTCGCCTTCAGTTCGCCGCCACCAGCGTGCGCGGCGCGGCGTTGATCACGACACCGACGCCGCCGCGGATCTCCTGAACGGTCAGAGCGCGGTCGTTGGTGCCGTTTGGATTGAAGCGGAACACGCCGTCCGATCCGGCAAAGCCCGCCGCACTGGTGAGCACGCTGTCATTGTAGGCCTGCGGCCCCTCAAGGCGGGCGAGGGCTGCGGCGAGCATCACCGCGTCATAGGAGAGTGTCGCAAGTCGCACGGGATCGCCGTTGAAGCGCGCGCGATAGCGGACGGCGAAATCCAGGAAGCCGCGCTTGTCGGGCGCCGCGAACCAGCCGCCCTGGAGCGCCGGCAATGCGGACACCCGCGCCTCGTCCCATACGCCTGTGCCGAGCGGCTTCACGCGCCGCCCGTCGAAGCGCACGCTCTGCAGGGCCTGCGCGAGCGCGGGCATCCCATCGCCGTTCTCCGGCATGAACAGTGCCTGCGCCTGCGGCGTCGGTCCGCCGATCACCCGCGCCAGGCGCTGCACGGCGCCCTGTGGCTGTCCGGCGGGATAGCGCTCGATGGCGACGATACGGACGCCGTTCTCGGCTGCGGCCTCCCGCAGCTGCGCCTCCGCCACGCGGCCATAGGCCGTCTCGGGGATCAGGGCCGCGATCGAGCGGCGGTTCTGCGAGACGGCAAAGGCGATGATGCGGTCCACCTCCGCCTGCACCATGAAGCTCAGGAGATAGACGCCCTGCGCGGCGGCGGCGCGGTCCGTGGAAAAGCCGATGAGGGGCTTGCCCGCCTCGCGCGCCGCCTGCCCCGCGGCCTGAACGGAATCCGCAAAGAGCGGACCGAGGATGAGCTGCGCGCCCTCGGCGAGCGCCTGCTCGGCCGCCGCCTGCGCGCCTTCCGGCGTTCCCCGGTCGTCCTTGACGAGAAGGGTGAGATGCCGGTCCTGGAAATCGCTGAGCGCGAGCTCCGCGGCATTGCGCATGCTCTGCGCGACAAGGGAGCCCTGGCCGCGTCCGGAGAGCGGAAGGATCAGCGCCACCTTCACGGGACCATGGCCGATCGTCGTGCCGCCGACGGGAGCCGGTGCGGGCCGTGCCGGAGCAACCGGCGCCCGGGCCACGGGCATTTCGGGGGCACCGACCGGCGCGGCGGGCCCGCCGTCCGGGCGCAGATCGCCGGAATAGCGCGGCTGATCGGGAACGGCGGCCCGAACGGGGCGGCTCGCCTTGCGCTGCACCCGGACCGAACCGGAGCATCCGGACAGGGCGAGAGCGCCCGCCACCAGCGCGGCCAGAGCCCCCCGGCTCACCCTCCCCCCTTGCGTCGCCCTGAAACAGAACGCCATCTCCACCCCCCTTCTGGAAACAGCTCACCGGCCATGGCTCCTAACTTGGGATTAAAAAGTAAACATTGTTCCCACGACCCGGGGTTAACGGCGCGAGGCTGCTTCCATCGCACGAGACGTTCATGCGAGAGTGACGGACAATGACTCAGAGAATCGACAACCGCACCCGGCGGCGCGAGCCGGGCGAGCGCACCGCCACCTTCACCGCCTTCGGCCTCGCCGCCGAGGCGAAGCCGCTGAGCCCTGGCCTCTATGTGGTCGCAACGCCCATCGGCAACCTGCAGGACGTGTCCTTCCGCGCCCTGAATGTGCTGGCGGCCGCGGACGCCATCCTCGCCGAGGACACGCGGGTGACGAAGACGCTGCTCGCCCATTACGGCATCACGACGCCGCTGGTGGCCTATCACGAGCATTCCAACGACGCCGTGCGCGAGCGCATGGTCCACCGCATCCGCGAGGGACAGGCCCTCGCCCTCGTCTCGGACGCGGGCACGCCGCTGGTCTCCGACCCCGGCTACAAGCTCGTGCAGGCCGCCATCGAGGAGGGGCTGCCCGTCACGCCCATCCCCGGCCCCTCCGCCGTGCTCACGGCGCTGGTCGCATCGGGCCTGCCCACCGACCGCTTCTTCTTCGAGGGCTTTCTCCCGCCGAAGAGCGCGGCGCGGCGCGCACGGCTTGCCGAGCTCGCCTCCATTCCCGGCACGCTGATGCTGTTCGAGGGCCCGCACCGCCTGCCCGAGATGCTGGCCGACGCGGCTTCCGTTCTGGGCGAACGCCAGGCCGTGGTGGCGCGCGAGCTCACCAAGATGTTCGAGACGATCCGGCGCGGCACCCTGCCGGAGCTCGCCGCGCAATTCGCGGAGGAAGGCCCGCCGAAGGGCGAGATCGTGGTGCTGATCGGCGAAGCCACGAAGGAGATGCAGGCCGCGGAAGCCGATGCCGCCCTCGATGACAGACTGGAAGCCGCCTTGAAGAACCATTCCATCAAGGATGCGGCCGCCCTCGTCGCCGCGGAGCTCGGCCTGCCGAAGCGCGAGGTCTATGCCCGCGCGCTGGAACTTGCGAAGAAGGATTGATGGGAAGCGCCCTCGAACGCCGACGCGCCACGTTCCTGCGCGGTCAGCGTGCCGAGTGGATCGCGCTGCTGTTTCTCGTCGCCAAGGGCTACCGCCCGCTCGCGCGCCGCTACGCGGCGGCCGGCGGCGAGATCGATCTCATCATGACACGCGGCGGCACCATCGCCTTCGTTGAGGTGAAGGCGCGCGCGGCGATGGACGATGCGCTTTCCGCCATCACCGCCACCAAGCGCCAGCGCTTCTCCCGCGCCGCCCGCGCCTGGCTGTCGCGAAACCCTCATGCGCAGGGAAAGACCTGGCGCGCGGATGCGGTGTTCGTCGCGCCCAAACGATGGCCGCAGCACATCGTCTCGGCGTTCGAGCTGGAGATGCTTTGACACCATCAGCCCGCTCTTCCACGTCATCACCGGCCTTGTGCCGGTGATCTCGATCGTTCGAGGCGCAGCGCCACTCGCAATCGGGATGGCCGGGCTCGTCCCGGCCATGTCGAGAAGGGGAGCGACCGGCCGACCGGACTCTCAGGATGAGGCTCTCAAGGTTCGACGAAGAGGGAAGCCGACTTACGCCGCCAGCTTCCTCGGATCCCGCACCGCGTCGCGGATCATGCGCGCCATTTCCTGCACGATGTGATTGCCGCCGCCCTTCGGCAGGTAGAGATTGACCATGAAGGGCGGCAGCAGCGGCAGGCCCGTGTCGGGGCCGAGCACCTCGAGATTGCTCGGCACCGTGGAGGCCATCCAGGCCATCACCGCGATGTCGGCCGCCACCGTCGCCACCTGCGCCGACGTGTTCGTGACCTCGGAGACCGAACGCCACTCGATGCCGGCCTTCATCAGCGCCTCGCGGATCGGCGTGCGGAAGGCGCAATCCGAGCAGCCGATGGAGACGGGCAGCGGGCGCTGCCAGGCCGCCTCCCCGCCCCGCGCGCCGACCCAGACGAGACGGTCCATCACGAGGTTCTCGCCGTCCGGGTCGCAGGTCATCTCGGTGGCCATCACGACATCGACCTTTCCGGCGGCGAGCCTCTCGCGGAGGGAGGCGCTCGAACCGCTGTGCAGCGAGATCTGCACCCGCGGATAGCGGCGCGCGAAATCCTTCAGGAAGGTCGGCAGATAGGTGGTGATGATGTCGCTCGGGATGCCGAGGCGGATCTCGCCCTCGAATTCGGGCGTCGTCATCTCGGTCCAGATCTCGTCGTTCATGGCGAGCAGGCGCTTGGCGCGCCCGAACAGCCGCTCGCCCGCGCCGGTGAGGGTCATGCCCCGCCGGTCGCGGGTGATCAGCTCCTCGCCCAGGGTCTCCTCCAGGCGCTTGATCTGCTGGCTCACCGCCGCCTGGGTGAGGTTGAGAACGCCGGCCGCGGCCGTCATGCCGCCCGTGTCCACCACGGCCACGAAGGCCCTCAAAAGGCTGACATCGAGATTGCGCGGCATGGGCGGCCTCCATAATCATCCGTTATTTTCGATATAATGAACATTCGTTTCACTTATGCAAGAGGCAAGCCCATACTCTCTCCATCAACTCAAGGAGAGCGTCATGTCAGCCTTCTCGAACCCCTGCCCAGAGACCTATGAGACCTCGGATGTCCGCCCGTCCGGCGTCAGGAACCTCTTCTCGGCCGTGATGCGCGAGATCCGCATCCGCCGCGCCATGCGGGAGGTCTCCGCCCTGGACGATGCCCTGCTTCGGGATATCGGCCTTGGCCCCGGCGGCATCGAGGATGCCGTCAGGTGCGGCCGGCGTTAAGGCGCGAAGACCGTCACGGCCGAGGGCTTGATGGAGAAATGCGCGGGCGTCTGGGTCACGATCTCGCCATCCGCATTGACCGGCCTCGGCCGGCGGGTGCGGATGTCGAATTCCTGGGCCCGGATCGCCCGCACCTCGCTCCACGCGCCGTGCTCGCCGGAGCGAAACGAGCGCGCCATCAGGGCGAGCTTCCAGGCGCGCTCGAATTCCAGGCTGTAGAGATCGAGATGCTGGTCGTCGATGGCCGCATCCTTCTCCACGGCATTCCCCCCGCCATAGAAGCGCCCGTTGCCGACCGCGATCTGCAGGGTCCTGACCTGCACGGTTTCGGTCTCGCTCGCGATCGTCGCGCGAAAGGGCTTGGCATGGGCGAGCACGTTCATGGCGACCAGCGCATAGCCGAGGCGGCCGAAGCGGCGCTTGATGTTCCCCGTGAGCTTCTGCGCCAGCTCCGCCGAGAGGCCGATGCTCGCCACGTTGAAGAAGGGCTCGCCGTTCACGAGGCCGAGGTCGATCCGGCGCGTGCGCCCATCGGCGATCACCTGGGCCGCGCCGTCGAGATCGAACGGGATGTCGAGGGTGCGCGCGAGGTCGTTCGCGGTCCCGAGCGGCAGGACTCCGAGCGGCAGCCCGGTCTCGATCACCCCGAGAGCGGCCGCGTTCAGGGTGCCGTCTCCGCCGCCGACGACGGCGCAATCCACGCCGTCGCGATGCTTCACGATCAGGGGCGAGACGTCCTCCCGCCGGCCGCATTCCACGTGAACGGGCTCGATGCCGTGCGATTTCAGGGCCGAGATGGCGGCCTCGGCCTGGGCTGCGCCGCTCCGGCTCTTGGAATTGACGATGAGGAGGGCGCGGCGTGACATGATCTGACAGATGTGGGAGCCTGAGCGGACCCGCAAGGGCGCGGGACTCTCGAAGCGGGGCTATTCGATAACACCCAGCCCCCTTTTTCGTTCATTCCGGGTTCGGCGCAGTTGCCTTCCCGACGAAACGGTTCAATAAACCCGCTTCCTCAGGAGGCTTGACGTCATGACCCTCACCGTCGCGATCCAGATGGATCACATCAACAGCATCAAGATCGCAGGCGATACCGGCTTCGCGCTGCTGCTCGAGGCGCAACGGCGAGGCCACCGGATCGTTCACTACACTCCCGACCGCCTGTCGCTGCACGACGGCAAGGTGATCGCCATGGTGGACCCTCTCCAGGTGCGCGACGAGGAGGGCAATCACTTCACGCTCGGCCAGCCGGAGCGAGTCGATCTCTCCAGCGTCGACGTGGTGCTCATGCGCCAGGATCCGCCTTTCGATCTCGCCTACATCACCGCCACGCATTTCCTGGAGCGCATCCATCCGAAGACCCTGGTGGTGAACGATCCGATGAATGTGCGCAACGCGCCGGAAAAGATCTTCGTCACGCAGTTTCCGCACCTCATGCCGCCGACCCTGATCTCGCGCGACAAGGCGGAGATCGAGGAGTTCCGCCGCGAGCACGGCGACGTGGTGATGAAACCGCTCTACGGGCATGGCGGCGCCAGCGTGTTCAAGGTCGCGCGGGAAGATCCGAATTTCGGCTCGCTCTACGATCTCTTCTCGAACCTGTTCCGCGAGCCATGGGTCACGCAACGCTTCCTGCCGAAGATCACGGAAGGCGACAAGCGCATCATTCTCATCGACGGCGAGGCGGCGGGCGCGGTCAACCGCGTCCCGGCGGCCAACGACATCCGCTCCAACATGGTGCGCGGCGGCGCCGCGAAACCCACCGATCTCACGCCGCGCGAGCGCGAGATCTGCGAGACCATCGGCCCCGACCTCAAGCGCATGGGCCTCATCCTCGTCGGCATCGACGTGATCGACGGCAACCTCACCGAGATCAACGTGACGGCCCCCACCGGCATCCGCGCCATCAAGCGCCTCGGCGGGCCGGACCTCTCGGTGGATGTGTGGGATGCGATCGAGAGCAAGGTGAAGCGGGTTTAACGGGAGGCGTCCGTCAGAAACCTCCACGTCATGGCCGGGCCTGTCCCGGCCATCCCGATTGAGAAAAGCGCTGCGCTTTAAGCAATCGAGATCACCGGCACAAGGCCGGTGACGACGGAGTGGAAAGTCTTTAAGCCGCCAGCTCCGCGATCACGGCATTCAGTACCGGAAAACCCTTCTCCGTTACCGCAAGGCGTGAGCCGTCGATGCGGATGAGGCCTTCCTCTTCGAGGATGCGCAGGCCGCGCGGATTGAGCGGCTTTCCGGTGAAGGCCTCGTAGCGGCGCGGGTCGATGCCCTCCTTCAGGCGAAGGCCCATGAGGAGGAACTCGTCGCCCTCGGCTTCGGAGGTGAGCACCTCCTCCTCGATCACGCCGTGGCCCTCGCGTTCCACATGCGCGAGCCATGTCTCGGGATGCTTTTCGGTCGATGTCGCCAGCCGGGCATTGCCGGTGACGAGGCGTCCATGGGCGCCCGGGCCGATGCCCGCATACTCGCCGTAGCGCCAATAGAGCAGGTTGTGCCGCGATTCCGCGCCAGGCCGGGCGTGGTTCGAAATCTCGTAGGCCGGAAGCCCGTGCTTCTCGCAGGTCTCCTGCGTGACGTCGTAGAGCGCGCGGCCCGTCTCCTCGTCCGGCACGGTGATCTTGCCGGCGTCGTAGAGGCGCTGGAACCAGGTGCCGGGCTCGATGGTGAGCTGGTAGAGCGAGAGATGCTCCACCGCATGGCCGATCGCCTGTTCGAGCTCCGCCGCCCAGGCGTCTGGCGTGTGGCCGGGACGCGCATAGATGAGATCGAAGGAATAACGGTCGAAGATCGAGGCCGCGATCTTCACCGCGGCGAGCGCCTCCTCCACCGAATGCATGCGCCCCAGGCGCTTCAGGTCCGGATCGTTCAGCGCCTGCACGCCGAGCGAGACGCGGTTGATGCCGGCCTGGCGGTAGCCGCGAAAGCGCTCGGCCTCCACGCTCGTCGGGTTGGCCTCCAGCGTGACCTCGGCATTCGGATCGATCGCCCAGGCGCCCCCGATGGCGTCGAGGATCGCGCCCACGGTTTCCGGCTTCATCAGCGAGGGCGTGCCGCCGCCGAAGAAGATGCTGGTGACCGTGCGGCCCGGAATGCGCGCGGCCGTGTGGGCGATCTCCCGGCGGAAAGCGCCAAGGAACCGCTCCTGATCCACCGGCTGGTGGCGGACATGGCTGTTGAAGTCGCAATAGGGACATTTGGAGGCGCAGAAGGGCCAATGGACATAGACGCCAAAGCCCACATCGCGCGTCGGATGATCGATCATGGGCGGTATATGGCAGGTCTTCGCCAAAACGTCACGGGCGGCGTTGTCGCGACACCGCCCTCAGGCATCATCCCGGAGCTGGGCAGCACATTCCGGCTCTCCCGTCATCACCGGCCTTGTGCCGGTGATCCCGATTGTTTAAAGCGCAGCGCTTTTCTCAATCGGGATGGCCGGGACAAGCCCGGCCATGACGGGCGGGATGCATTTACGGCTCTCGGTGTCTCGCGCCGCTTGTTTCCAGCCGCAGGAAGAGAATTCCGAACCTCTGCCTGCATGAGTTGTTCATCCCCATGCGTTCTCCACCCTAGCGCCGACGAAGGCTCGGACCTAAGATCGGCGCGAGTGGCGTTCAAAGGAACCATCATGCGGCATTGGCGCGGCCCGTTCGACCGGCAGGGCTATCACCACGGCAATCTGAAGGAAGCACTGATCGAAGCGGCGCAGCGATTCATCGCCGAGCGCGGCCTCGGCGGCTTCACCCTGGCCGATGCCGCCAAGCTCGTGGGCGTGACGCCCGCGGCCCTCTACCGCCATTTCCGGGGCCGGGAGGCCTTGGTGGCCGAGGTGGCCTTCCGCGGCTTCGACGAGCTCGCCGCGCGGCTCGGCAAGGCCCTCCAGAGCGACGGCACGCCGCTCGAGCGCTTCACCCGCATGGGCGAGGCCTACCTCGCCTTCGCCGAGCAGGAGCCCGGCTTCTACGCCGCCATGTTCTCGGCCAGGCCCCAGGAGGCCGAGAGCGAGGGCTGCGGCCCCTGGGGCAAGGGCGCTCCGGGCAAGGGCATTCCCGGCAAGGATTCCGCAAGCTCCCAGCGCTCCAACAGCGCCTTCGATTACCTCGTCCAGGCGCTTTCGAAGACCTTCCCGGAGGGCTTCCAGAACGTCGATACCCGCTTCATCGCCATCGAGGTCTGGGCTCTCTCCCACGGTATCGCCACCCTCGATGCCGCCGGCCAGCTGCCGAAGGGCCCCGGCCTGCCGGACAAGTACGAGCTGCTCCGGGCCGGCGTGCTCGCCCTCGTCCACGGCGCCCTGAAGGGCAAGGCGGAACCGGGCGCGCGCTGAGCGCGCCCGAGCCTCGACGTCCCCTCTCCGTAACGTCCCCCAGGCGATGCGCCCGTTCGGGCTCCCGCCTCGGCACCCTCGGCTCCGCCGCCGCTTTCCCGCCGGCCATCGCGGCTACCCCTGCCGGTCCTGCAGTCCCGTCGCGTTTCTTTCCGGCGGCCCTCCTCTTGAACCTCGAAAAAATCGAACGAACCTCTCTTGAAAGCGCCAAAATCAATCCGCATGTTAATGTTGTTAGCATTAACATGGAGAGGCCTAACGATGTCTGACTCTGCTTCAACCGCCTGGAACCAGGGCCCGCACGCTGGGCCGTGGAATGCCGGCGCTCACCGTCGCTGCGGGCGCTCGCCCCGGCGCGGCTTGGAGATCGCCGTCATCATCTTAGGGTTCATCTTTGCCTGGCCGCTCGCGCTGGCCTACCTGGTGTGGAAAATGTGTGGATATCCGAAATACGACGAGGCCAAGGCCTTCTTCCGTGACACCGTCGGCCGTGCATCCGAGGATCTCTTCGGCTCGCGCCGTCCCGCCGGCGGCTTCGGCTATGCCAGCTCCGGCAACGCGGCCTTCGACGAGTACCGCCGCAGCGAGCTGGAGCGCCTTGAGGAAGAGCGCCGCAAGCTCGACGAGGAGGCCCGTGAGTTCCGCAACTTCGTGGAGGAGCTCAAGCGCGCCAAGGACCGCGAGGAATTCGATGCCTTCATGGCCAAGCGCCGCGGCAACGGTCCGACCAACGCCTGACGCCGACCATCAGGAGAGGCGCCCTCCGGGGCGCCTTTTTCTTTTCAGAGCCCACTCGTCACGGCCGGGCCTGTCCCGGCCGTCTTCCTTTTTCAGCCCCATAGCCCTCATTCTGAGAGGCTGCTCGTCATCCACGTCCCTCTTCCCCTTGCGGGGAAGGATTAAGGGAGGGGGTGGTAAAGTCAGAGCGCGGCGCTTCATGCAGTCGATGCGCAGGGAAGTACGGCGCATCCCCTCTCCCGGGCGGGAGAGGTGGGCCTGCGCCTGACTTGTAGCGCCGCTCACCCGGTCATTCGGCGCTGCCGCTCCCATCGTGAAAGTTTGGCCCGTTCAGCACGGGCAACCCTCCTCCCCCTTGTGGGGAGGAGATGGAGGCGGGGGTGTGAGCGCCAGCCATTTAAAACGAAGCGCCGGCACCCCCACCCTTGATCCCTCCCCGCCGCCAGTCGGGTGTTCCCGACTTGCGTCTATAGGGTCCGATCTCGGCAACAGCCGAGAGCGGTGGGGAGGGAGACACCGCCTCATCCGGCCTCCGATCCCAGCTCGTCGCGATGCTTCGTCCGGGATGACACCCTCCACGTCATCACCGGCCTTGGGCCGGTGATCCCGATCCGTGAGGCGCCGCGCTTGTCCGATCGGGATGGCCGGGACAGGCCCGGCCATGACGTGGTGAGACTG
>Ga0182741_1002011_pt1 | contig 24630 bp, 7 predicted proteins | sample eDN5th37CBELigOP_FD_128874 | JGI IMG/M metagenome (GOLD analysis project Ga0182741, IMG submission 128874) | Enriched Organic Plus compost microbial communities from Emeryville, California, USA - eDNA 5th pass 37_C BE-Lig OP (version 2) (version 2) ... | reverse complement strand
GCCGTGAGAACAGATGCTCTCGAGCCCGTCGGTTGAGCTCGGCTACGCTGCACCAATAAGCGCGGAGACCCTGGAGCTTCGCTTTGATGCAACGAAGTTGCTGGAAGAGCCGGAAGGAACCCCAGGTACTGCGCACCAGATCGCAAGGCCTCCAACTCGTAGCGAGATGCAGTGAAGAAAAAGCTCTGCCAGAAGCATGTTGCAGCTGCTGCAGCAATCGCCGTTGGTGCCTTGCCATCGCCTCCTAGAGCAAGTACTTCGGCATCAACATCGTTGTCTATCGACCTAAGTAATGTTGATCGTTGTTGGGAGCCAGGGTTTGTGCCTGGAATCATGCCAAGGCGGCTGAATGTGTACTCCACGTACTTCACCATCGTCTCTAGGATGAGTCGACGCAATAGGTTTGTGTCTGTAATGTAGTCATTCCAAACTGGGCTGGTGGTTGTGTTAGTCAGATCGAGCATTTGACCAAGAGTAGCAGCTGAGCTTCCTCCGTCAGTCGCATCCCACGCTGACACACCTGCCTTCGGCATACCTTCCAACGCCTGTGTTGTGGTGAGAGTGGCAGCTTCCCCAGCGTTCTCGACCAGACGCGCACCGAGGGTCGCCTGAGTGTAACGACACACAAATTGAACGGGTTGTTGGACCAAGTCGGAGGCATATGCGGTCTTGTTGTAGCCAGCACGCGCCTGCGCCAATGCAGTCGCTGCCAACTCTGCAATTTCCGTCGTGACTTGGAATCCTGGTGAAGAGTGGAACAATAGTGAGTCGAGGCCTAGCATTGCGCGGTGTGCAATCAGAGTCTCAGAAATAGCTACCATAGAATATCTTCCGGGTGTAGTTAGCTCCGCTAGGAACAACTCTTCTTGCGCAGCGTAGCTCGGCGCGCTCACAACTTCCACTGCTTTGTAGAAGTCACGGAGCTTCTGCTGCTGCCGCGTCATGCAAGGCACCCACAGGGGTCTAGGAACAACGACTCCTGAGGGTCGAGATGCGAGGGCCAGCACTTCACTAGCGATGGCACTTGGGAAGGCAATACCAAATTGTACATACCCAGTCCTGTTGTTAACATGTTTAGCCACTAGCAAACCACCACTAACTTGGCCCATTTCGATACTCTGAATCAGAACACCCGAGGCACATGCCTTTCCTACCGCAACCACGTCGTCAAGACGCGTGGCAATGTCGTACCTTGAGGGTATGCCTTCGCGACGGACATCCTCCATGGATACAACAAGGGCCCGGGTTCCTTCTTCTGCAGGGGGATCGTCAGAGCGAGATGTCACCGAATCTGCCAAATCAGCTTCAACACCGTGCGCTGATGTCGCCCACAAGGTCCACATTTTTCCTCGAACGAGTGCGAAATCGCGGAGATAGATTCGTGATGCCGCAGCGCCGATCGCTTGCCGTAATCTTGGAATACTGTCGCACGCTGAACCGATGGTTGCGATCAAAATTGAGCCGTCATCAAAGACAGCGTCTGGATTGTGCATCGACTCCTTTCGGATCTGCGATGACGAGCTGATCTTGAAATTGCATCCTACGGTATGAGAGGCCGCTTGAATTGCAAGTGAAAGGGGAATAAGGCATGCTGGGGAACTTGACGCACTTTGGCTTACATCCTTGGCTTCTACCACGAGATCGGGTGCAACATTCGAGATATTGGACATGGTGGGTAGCATGGCGGCCAGAGATGAGACTGCAAGACTTTCGAAGCAAGGTGTTGTACCATGAGCTAATGCGGAGTAGACCGTCACGAAACCCGAGCTTTCAACTCGAAGTGCACCCGCCACTACCATGTGACTTGTGCTAGAAGTTGGGACTGGTACACCTGTTCGAATGGGATGCTTCAGTACAACGCTCTGGCTAGTGACCTGCCAAACCCTGAGGCAGGAGTCCGAGCAAAGAGTAATAATGAAGTCGGGATCCTCCGACGAGGCCGTGAGAGCAAGAGAAGCGGTAGAATCGGGGGAAACTACATCGAGCTGCGGGCTCGAAGGATTGCTGTTGGGTGTGTAGATCTTACGGGTGCGCGATGATAGGAGAGGAGACGCGGCTAACGAAATGGCATCGCCCGCTTGTGCCTGCGAGAGCTCGCCGGAGCCACCGCTCGCTTGATGGGACTGTCGTTGAGTACGGATGACTGCACGGCAGAATGCCTCGAAATGGCAAATTGCCGAATCCACAGAACCTCGATCGGCGCCTGCACTGAGCGGCAAGATTGCGAGGACTGTGTGACTGTTGCTATCGGCCTTACTGCCGCCGCCCTTAGAGTTGGAGTTGGCGTCCTCCACTGAGTCACCAGCTGAGCCTCCGACAAGGCTCCATACCGACTTCAAGAGGCCTGCAACTGCGGATCGGGAACCAGGTCTTTCCCCGAGGTAGGTATTATTTGAGACAGGCTCAGACGCGCTATTCGGTTCTGGCACGAAAGGATGGAAACTTGAAAAGGACAATGCAGCGACGACATTCAAGTAGTGCAGAGCAACTGTTCCAGGTGCAGCGAATGGACCAGAACCAGATGCCGAAGCACCGGCATGTGTTGTACTTGCAGAGTGAGCCTCGCCACTGGATCCTGCAGAGCAAGTACTGAATGTGGCAACCAAGGTGGGTGACACTGGCACGACCCTCATGCGAGCGAGCAAATCGACTGTGTGCCGGAGTGTGTGCGGAGGAGTATTGGCGGGCAGGGCCAAGGCAGCCGCGATGACACGCCTTAGTGCGCCTGGATAGATAGAGTGCTGCATATCCAAACTTGGGTGAGCTCCCTTTCGTAAGGACGAGGCGGCTGTCCGTCGAGCAAGCAAAGCGGCGAGGATACCGGCCGACTGACCGCCATCATCCGCGTCGTCTGCGGAGACAGCTGCTGGTGATGGACATGTTGGCGAGAGCAGCTCCACTTCAGCAGGGAGTCTGTTAGCATTTGCGACTGTTGTCATGAGAGAGAGAACCGATAGACTAAGGGCTGACGGGTCCGACGCCACTGACACCTCTCGAAAAACATACGGTGACGGTAAAGTAATAACGTGCACATCTCCGCTGATGAGCGGTACGACGAGGTTGAAGGCCGATGGACTTGCAAAGATGGTTACTCCGCCTGGAATGATGCTGGCAGGGAACGCAAGCTGCACAACATTATCGACGAGATCCTGGCCTGAACTGGTTTCGCAGAGCTCAAGCACGCACGCCATGCGCTGGCGAAGAATCTTACCCGTGACTGAATCGCGTAAGGGCGCGACATCCGCCAATACATTCCATGAAATCGTGACTGCAGCTGCACTCGCGCTGGGTCGAGCAAATCGGTAGTATCCTGGCCAGGCGACCTCGTGAACTGGAAGCACGAGTGGGATGCGCTCCTGGCTCGAGAAGCCCTTCGATACGGGCTGGAGCTTTTGCCCGGCACCCACGCGCGAGGCGACCTGCCACTCAAGAGAGTGCGCAAAGTGGTTATCTGCATCCAGAGGGAGAAGTGGGATGCGGTCCTCGCGCGATCGAGTGGCCACCTCGCCCGTCTCCAAAAAGCCGTAGGTCGTGCTTGAAGCCATCTGATTTGCCCGCTAGCACACTTTCTGACGTGTGCGCTTCGTTACAGCACAGAGGGTATTCGGTACAACGTTCGAACGGCTCTGAGAGGGTGAGAATCAGCTGTGCTTGGACGGGCTGTTCCACTGTGGACAGCAATCCTGCACTAGAGTGTGGTATTTGGCAAGGGGTAGGCACGCTTTGTTAGGGTATTTTCGAGGCACTCACACGAGATATGCGAGAAAGGTAGGTTGGGGTTGACTTTCGCAATCGTTAAATTAGGCTGGAGGTGGGAATCTGAGGTTGTTGGGTAGTATATCACTTCATGAAACAGATACACGCTGCATTGGGACAACTGGTGATTATCTAAAGCTAAATACATCCACGCTCCTCTAGCAGATGCTGAGATATAGATCCCCCGGAAAAGAGCTTGAATCGCGCTTTTCGCTCAAATTTCGACTATGCAAAAGCGTGCATGCAAGTGAGTGCATGTCGGTGTATTTTGTATGACTCGATGTACAAGACCATGGCATCTCATCCCAACCCGTTTATATCTCTTTGGATCCCCGCAGGCCGCCTAGAAGCGCGTTTTTCCGTACAGAACATGAGCGCGTCGGCTTTACTTGACAAGGCAATGCGACTTGCAGGCAAGCGCGCTGCGAAGACCGCATTTGCCTTCTTCACTAAGGAGGGCCAGTACATCCGAATTGCACACTCACAGCTGAAGCCACATCTCAAGGAGAATGGCCGATGGGCAAGTACGTTTCGCTTACCTTCAACGTAACCCTTGTATCGCAGAGACTGCCCGGCACCCTACGTGTCGTGTTGTGGAGTTTCCCCCCGTCTCACCCGCGCATTGCCTAGTGCTGTTTGTGTGGTTGTCACGCCCACCGTGTCTCACGAATGTCCCCACACCTGCTCTCTTACACATCGCTAAACCTACAATGTAGAGCCCGCGCTCTCAGCCTTGGATATTGCTCGCCTGAGGAAGAAAGCCCGCGAGGCAGGCGTTGAATTCCCTCTTGACAAGGAGTGGAAGAATCCACCTGTCGTCTACAAGGGCCAGAAGCACATGCTCAAGCGCCAGTCCAAGTACGTAACCCCTTTCACCCATAGCAATCCCGACCCTAGTGCGGCGGAACTTGTTGTGGATCAGCGCACCCTTGCCAGGAACATGACGTTGTTTAAGTCATATTCCCACGGCGTTCCCGGAATGTCGCTGCTGCTTGCTCTGCACGTCTGCGGACTTGCTCTCACATCCTCGTGATCTCTCTGTTACACCATACCCTCGTCTAGGATCGAGACGATCGAGAAGAACCTGCAGGAGATGCCCGACAAGATCGAAGAGTACTACAAGACCCAGCGCGCTCGTCGTCGCCACTTGCTCGATCCTATTTACCTTCTCAACTATGGTTTCGCCAAGCGTATCAAGTAAGCCATGTTACATCACTGAATGGATCCGACTCTTTGCGCGGCTAGCAGGGCATGCGTTATCCTCTTGTGCTGTGCCAGTTTCTGTAGACCAGCTTCATGTTCCGGAGCCTGTTTCAAGCCCTTTCCCCCTTTTCTGTACTTATATTAGTCCCTTAGCTAAACAGCTTGTATTGACTTGCATAAACCCTAAACATTGCCATTCTGAAGTGGAGTCTTCTAATGGGGAGGAGGAAATACGGTTTAGAGGAAGCAGTAGGAGGATTATCATCGCATAGCAGTTGTAGGAAACCTAAACATGGAATATAAGTGTCCACGAGACGATCACACACACCACATCAACGGGTACCCCTGGACTCGGCCAGCAGTCCTTCGTCTCTGAGAGTGACCAAGGTAGAAGCCAATTTTTTGGCCCCCTTAAAATTCTACCCAAGGGGTGCAGGAATAGGCCTTCCCAGCCCGAGGTCCAGAAAGTTCCAAAAAAGTTCCAAAGTTTGGAACCTGGGACAGAAATTTGGAACTTTTTGGAACCCGGCTGGAACTTTCCGGGGTTGTGATTTGCCTACTGTTGGGTTCTACAAACACATCGTAACATGGTACGTAGCGGGCGTAGTGACTATATAATATAACAAATCGCTAGGCATGATGCTTATTGACTTAGTCATATGGGTTATAAACCCATGCAGAGGCTCCAAGGTCATCCAAGTTCGCGTTGAAATCAAAGGTTTGACTTTGGAGACACACTTGCAGACCCATTCTGCCACCCTTTGATAAGCTTGCTATGCTCCTATGCAACCGGAACCAACTCACCCCAATGCACACTCACCCAACGCTTTCAATCCACAGACTAAGGGTACTCAGTCGTTCGGTCGTCGTCACCAGAAGACGCACACCATGTGCCCCCGCTGCGGCCGCCACTCCTTCCACATCCAGTCCAAGAAGTGCGCTTACTGCGCCTTCCCCGCTTCCAAGACCCGCTCTTACAACTGGTCTGAGAAGGTACGTCTTATCGCGTGCTGTGTTTTGGCGGCATCCCCCGCCGCAGCCCAGTCCGAAGGGTCAAAAGAGAGGAGAATCAGGAGTCAGTCACGGAGTTGAACTGTTGAACATTGCGGAGACGTCCACACACGGAAGCATCGCCAGAGGAGTTGTGAATTTGAAGCGCCATGTTGCGTAGATGATAAATCAACGATTGCGCGCGGAAAAAAACACGCGGCTAACCTTCCAAAGTCCTGCTGCTACGAGTTAAGAGGTGGTTCACACCTATCCTCGGAAGTCGTCCAATCCTAGTTACCTACGGAGTTTGCGTTTCGCTACGAGCAGGCTACTATGTGCCCAGAGTGCTGTGAGGTGGATCCAGTTACCTCGCGGTTCATGATGCCCCTGCATTGCTGCCCGGAGTTAGACAACAACGCTTATCCAACAGAACTGGTGAGGATGGGATCTGGTCTGGCTATGTAGTGATGCGAGACGAGCATTCGCATCGCAGAGCCAGACGGCAGTATGGAATCGGTGAAGGTGGACTGCCGTATTCCCTGTGATGGACAGTTACCGATGAATTCAAGCAGTTCGCCCGTAATGATCCTATGATCTGTTTGTCCTTGTTTATTGATGTAAGTTCTGAACATAGTGCTCACCGCTCTCCCCCTATCTATCTTCTGTTCTTTCTAATCTAGGCTAAGGGCCGCACTGGTCAGGGTACCGGCCGCATGCGTTACATGAAGACCCTCACTCGCAAGTTCAAGAACGGCTTCCGCGAGGGTACAAAGGCTAAGTTCCAGAGCAAGGCCAAGGCTCAATAAATGGCCTAACTCTGCTGCAGTCGCAGTCAAGTTTACTACGGCTCAATAGTATGGACAAATAAACCCACCAGTTTTAGTCTAAATCAAAGATACCATTAACTTCACAATGCTGCAGGTGCTTGGCACACGACAGCGCCCGACAGAGAATGATGTCTCTCGAGGTGTGAAAACCGTATAAACTTCGCCAAGGACAAGTCCAAGCATAGTGTAACGATAATTTATTCGAACGGGAGCAGTGTACTTGGTGCACCAGGTTGAGTCAGTACTGCCACGACTCGTTTACAAATAGAGCGATGCCGCGAAGACAATGTCTCTCTTCAACTTGCTAATGCATTGTGTGAACAACTCTGCGAGCGGCTCGTTACCAACAACCTTTGCCGCTGTCACGTACTGTCGAAGAAGCTCTTCCAGTCGACGCATCATGCGAATAATAGAGCCCTCGAATACATCTGTCATTTGGCAAATCTCAGCAAATTTGGCACCCTTGCACCAGTTTAATACAACCTCCATCAACTGCGGATTGAAACCATCAACAAACTTCTTAACATCTAAGGGAAGCTTGCACTCCACGATCGTATCACCAACGCGTTGCGCAATCTCGCGGAGCTTCTGGTACGACTCTTCAAACTCGGCTGGGACCTTGAAACCCTCTTCCGGAGGCTCGTCGTAAATCAAGCAAGAGCACAATGCACAGACATGCTCGGGACTAAGCCCCTGGAACGCGCCTGAGAACATGAGCTCAGTACCCACGAGTTCATCACACGTTGACAACTCGCATGCCACGCGACCCTTGGTGTCAATAATGTCTTCAGCGGTAGTGTGGCCTAGTGCACGAAGCACGCGCTTCATGTTCTGTAGCGTCTGGATAAGTCCGGCATCCTGGGAGAGATTTCGCAAGCGTTGTTGAAGGCGCTCGATCTGCGCCTTGAGTGAGAGCTTTCGAACGTACTGTGACATGATATCGTCACGTTCAGGGTCTTTGTGCAGCGGGTGAGCCTCCAGAGCCTCCTGAGCCTCTTTGGCCCGACTGTGATTGCGCTTGAACGCATCATCCTTGATTTGCATGTTCTGAAGCGGATCGAACATGGGGAAGTTGCCTTTAAGGCGGCGCGAGGCCTCCTGAAGAATCAGGCCAAGCTGATGCTGATTCTTGAAGTCACGCACATTGTTGGGTACTTTCAAGCAGACTGTGGAGAGGTTGGTAATCGTGGATGTTGTCATGGGGACGATCACATATGTTGGCTCCTTCCCTGGAGGGCAAGGCTTCAGATACGTGGCCTGCTTGTGCACCTGTTCGAGGCGCTTCTGCTCGGTCATCTTCTTTGCATTGGGATTACGTGTCTTGTCCATTGGTTTCTCATCCGGCACCACCACTGAGTCTGGGTCGCATGCCAAAAGAACGTCGACAATAAACATGCTAGGAGGAACCACATTACGGCCCGGTGGGACGTACGGGAGGGGCGCGTGCGCTGCTGTCAACGTACCCGTCGGCAGTGTGCGCTTGGTGTACGAAATAACAACACCATATCCCCAATCATACTCATCGTCCTCAGGATTGGTATAGAACTCTCCTCCCTTCTCATCCTGCGCCTTGTCTGCGTCGCTCTCGAAAGTGATCATAGTGGTCGCATGCTGTTTGGCTTCTGCCACGAGCTTCGCCTTCTGCTCGGCCTGGTGTCGTTGCAAGGCTGCGCGGTTAGCTGACCTCAGTCGAACGATACGGCCTTCCTTGAGATACGGCAGAATAACCTCGGGCTGGGTGATGAACTGACGCAACTTAAGTCGAAGCTGTTCCAACTCCGTGCGAAGCGCGTAGTACTGCACCGCCTCACGCTCTCGTGGGACGATCAGGGACGTGTACTCCGCTTGCACTTCGTCTAGCTCCTTCTTAATCAAGGGAGTGGCACGCTGCTGCTGAAACTGATAGAATGAGCGAGCCATCATGAATTCAGGATCTGCTTCCTCGACTCGGAGCAGGTTCAAAAGCATGTTGTAGCCAAGGTGGAAAGATGATTTGAGAGGGTCAGCCGCACCAGTAATCATCTCCTTGCAGACGTTTGGATCAATGGCACCGCTGAGTAGCATCATGACAACACCCTTATCATCCAGACCACGACGGCCGGCACGACCAGACATCTGAATATATTCACCTGAAGTCAACGGTCGGGAATCGACACCATCGAACTTTTGTACAGAGGTGAAGAGAACAGTTCGTGCGGGCATGTTCAGACCCATGGCAAAAGTTTCTGTTGCGAAAAGAACTTTAATGAGACCTTCCTGGAAGAGGATTTCAATAACTTCCTTAAGAAGAGGGAGCAAACCACCGTGGTGGATGCCAATACCCTTCATAATCAGTGGGCGTAGGCTGGCAACTTGAGGCAGTCCTCGGTCATCAGCTGAGAGTGAGTCCAAAGCGTTTGAATAAATTTTGGCGATGAGGTCCTTCTCATCAGGAAGACAGAAATCCATCTTAGACAGTTCAACGGCATACTTCTCACACTCACGTTTGCTGAAGGAGAAGACGACGCAGGGCAATAGATTCTGGTCATTAATGATCTTCACAAGCTTGAGGACATCCTCGCCCGCGCCCTTGGTTCGAATCTTCTTCTCGTCCTCGGGCTGAGTGCCAGGCTTACCCGGTCGTGTAGCGATGTCCTCACCACCAGACTTGTTGAGTTGTGAGAGTGCACGCTGGAAGTTTTGTTCTCGGAACACACCCTTCTGGTCTAGAACCAGGTAAAGACCGTCACCTCCGCTAGGATACACAAAGTGTTGCAGGGGTGTAGGACGGTAGTCGGTGTACACGACATTGCAGGGTTGATTGTGCAACTTGGCAACCCACAACGCAAACTCTGCGGCATTAGGAATCGTAGCGGACAGGAACACAAAGTGACACTGTCGCGGGAGCAAAATAATGGTCTCTTCCCACACAACACCACGCGAGCGATCACGCATGTAGTGAATTTCATCGAAGATTACCCATGCGACCTCTCGTACAACCTCACTGCCTCGGTAAAGCATGTTGCGCAGAATTTCTGTCGTCATCACAAGACACGAGGCGCTTGGGTTGATTGTGATATCACCCGTCATCAGGCCGACATCAGTGAACTCCTCTTGCAGCTCTCGGAACTTTTGGTTGGACAGTGCCTTAATGGGTGAGGTGTAGATTACTCGCTGCTTCTGCTTGAGACTGAGTGCGATTGCATACTCAGCCACAACAGTCTTACCGGCCGAGGTGTGGGCCGAGACCAGCACGCTCTGGTTGCGCTCGATAGATTCAATCGCACGCTGCTGGAAGGGATCCAGAGTGAACTTATAAGTCTTTGCGGGTGGTCGCTGCGGCAGCGAGAAGTCGTTCAGCTGCTTGTTCTCAAAGTCCCATCCGGGAGGGTAGCATACCTGCATGGCGCAATTTTTCGCGTTCCCGTCGGACTTGTCGGGCTTGGCGTTGCCCACGACTACCTGCTCCTGGTACGTCGCAAACATGTCAATCTCGGCGCGTGTTGCGCTGATCTTCTTCGCATCGTGGGTCGTGAGCGTGTTCAGTGGGGTCTTCTTCGACTCCCCCTGTGCTTGCGTGTCGAGTTTTACGCGCGTGGAGGTCGCAGCCGATGTGGAATCGGATGCATCTGCTCGCTCGCGTTTTACGCTGAGCTCCACAGCCCCGCTGGCTGCCTTAACAGAGGCCTTGGAGCCATTTCCCGTGGCCACTTGCGAGACCACCGGTGTTGGATCCTTTTGTTCAGCCTTTTGCGGCTTAGTGAGCACGCTGGTGATGGTAAGAGCGGACTCAGTGTCATTGAACACGTCGAATAAGCTATCATCACCGAATTCCATGGTGCAACCGGCGTCACAAGTCGAGAATTCGAGCCGTCTTAGTTCTTCTCGCGTGAGTCATTTTGCAGCCTTGGTGTACCTGAAAGTTGGTGCCGAGGTAAGGTAGACTTGTGCGTGACAAGCGCATTTATTTCATACAGTTGGGATCTAGCACTATATACATTCGTTTAACTTGGACCCTACGTAAGATCCGCTAGAAGCGCACTGGGATCATGAACTCTCCTTAGGTTTGGGCACGGGGAGCGTCGCGTCGCGGCACATGCGGTACACGCGGTTGATCGTAGTACGGTGTTTTGACCACGTCATGGCTGCTACAAGCAGTGCCACCACTGCAATCACTAACAGCACCACCTGGAGCAGCATCTGAGACGTGCAGAGCCCCGAACGCGAGAATCATTGGAGAATGCAGCGGAGAGTTAATGGGTATTTTTGGGTAAGCGCAGTATCGAGTGGAATGCAATATAGGGCGCTAATGGGAGCTACAGGTCTTGCAAATTATATGCACCCAAGCACAGGCGAGTCGTGACGTTGCTACGTACCACACGTTCGTCCGTATTGGCGCGAATGATGCTGAGTTGTGTCATTTTTGCGGTATTTCGTGGTACTCCAGATGGTTTAAGAATATAAACTTGAGTGTGTTCGATATAGACTACAAGTCTGAATCAATCCGACTTGTCAGCTTATACAAGCCTCTATACCTACGCAGTACAACGCTTACGTGGAACAAGTTAAATTTTGATTTGCAACGGCCTGTATACGAGCGTTGAAATAGCGTCTGCTGGGCACGCACGCGCTCTGTTGAGTAGCGATTGACACCCACCGCCGCATGCGATTCACGCAGAATTCCTCTTCTTTGCGCACACTCACCTGCAATCCCACCAAAATCCACTGATGTCACTGTAGACTTCCTTTCGTCCAGGCCGGCGACGCGCCACTACGCTACACGCGATGGGCTGCGACGCTAGTACGGAGCAGAATGACCCATGGCGGGCCCAATTCGTACGTTCGCACAGGTTTTGCAGCGATGGCGCACACTGCATGCTTTGGAAAAACTACCTATTCTCCCCTTTCGGAGAAAGTTCTCACCCGTCACGTTAGAAACGGTCGTGGATTGACAGCGTAGGAGCTGTGCGCATGGGATAAATTCACTATAATCTGTCATACCAACCACCGATCCACTTATAGGCATACGAATTTCGGCCACGCGAAGTGCCATCCGATGAGCGGATCGCTCCAGATGGCACTCGAAGCGCAGACACAGTGCGAAAAAGCCTGTTCAAGGCGCAAACACTGCGATACGGAGCATCAACGACCACCAGTGCGATCAACACAGTCCCGATCGACATGAGCTTCGCGGAACACCACGATCGGGCACGGTTCGTATCAGAGGAAGAGTTCAGACGGAAGTTCAACAAACAGAAGAAGTCATCAGAGACCTCTATGACACTGGGTGGGAAGAGTGGTGCAGAGGGTGGAGCTCAGGATGGTGCGGGCGATGGCTCAGGTGACAATGGTGATGGTGGAGACGACCACTCCGGAGGACGTCGCGGATCAGATGCAGCTGGAGCCGGATTCGGTTTAGGACGCTCGTCCATGAGAGCATCTACTGCCTCCGAGCGACAATCTGGAGTTGTGATCCAAGAGGCCAAGAGCCTTCGGTCAGCCGCGGAAATCGCGGAGGGTCGACACTCTCATACGCATAGTAGCCGATCCAAGGGATCCGCTTCGCCTCGTTCATCTCGATCGGGATCGCTCGCCCGCAGCGAACACGCCCCGACCACGAATGGTTCGTATGCGGACTGCCAGTCCGAAGATGAGGAAGTTAAGAGTGCTGTTAGCGCTGGCTCCGCAAAGTCATCACCACGTCACAGTGATATGATCGATGATCGTCGTAATCCACGGCTGTCGAGCGCAACCCCAATATATCACACACGGGACCTCAGAGGCTATTCAGCAGCTGCGCCGCCTCCAACTGTCAAGCTTTCCAACGACTCAATTCGCAGTCCAGTGACAACCTCCCTAACGCCGGACGCAGGCACACGTCGTACGTTTCGCAACAGTGCGAATGCAACGACCGGTGGGCGACAAGTTTCGCCTTTCATTCCTCAATCGACATCATCGTCATCATCGTCCACTACGTCAAACGAGCATGCTCTCACACCTAGTGTCGTCAAAACGCACTGTACGGCCCAGAGCTGCTGGATTATTGTCCAAGGTAACGTATATGATGTAACCGGCTTCCTGTCCCAACACCCCGGAGGTACCACGGCTATTTTGCAACAAGGTGGCCGAGACGCGACTCAAACAGTCATGTCCGTCCACTCGAATCCTACAGGGGTCCTACAAGATATTGTTGCCAGATGCAAAACCGCAAATGGTGGAATCAAATATCTGGGCCGCTTGCAGCGAGAGGAGTAGCTCATTAACTTGAGATTGTTTCCATAACGGCACGACCAAAGAAGAAATGACTTGAATCCTGGACAACGTCGAGTATTTTGGGCCCGTTGCGATCAGTTCGGTAAAGCTCTGAAGTACCATACTTGACGCACTCACGCTGTTGCCTCGTTTCCCAAACCAAACCCCCTCTGTGGTTTTTGCAGCTTCGTTTATGTTCCAATCATTTTGTCTCATTCGACATTTGCCCAACGCCTTTATGTCCGCTTAATTATACCTTTGTTGCTTTGGTGTCAGCACCCAACGTTGGAGTCATTAAGTTAAATCTCCTTCATTCGAACGTTTCCTTCCGTTTTCCACCTTACATAATTTCCTGTCTCAACTTTTTCAACTTTACAGTCCTCGCCCTCGTGCCTGCGCATGCATGCGTGTATGCACGCGCATTAGGTTTCCAACATGAATATTACAATGTGCACTTCACATGGGCCACCCATCCAGCCATCCAACTAGTCATACCCCTCACTGTGCATGTATCTTTTATCCGCGTTCTACATGGATGTGCTACAATGTGTTTCATCAGTTCGTAACATGATCTCCGAGCGCGACCTAATCGATGCGTACTATTGATCACCACCCACCCACGAAAGCTAACTCAGCGTAGCTTTTCTAATTGTCACTCCATACCACTCGCTTTGCTAAGTCTGATTCGCCTTGTCGGTTCTTCATTCCGTCAAACCAATCAGTTACCTAGTCCTAGCACATTATATCCCGACCCCGCTCGCCCCATAGCGTCTTGAAACACCCTCGTCCTAAACCTTTGTCGTAACTCCCTGCATACCCTAGATTCCTGCGTCCCAAGAAAGATATGTCGCCCCAAGAACGCGCCCCCGCTACTACTACTCTATTCTGAGGCTGTACTCCTATGTTGCCTAGTTCACTGCGTCAGTCACAAAGCCGGCAGGTCCCTAGTCCGCAGAAGCTGTTGTCTCGCGTCGAATTCTTTAGAAGGCAGCGTATATCAACGACTATCCCGCGCCATGGGCTCATGTATGCGCGATGATCTGGCCACCCTCGCTCAGAATGCATATCCAGGGGTTGTCATCGCATCTTAAATGCCTTGCTCGCCTAATTCTGCTGTAGTTTCAGCGGCTTTTGTAGCAAAAAAAACCGTCACAGCCCGTCACAGCCCGTCACAGAAATTTGCGTTAAGGTGGTTGCGTATATGCTATCACGGATAGCTACAAACACTTATGGATCCTCCCCTCTTAATCGGTTCCCACTCTCACTCAGACTACTGCGTTCCAAGTCAATAGTTTCATTTTGTCATACCCGCATCCGATGGACGATACAGAAACGGCCATCAGTGGATACGTTGTGACCTAGCATCAACTTCTGCGAGCCAGTCCTCAACATTTCATTATTTTTAGAGGTCACAAAACCGCAAAACTCAGCTGGAGTCGCTTACCTATGTCGCAACTCCGCTGATCGCCCTCGTCTTCCCTAGGATGTTTTAAATTTCCCGAAATCGCACTACCTCCTTGTTCCTACAACCTAGGATTGCTTTTGAGAGACCGTTCACCCCTCCCCCGAACGCTCTTCAATGTTTCATTCCGAATAGACCTTTCCTACCTTTTTATGGTCCTACTCTGTGCTTATTTGAGTGACAGTCTATTGATGGCTCTTTGTACAGCGTAGGCCCCATCGAGTGTACGGCAGCTCTTGTCAACCTGGCCGAATCGTCCTTCAATCACAGCAAGCAGCTCTGAACAATACGATACAACGGTTGATTCTGGAATAGGGTCCTCTGTCCACTTCTCTAGAGCGGCATACTCGGCTTCACGAATTGCTAGAATCTGCTCAGAGGTTAGTTGCTGGGAGCTCACGTGTTGAGCGTCGCTAAGGTCTTGAGGAGCGCCTTTCTCTAGATCCTCTGAGACGTCTGCCATAGAGCCGATGCAGGGCCTTGGAACTCGCATACTGAGTGCGTGTTGGTACGCTTGATATTCCTTCTCTTCTGTCATAGAAGATTGTTCTTCGTGACAGCGTTCTTCGGCGCTACCCGCCAACATTCGTAAAAGTTCCGACTTCTTTGATTGTAATGGATCTGGAGCTTCACCAGGTTGCGGATCCGTCAGATTTGCAGTTACAACTGTTGAACCATCAGCTGCCTCCGTCTTCACCTCTACACTACTAGGATCAGCACGTCGAGGTTGTTCTCGGATCTTTGCCTTGAGCTCTTCTATCTCTCGTCTGAGCGTGGTCAAAACGATTCCATATCTTGACATGGGCCTGCGAGCGGGCTCTAGGCAGGACATTGAAGAACTGCCTGAAGCACCTGGAAGCCATGTCTCAATGCCATCCAGGGTGGCAACCTGTTGTGGGACTAGTAACCCTGATTGCCAGCTCTCGAGACGCTGCGCAGCAGCTGAACGAAGTGCAATAAGCCTTCGAGAGACCCGAAGTAGTTCGGATGAAACATCCGCATCAATTGGTTTCTCGACAAGAATCAGCATGACGAAGAGCCATTCAACATGCAGAGGCGACAACGCGTACAACGGAGCGGAGGTTTCTTCTTCTTCTTGATGGCGATATGAGTATTCGACATGGGAAAGCAAATGAATGAGAAGTGCACGCTTTGCTGTGGCATCAAGCCGACCAAGTTGACACAAATAGGGTGGGACGCTGTGTGATCGTGCTTGATCGGAACGGAATTGCGCATTTTGAGTAAGGGTGTTCACGACTCGTTTGAGCAGACTCCCACTTGTCTGTGCAATTTGTACGGGATCCGTAACGCCGCTGAGTGCATCCGTCTCTAATTCACATGGCGTGTCCACGTCTAGTGGTGCAGATTGGGCCTCGCCTTGCATGGGGATATCCAGCCTATTGATACCCATATCATCCTCTTCACTTTGATCCATTCCATCTGTTTCATCGTAACCTTCATGTCCACTTTTCTCGTGAGTATCCGCTACCTCGCGATCTTCATCTTCGCCGTCTTGCTCAGCCACATCGCGTTGTGCCTCCACGTTCGCCTGCTTCGCTTCACCCAGGGTCTGAAGTATAGCTTGCGCGGCGTGCGGTTGTGGTTGTTGTGCCTTTCGCGGGGTGATTACTCCTAAGGTATACAATAAGCACTCACTACGCAGTCTATAAAGTTCGGCGAACGCTTCCTCTGAAACAGGAAACTTGGGGACTGCCCAGTCAAGCCAAGTCTCGATATTCGTTAAGAACTCAGCTTCATACATTTGACTCTCCGATTCGTCGTAGTGATTTTGATAACAAGCGGACTCGTCGGTACTGTCCAGGGCTTCCCCAGGCGCTGCACGTGATGACGCAGCAGCCGCCGCAGCATCTGCAAGGTTGGATTCATACTCCTCCTCGTTATCACTGTCTGCATCCTCGTTTTCCAAGCTATAGCGAAGCCCCCATCCCATCGCCGCAACGTACGCTGGAGATAGATGTGGTACTAGAGGCCCATTAGCTATAAGCTTCGGTTGTGGCGGAAGGGGCACCGCGCGGATTCGTGCCAGCAACTCATCAAAGAGTAAGTCAAGTTCATCCGCGTTCTCGTCGGAGTGAATTTCAATATAAGTACACGAAGGGTACACCACATGCTGATAGGGATTTGGGTCATCAGCTGGAAATGTGGGCCTATTAAAGCGAGGTTTCTCAAGCTTGTCGTGAGCGTCGGGGTTCGCTGTCACCTGTTTGTCGAATTCTTCCCATAACTTCCGTACGCTGAGGACCCAGCCTAGGTATCCCCAAAGCCGTTTGTAAACAAGCGGATCCCGGGCCTCTGTCAGCGAGATGCCTGCCGCATTCAGTTCGCCATAGACGCGACATCGTTCCGCAGCTTTCGGAACTGAGAAGCGACTCGACTGAGGCAGTGGTGATAGCTTCGCTTGATAACGTTTGACGAGCGAGGCGATGTCCGCCGCCTCTTCTGCGATCTCACGTCGCCTGCTGATGGAGATCTCATATCGCTTCGTCGCATCATTGCTTTTGTTGTAGGAGGATATAACATCCTTAACAAAGCCATACTTTCCGCTTAGACCGTCCGCGCAACCTCGGCGTTGCGCCCTGTCCGATGCGCCGGCAAGTCTTTCCATCGTTTGCTTATTGGTTTCAGCTGTGTCCTGCTTCGTTGGGGCTTTGAGGACTTTAGGTAGGTGCTTCGCTTCCTTCCTTACTAGCTTGAGAAAATCAGCCGCTGTAAGATTGGACAAGTCAGCCGTTGTTAGGGTTGCTGCTTGCTCAGTGTGTTTTGCTTCTTGCATTGAACTCCCGTCGCCTACCTCCGTATCAACATTGTCGTCATCAGGAATAGGAAGTGCCTGGGGCATAAGTGCTGAGCGTACTCTCTCGGCCTCTTCAGGGTCTTCGTCAAAGAACACAATCCGCACCCCTTCTGCGCAAGTCTCTGCGGTATCGGCTCCCTCTGTGGTCTCGTGTTCAACATCACCGTCTTGCTCCTCTCCATCCTCACCCACGAGGTCATCTGCGTTGCTTAGATGGTGGAATTCTCCATCATGGTCCATTTCTCGTTTGACCCGCGTAAATCCGGTCCTGTTGGGTTCATCACTGGTGACTCCTGACTCCCCCATTCTGCCCAATTGTTCATTCTCGCCTGTAATGTCGGCCCCAACGTCAAGGATGGCAGTATCTCGCCCATTTGTGCAGAGAGTATCCCTTTCTCGCATGCGCTTACGCTGTGACGCCGTCTCGACGAGCTCTAGTGACGTAGGGAAGATCTCTTGGTTCACGGTCCTGGCCGCCTCGCGAACCTTTTCGACGGCTAGCTTGGGATCCATAAGATCCAGCCGTTCCTCAGTCCCGCCCAGTAGGTGGGTAAGCGGAATAAGCACCTTTCCTTCCCCTTGGCTATCCGCTGGAGTTACCACCTGCCACTCGGACAAGGTGGGATCGAAGTATGAGTCCGCAATAATGTCGCGGTCGGCTCTGCGGCGGAACATGGTAGGATCTCAGGACGATTATGCTTGTACAGTCTTTAGTCGGCGTCCTGCGTGCGTGGATGTTGTTTCTTTGATTGTTCCACGCGCCGATCCTGAGATATGCCAAAGTCGGTATTGTGTTGAGACTGAAAATGTGGACTCTTGACTGGCAGTCTTTAGCCGGATGCGGTTATAACTTTTAGCCTGATCAGGCTAGAACTCTTGGTTCGCCAGAGAAAATTTCGGAACTGGGACTCTTGGGTGACACGGGTAATCTGGGTCCGACATGGTCGGTCGAATCGTGATGAATAGAATGGAGTCAAGCGAACAGAATGCCAGCGGGTGTTACACAATGTGTTAGAATGAAATAACACACAATCATACAGATTCGGCTCGAAAGACTACTGTATTCATATGGTCTTGTGCAAACATCAAGTAAGCCTAGCATTTCTGCCGCGCAGTCGTCATCTGGGAGATTGTTGTAGTCGCGCGTTCAGCAGTTTCAGCTCCTCTTCCAAAGCCTGCGCCTCGACATCGTCCTCTCCAACAGACTCATCATCCACCTTACCTGATGGCTGGGAACTGAGTGAGCCAGAGGAGACACGTGAAGCTCTCCTTGGCCCTGGTGCGAAGCTTGGAGTCAATTGGAGAATTGGGATGGATGGGGCACGCGGTTGTGTAATGGGGGGCGGCGAAACCAGCGATGGCGGAAGAGGTGGAAGTGGGCAGAAGCTCACACCGGGGAAAGCAGACTTGTTGGTGCTAGGGAAGTCGGTCGGGGTTCCACTCTTGCGTGCTGCTGTCGTTGGAAAATCGAGATCTTGTTCCGCATGCTGGGCCTGCGGCGCCGTGGGTGTTTTCTGCCCTTGCCCCTTCTCGTCCATTGAAGGTCCGTGTTGCCCACTGGGCATTCCATCCTGACTTCCTCTTCTGGTTTGAGAAGACCTGTCATCCACAGTCTGCTGGCGCTCATATGACGGTGGGCGAACTGGTCCCTTTCTCGAGCTGGCTTGCCTCCTTTCGGCACCCGCACCATCTTCCACAGCATCCATTGCGTCCTTTGACGGAATGGATAGTGTAAGAGCAGATGCTTTAGGACTGTTCGCGTCACCCTTCCTTGCTGCACCTCTGGAACTCGTCAGATGGCTTGATGCTGACTCATTCGGCTGCACGTGCAGCCAAGACGTCAGCAAATACGCCAGTTGTGTTTCAACCTGGTTTGCTGGTATTTTAACATACGACTTAGTCTTGTTGTCGGGTTCGCCTGCGGCGTTCATGATCGCGGTGATGACTTCAAAATTGGTGGCACTCTCCTCATGGTTTTCGCTGATCTGTATCGCTTGACGCTGGATCATTTCACCTCGACTGGCTGTGGGTAGTGTGCAGCCTGCCTGGATAAGCAAAGCTGCGACGGTCTGGTTGGCCGACGTTGGATCATTTGGTTCATCGCTACCTCGGCGTGATTGTTGCGCTGTATCATTTCCGCTCGAATTGGCGTACAAAGAAGGTATTAGTGCCGCGTTCGGCGCACACATGGACGCAAGGCGCACTAAAAACACACAAAAGTCAAAGAATGTCAGATACCAATTCGTACTTGCAAGGTCCATCATTCTAGCAGTCTCTGGATCCTCTCGGGTCTCTGTCTGACTGTCCTCACCATCATTCAGCTCCATCCGCAGTTCTTCTATAGACTTCCTGCGTGCCGCACTGAGACCTGGCTGGGAGGATAGGATGATTGATGCGGAAAGGAATGCTGCATCAAGGATACGATGCAGACTCAGTGGCGGAGCGAACTTGAGTGCTTCTCGAACTGCAGGGCTGTGGCATTTCGATGCATCAATGATCGCCTTGGGGGCTATCAGGAGTAGATGCTTGGGAAGCGGTGGTGGCAGTGGAAGAATTGGATCCTCAGCTGAAGGCTTATAAAGACCACTTCGCTGGCATAAGTAGAGCAGGGACTGAATGCTCACCATCCGAGCATGCTGATCGGACGGCATGGCTATGCCTGATGCTGCTGACGCCGCTGCGTTCGGCTTAGGGTCTTTCGGATGAGTGGCACGGTTTGTAACCTTCACCTTTTGCCAGCCACCAGCACTTGTAGCCAGTGGACCGAGACTACCCTGCGTCGTCTGACTTGACCTTGAGGAAAGCTGCTCCGGCTTTGCATTAGCATGCGAGGCTGACTCGCCACGAGCTTGTTCATTCGGAGTGGGCACTGAATACTGCACAAAGAGGCGGTGAAGTGCAGTACGGCAGAGTGACAGTAGGTTAAACACCAATAGATCGTTGCTCGGAAATGCCGGCGGGAGCTCGGAGTACTGAGGTAGCCGTCTTCTGGCTCTCGCGAACTGGACTTGCTTGCTACCTTTGTAGGATGGCAGGGGCTTCAGTTGCGGCAGCGTGGACGGCGGCGGCAGGGGCAGTACTCCTGGTGTTGTACAGGTCCGTTGCCCACCAAAATCTCCGGGTGTTATGGAATGTTGCCTCATCTCTCGAACCTCACCCCTCTCTCGGGTTTCCTTACCCCTGAAGAATCTTGATGTGCTACGAGGGACCTTGCGGGGCAGTGGCGTTGCAGTCGGTGTCATATTTAGTGGGGCGGGTGTACCATCATGTGCGAGGGCACTTATCTCTGTAGGATCGCCCTGGCGCGATTGTGGTGCCGAAGATTCACTTTCAGTGTCTTCCTTGGAGTTGGAGCCCTTGCGGATTGGCGGTAGGACAGGAATGCCGCTGGGAATCTCGGGTGATAATGGAGCTATGTGGGGTAGTTCACCTTTCTCGAGCCGCTTTACCAGGTCACGCGGCCGAGGTATGCCTGAAGGTGATGAAGGCGACCAGGGGACATTGGGTCCGCTAGTGGTTTGACTCATGCGTGGTTTTCTGCGTTAACGCGCGTGTGCAGCGATGAGAAAATCAGGTGTCTGGCTTACAGCGCTCGCCTACGCAGAAAGGTACGCTTGAAACAATATCCACACTCGCGCAACCTAGCTAAATCAGTCACCTGGAAATCTGCTCGAGAGGCTGAGTAACTGGCTTGATCTGGAGTGAGTCGCTTTTGTATGCCCTGTTAGGAGGTCGGTACGGTTGCGGGCTGCGTGAAACAAAGCAGCTGTGAAGAGGTCTTGTTTATGCTTCAATAGATACCTTACGGTTGATAATGTGTAACGTAGTTGAACGATCTAACTGGTCGGGGAACACGGTCGAGTGTCAGCTTCGAGACAAGATTCCAGGTTCTTCTGGGAATGGGCATGTCAGCAACAAACTCGCTCGCGTCCCGTGCGTGTGGCGAATCACCCTAAGAGCTAGTTTCTAGAACTAGCTTCTGCTTACATATAAACATTAACGTGCGAGTCAGCACCGGCAGAGAAGAGGATTGGAAGGGATGGATGATAAGCCAGCTCCATGACAGATTCCTCAAACTTGGCCTTGTGGACCAGCGTATCTAGACTCTGTTGTAGCTTGAGGGCCGGTGGAGGCAGCATGTTGATCACGTCTGCCTCAGGAATAGGAGCTGAAAGCTGATGCTTCTCCGTGAGGAGTTCCCGAACTCGCTGGAAGTGGCATCTGAGTTGACTTACAATCACGTGAGTGCTCCAGAAACGCAGGGATCCATCATGTGAGCCCGAGGCTAGAGTCAGACCGTCGTTTGGAGAGAACGCAAGTGTGGTGATTGCTCGCTTGTGAAGCGCTGCAGCTGCCATGGGGGACAGTTTCTTTGATGCTTTGGTTGATGTGTCTTGCGCTGGTGAAGACGGCGCATTGTCGAGGTGATATAACGCAGATAAATCGTATAATCGACCAAAGCCGCTCGAATAGCCAACGGCTAACAAAGGTTGCGAAGGATGTACTGCAATTGCGGTCACGGTTAGCTGGGTTTCAGCTACAGTCATCGTTGCAGCAGGAAGTGGGGGTCCAAAGACAGGAGTTTCAGGGAGTAGAATGTAGTCTGGAACAAGCCCATGGCCTTGCTGAGGGTCATAGCTATAGAGCGTGCTAGCCGTGAAAATGAAAACGTGACCATCGGCCGAGCCGACTGCGATCATTGAATCTTCACGGCCATGACCTTCCAAGTGTACAATGCGAGTGAGAGGAGAGGCTGAGGCTGAGGCTGGGGTTGAGCCTTCCGCGGAGTACGATGGTGCCGCGGCGAAACGAGGGGTAGATACGTTAGATGGCGTCCTTGGGTACACGATGCCATCCTCTCGTGTCTCGTCCAAATCTACATCTGCGGCTGCTGGCACTTCTGAAATCGACTTGAAGCCTGCATAGGGATTCCATACGTAAAGCTTGCCATCTGCACATGCCGTGACAAGCAGAGTGGATGGATCCGCTGGGTTGGCGCCGGAGGTTGGACGTTCGATGAAGGTGGCGTCCCATACAGCCTCGTCGTGTGTGAAGGTTGCCAGGCGTCCGGCTGTAGGTACGTTTGTGAAGTGAGTGGCGTCGTACATATTGGGCTGGCCAAGCGTAGTTCCAGCGACGCTCTCCACACTGGGAACATTGGATGGGGCATTCGCATCGGGCATTGGACATGGGTGCACCGTCCATAGGTTCACACTGCCATCCGTTCCTGATGTGGCACAAGTGATGAGGGATGGCACACGGACAAATGACTTTGATGGAGTCTCCGCGAAGAGAGCCAGTGGACGAGGAAGGAATGCCGCACCTGTAAGAACGCCTCGTCGGTGTCCTCCAACAAGGCGACGAATAGGTTCGGATGGGAACGGTACGCCAGCAGGTAGTGGCGCCCCACGAGCCGCAGTGAGCTCGACCTGGTACAACGGGTGCGTCGTCGTGATGAGTACACTTTGATTGAAGTCGACGCTGGCAATGTGGGCAGGGAAGTGGGCCGGCGCAGGCTCTTGCGGTGGCGCGCCCGAGGCATCTGCGTTTGCAGCCAGTCCCTTAGCGACATGGGTAGATAGGCCAGCGAGGGACCAAACACAGGCGGTCCCATCGTCTGATAATGTGAGAGCAACTGCAGCAGGGACCAGCTGCGAGGGTCCACTGCACTGAACAGTCAGCGCGTTGATATTGGGGTTAGCAACATACAGTCGTCGCACCACATCAAGGTGCGCTCGACACTGGAAACGTCGCTTCCATGCTCGTAAATAGCTCAGCTTGACGTTCGATGCGAGTGGAGTAGTGCAAAGTGATGGAAGTACGAACAGTGTTCGGGCCTGCTTGGCACTAACAAGAGGAACAACTGGGGCAACATCTGCGAGTGCTGTGGTTGTACTGGGTAGTGCTCCACTTGCGACTTCAGTGGTGTCTTTGGCTTCGATTTCCGGTTGGGGCTGGCTACTAGGATGCTCAGTTTTAAGCGTTTCCTCCTGGGGTGGCTGCTCTGTGGGCAGTTCCTGGGTTTGCTTTTCAGGCGTCTCGATAACTTCCGGTGCCGATGGCTGTGCAACAGCTGCTACTGCCTTGTTTGGTGATGGTGGGAAGTGACTAAAACTTCGGTCATGCTTATGCTGATGAGGGGTAGGAGGCACAATCGGTCCAGGCGCGTGGGCACGACTATGCAACAAGCCGATGGCAGCTCCAATTGGTCTGGAGGACTGCGACGAACCAAACGAAGCGTGGTTGGCATCGGCGTGAGCTGGGATAGCTTCAGCCACTGCATCTTCACCGACTTCGTCGAGCCCAGCCAAATCGATATGAGGGGATGAACTGTGCGGGCTTGAAGGTTGACCATGCGTGGCATTAATAGATGCTGGCGTATGACTTGATTCACGCATAGCTCCTTCTCGTCCTCCGAGCACGACCGAATTTGCTGGTCCAGGAAGGGTCTTGTACTTCCCACCGGTACCACTTCCGGCAGCGAGGCTTGCTGCAAAACGCGATCTGGGTGACAGTCGGTCTGATGATTGACCTGCAGGATGACCGGGGCCTGGGGGAATCAGCTGTGGTGGTCGAGCAGGCGATTTCACATTAGCGGTTCCGCGGTTCGAAGGAGAATGCTGCTGGGTCACGCTACCATGCATGGGTGAGGTTAGTCGACTCGCCGATCCACCCACATTCGCAGACGACGCACTTGAGGATGATGCAACTGACAGCTGACCCGGCATGTGTGTCGGGTGGACCGCAGCCCCACGTGGCACGTTGGCTAGTCCAGTCGAAATGGGCTGGGAGCGATGTATCTCGGGTTGGACACCGGCGCCCAATAAGCCTTCAAATGACGCGGCAGCAGATCCGGTAAGCGCGTTCGGGTGCGGTTGTGCGCCCATATGTGGCGAACCACTTGAACCTGCGCCAAAAAACGCTTGCTGCTGCTGTTTGCGTGCGTGAAGAAGATTCTCGTTCTCGAGTCTGAGTTGGGTGATCTCCTGATGCAATTTGCGCGTACCGTACTCAAACACACGATTTTGGTGACGTAATTGCTTCAACTCATGGTTGCTGAGCTCGAGCTCCGCTTTGAGCTCGCGGATATGCTGCAACAGGTGCGCACGTTCGACCTGCCAGGCACGCTCCGCGTCCTCCTTCTGCTTCAGGATTTCGACGGCGAAGTTGAGTGTCTCACGGGTCACTTCAGCAATCGAACTCGGCCCCTGTGTGAGCAAAGCCACACTCCTATGCGATGCCTCGGTCGCATGGCCCCCACTCTGCGTGGTCCCGCTGCTTCCTGCGTTAGGTATCGTCAGCTCGATAAGTTTTTCCAGTTTCTGGACAAATAGGTCATTTACGCT
>Ga0182741_1002008_pt1 | contig 24672 bp, 14 predicted proteins | sample eDN5th37CBELigOP_FD_128874 | JGI IMG/M metagenome (GOLD analysis project Ga0182741, IMG submission 128874) | Enriched Organic Plus compost microbial communities from Emeryville, California, USA - eDNA 5th pass 37_C BE-Lig OP (version 2) (version 2) ... | reverse complement strand
GCCCCATCAGGTACTCAAGATCACCGTCCTCGGGGGCCGCCCTCAAAAGGATGGCCAGATGGCTCCGGGCGTCGATCAGATCCCGCGCCGATCCCGACTCCACGAGGATCTCGGCCAGCCGCCGCCGCGCGTCGTCGCGGCCGGGCTCGCGGGCGAGAACTCCGTCGTAGATCCCCACGGCCCGCCCCATGCGGGCCGGCGTCTTGGACCGCTCCAAAAGCGCGTTGGCGTACTTCAGCTTGGCCTCCAGGTCGTCGGGAAACACCTGGGTGTGCTGGAGGTAAAGCTCCTCGGCCCGCTCCCAATCGCCCGCCTCCGCCGCCTGATCGGCTTCAACCAGGTTCGATTGCCCCAGCCGAGACATCTGGTAACGCTGAATCAGGACGACCGAGACGACGCCCAGGACAAGGACGACCGCCACGACGGCCAATCGCCTCAAAGTCGTTGATCGCATGAAGCCTTAACCTCTCCACCCGCGCGGGTGCGAATCAAATGGTGCGGCGGCGGGTCCCGCTCGAAAGGCGCCCCCGAACGATCTTCGCCAAGTTCTCGCCAGTCTACTGTCTCATCCGGCCAAGCATCAACAAAACGCGGATGGCGCGCGCAACCAGCATAGGTTATACGACGCGCGGTTCGAAAATGGACGATCCATTTCCCCAACCATGAGTGGAAGCGCGACCGCGCGTTCGGACTCCCGTCCCCCCGAATCGCGCCCCGCCACTACCGATTAACCGGACATACTTTCCCCGGCCAAGCCCCGGAAATCGGCCCGATGTCCCCCATTATCCACTAAAAAATTTGGACCACTCGCCCTCCGCCAACCACTAAAGAAATTGGACCAGTATACCTGGCCAAATGTGTATTAACGATTAACCGAGCATAAGTGACTCATGTATCTACAGATTAACCGAGCGTAGTTTGCCGCGGACCCAAAAATGCTTGCTTGCAATTGCCGGGGTTCTCTCGCCTTAAGCGCCCGAGCTTCGGCGCAAATCTCCTGGTTGAAGCGGATTGCGCCCGCCCTCTGGAACATGTTCCTTTGTGCGCCACGATAAACCGAGCATGGTTTTTTTTCGGATGCACCTAGTGGCGGTCGGTTTACTAACGATTAACCGAGCATAGTATCCGTTTGTATCTACTGATTAACCGAACGTAGTTAGGGCGTGCACTCACGATTAACCGAGCGTAGATTTACCGATTAACCGAGCGTAGTTTGGGGGTGCACTCACGATTAACCGGGCATACCACTACCGATTAACCGAGCGTAGTTACGGTTTGTAAGTCTTGATTAAATGGTCTCTTGCGGCGCCGAGAATTTGTTTTAGACTTTTGCTTAGACTTAAAGACAACAACACGGGGCCGACGGGCCCCCCTTGTTGTTGCTTTTTTATTTTTGGGACCGGGAAGACAAAATCCGGGAACAACCTCGATGCCGCGACGAACCGCGCCACGCGCTGGGAGCCTGGGAATGAGCGAACCGGAGCCGCCGTTGGAGGCGGAGGAGTCGCTTGGGCTCTCCGGCGGGGAAGCGGACGTTGGGGGCGATCCGGGGTGGAAGGACGAGCTGAACCTCGCGGAGTTCCCGATCACGGCGCTGACGGATCGAATCCCCGACGGCCAGACGACGCTGGTGTTCGAGGATCGCCTCGAGCTGCGGGACGGGCCGCCGATCATCCGTCGGCTGACGATCATGGGGACGGCCAAGCACGGTCTGCCGACCTCGATGGACGACGAGGTGCTGGTGGGCCTGATCCAGTTGACGAAGCGTCGGAGCAACTTCACCGACGCCCGGGTCTCGTTTTCCCGGTACGAGCTGATCGAGCTTTTGGGATGGCCGCAGAGCGGGCAGAGCTACCGCCGCATCGAGGAGGCGCTGCACCGTTGGGTCGGGGTCGTCCTGATGTACGAGAACGCCTGGTGGGACAACAACGCCAAGAGCTGGGTCGACGAGCAGTTCCACGTCCTGGACAACGTGACCCTCTACGACCGGGAGCGGTGGCGGCGGTCCTCGCCCCGTTCCGGCGGGAGGACGGGGACGAAGGCCGAGAAGCCCCCCCTGCCCTTGTCGAGTTTCCGGTGGAACGAGGTCATCTTCCAGAGCTTCCAGAGCGGCAACCTCAAGCAGCTCGACCTGGAGCTTTACCTGCGGCTCCGGCTGCCGACGACCAAGCGGATGTACCGGTTCCTGGACAAGCGGTTCTACCGGCGGACGCGGCTTGACTTCGACCTGCGGACGCTCGCCTGCGAGCACATCGGCCTGAGCCGCTCCCACGCCCCCAGCGCCCTGAAGCGACGGCTGAAGCCGGCCCTGGAGGAGCTGGAGCAGCTTGGGTTCCTTGAGGTCCTCGATCCCGAGGAGCGGTACTCCTACGTCAAGCGGGGAACCTGGCGAATCATCCTGATCCGGGGCCGCCGCGGTTCGATGGACCCCGGCGCGGATCCGCTCGGCGAGCCCCCCGCCCTGGTCGAGGCGCTTCGGGACCGGGGCGTTTCGGACAAGACCGCCCAGGAGCTCGTCGCCGCCCACCCCGCCCACCGGGTCCAGGCCAAGATCGAGGTCTTCGACTGGCTGGTCCGCAACGAGGACAAGCGAGTCGCCAAGAACCCGGCCGGTTATCTCGTCTCCTCCATTCGCTCGGATTATCGGGAGCCGAGCGATTATCCGCCCACGCCTCCGGCCGACGCGGCGGCCGACCGCCGACCGGCGCGGGGCAAGCGCGCGGTGGCCGAAGCCAAGGCGGCCCCGCGCAAGGACCGGGCCGCGACCGAGACCGACGACCAGCGCGCCCGGGAGAGCGAGGCCAAGCTCCGCGCGGCCTGGGAGAAGCTGCCCGACGACGAGCGCGACGCCATCGTCGCCGCCGTCAAAGCCGAACACCCCGGCCTGGGCCGCTGGAGGAACATGCTGGAGCCGCTCTGCCTGGCGGCCCTGGAGGCCCGTCTCCGCGATCGGGAGGGCTCGACCAGCCGAACCCCTCTCTTTCCCGACGACGACGCGTGAGCCGTCATTAAACGGTCCTGGTGGCCCTCTGGCGCGACTTTAGGGCCGAGGACGATATTTTTGTCGTCTCGGGACGAAAACGCCGCGTGGGTGATCCTGGACGGTTTTTAGGCCATGCCCTCCCCCGCCCTCCCGGGAACGGATGGTTAGGCGTCTCCACCGGAATCGTCGTCCCGATCGGCGGTCGCATCCGAGGAGCGACCGCCGCGGCGGTCGCGCGAGTCGTACAGGACCATCGACGTGACCAGCGGGCGAAGCAGTTCGTTGACGATCTCGGAGCGATCCTTGCCCATGTGGATCGCGTAGAGCCAAAGCTTCTTGTCTACGTCCTCCTCGATGGCGAACATCCGCTGGACGCGCTTGGGCTTGGCGGCCCTGGAGCGCGTGCTTCGGGACCGCGAGTTTGTGGTCGAGGGTCGGGTGGCGGGCTCGGCGTCGCTCGTCGAGGCGCCGTCGTCCGAGTCTCGGGCCGACGCGGATCCATCCTCCGGCGCGCCCGGGGCGTTGATCCGGCGTTCAAATTCGGCTTCGGTCATGCTGGGCCGGGTCAGGCCGGTTCGGCTCTCGGGTCCCGGAATGCCGCCGCGTCGCGACGCGCCGCTCATAAGTTCGCCTCCCTTGCAGTGGGGTCCGCCGCTTGCGCGGATGGTCTCGGTTCCGCCGCCCCCCCTCGCCCATCGGCGTCGGGAGCGGCTCGCTCAACGGCGCGGATGATGGTTTACGACGCCTCGCGCAACGCGGCGTCGGGGTCGTCCGGAAGCGGAGCGCCGGCCGCGCGGCCGGCGTCCTCGGGGGCCGCCTCAACTCCCCTTCCCTTAAGGAAGGCCGCGGCCGCCGCGCGGTAGGCCGTCGCCGCGGGGCTCAGCCGGTCGTAATGGATCAGGGGCGTGCCGCGGGCGTAGGCCTCGCGGAACTTGACCGACGTCGGCACCGACCGCTCGTGGACGATCGGGCCGAAGTAGTCGCGCACCTCGGCCTCGATCTGCTTGGAGACGAGCGTCCGATCCAGCCGCGTGACCAAAACCCCGGTGATCGCCAGCGGGCCGGCGTCGGTGAACTCCATCCTGAAGTCGCTGACGGAGCGAACCAGGTCCTCAAGCGCGCGCACGCCGGCGATCGCCGCGACGCAGGGGTCGATGGGGATCAGGACCTCGGCGACGGCGTAGAAGATGGCGACGTTCAGCGGCGTGAGAACCGGGCTGGTGTCGACGACGACGGCGTCATATCCCGTGAGCCCCTTGAACAACCGGCGGACGCGAAACTCGCGCCCCTGCCCCAATCCCTGGGTTCCGCCCATTTGATCCGAGCACGAGCTCAGCCGGTCTCCCGGGGGAACCACGTCCAGGCCTGGGTGGTCCGTGGAAATGGCGACCTCTCCAAGCCCCCTCCCCTCCAGCAGGGCGTCGGCCAGACCGGCGGCCGGAGTTCCCCTGGGGAAGAGACCCAGGGCCGCGTTGCCCGACGGATCGGCGTCCACCAGCAGCACGCGCTGGTCGAGCTCGGCCAGCGCCGCGGCCAGGTTGATCGCCGTCGTGCTCTTGCCGACGCCTCCCTTGGCGTTGGCCACCGCGACGCTTCTCATTGCCCCTCCCCTCCCCCGCCCCTCAACCCCCGAGATGCTTGAGTCATAAACCCGGAAATCACCGAAGCTTGAAGGAACGCCCAGGTTGCTTGGAGCCGAGATGACCGGGAACCAAGCGACCAAGCCGCCCCAATACCGCGGTCATCAACACAACAAGGCGCCAAGGCAGCTCGACATCAACTGATATCGGACCCAACGCGACAAGACTTCTTGATTTCCAGGAGACTCGGCTCCTTGGACGCTGGGTCAATCGGAACCAAGGTTCCAAGGCGGCTTGGCAACGGGTCGGCGCCGAAACCAACGCCGCGTGGCCGCCAAGGTATATGGGAAGCAAGGGATCGACGCAACGGGAGATTTTGGCGCCAAGCCACCCCGCGAAGTGGGTGAACATGAACCTGGGGACCAAGGCGAAACTGCGGCCAAGGCCACCTCATCACCAGGTGACCAAGGCCTAAAAGACGACATGGCAAATTGGGTGTTGCGAGGCCAAGGCACCATGTTCACTAGAACAGAAGGCGCCAAGGTCCGACGTGAATCAAGTCGTCAATGCAGATTGGGCCCCAATAACACCAGGCGACTTGATAGCCGCCAAGGCCATGCGCCAAGGAACCATGATGTCAAGTTGAACGGACAGGCAAGGAGACTTGGCGGCCTGGCAACAAGTCAACGCGGTCGCAAAGGCAACGCGACAAATTGGAACAGTGTTGACCATGTGGCGAGGAATCAAGCCGCGGCGCGCGCCTTGAAGCCTTGGTCTCAAGGCCACCATGGGAACGAGTTGGCGAGGGACCTTGGCGCCTTGGCGATCGGTTCGCCTCGGCTCCCATCGCCCCAAAGGCGAGCCCTCGGCCCGGGGCATTTGGTCGACGGGCCATCCGGTGGTCGAGTGGGGCGGGGCAGGGGGGCGATCCCTTCCGTCGCCGGCCCAGCCGTCAATGGACCAAGGATGACGCGGCGTCAATACGCCAAGGATCCAATGCAAAACGGAGCCTTGCGAAATTGGTGGTTTGAAGTCAACGCGGCGAGGCGGCAAGTCACCCGCGAAGCCAGGCGTCAATATGCCTTGGCAACTTGGCGGGTCGCCAGCTTGGCATAAGGGGGGCATGGAAACTTGGCGGAAAAGGCGTCAGGGATCCTGGTGGGCCAAGTTTATGCAAAAAACAAGGCGTCAATGCGACGTGAGGCCTTGAAGCAGAGTGCGTCAAGAGAAGTGGGAATCAAGGCGAAGTAGGCGCGTTGGAACCAGGGAGCCTTGGTCAATGGCGATCCAATCTGGACGATGATGCAAGACAAATTGACAAATTGGGAGCCTGGAGTCTGGCTTCCAGGCTAACGCGCCGGCAATGATACAAGGATGACCGCTCGCCATGACGGCGATCAATCAAGCTCCCCGCTTGGCCAAGCCGCCCACGGGATCGAGGATCCATGGCGGATGGTTGCCCTTGGCGCCTTGGTTTCAAGCTCGCGGCGGCCGTTGAAGCGAAACCCGTGACCGCGTCGGAGTGGAGCGGGGCAGGGGGGCCGGACCCGTGGAACAACGCGACGAGATTAAACGGCGCGTCCGCGAAAATCTTTGTGCGGCTCCTTGACTCAATGGATGTCGCCTATTCATTGTGATTGATTGTCATTGACGAGCGTTGCAGCTTGAAAACGGGGGCGGGGAATCTGTTTTTTAGGGTATTTGACTCCATGGAGTTGCGCCCGCATATTTGCCCGATATTATCCAAGCCTCCTCGCCATTGCTTCTTTCCCATTTTGCGACAATGCCGGCGGTCGCCGTAGCCGCCGCGTGAAGAGCGAGTCCTCATACTTTCTCCCGGCCCCGTCGCCGGGAGTGGTGATGAAAAAACGGAGATCTGGTCATGCGCGCTGGTGCATCGAGCGTTTCGTCCCCTGAGCGGCATGGTCGGATTCGCCAGGACGCGCGGCTGAGGAAGACTCGAAAGGCGCGGCTGCGGCGGGAGGCGTTGGAGTGGCTGGAGCCCCGCACGCTGCTGGCGGTTTTGCCGGCGGCGCAGGTGGCTGGGGGCCTGAACGACATCTCCTCAAGCGCGGGGAGCATGAGTAGCCCGTTGGTGGTCGTGGACCGTTACAACCCGCTCCACCTGGCCTCGGTCTGGGTGCGGAACGATCCCGACCTGGCGCCGAACAACACGACGGTGGTGCAGGGGGCTTATTCCAACAACGGCGGCGTCACCTGGACATCGTTCAGCCCCGGGCCCGGGCCCATGTTCGACGAGGCCGTGGCGCCGGCGTCGGACGGGTCGCGGACGCGCTACACCCAGACGACCAATCCCCAGGCGGCCTTTGACAACAACGGCCAGCTCTACGTCCTGACCCAGCAGAGCAACGCGGGCAACAGCTCCGGCGCCCTGATCCTGAGGAAGTTTAATTTCAGCGGGAACACCCCCACCACGGTCTTCGACAAGATCGTTCATCAATACGTGCAGGACCCGGTCTTCAACCCGACGCTAACGGTCGATGACAACCAGAAATCGTTCGTCGACCCGGTGACCGGCGCCGCGCAGACCGACTCTTACGCCGGCAACGTCTGGATCGCCTGGAGCACGAACGAGGCGAAGCCGACGGACATCTTCAACCACGACGACCAGGGCCTCGTCTGGAACCCGAATTCGATTCAGGTGGTCGCCTCGTCGGACGGGGGAAGCACGTTCACCGGCGCCGCGCTGGTCGGCACGAGCGGCTCGGCGGGAACGGCCCGGGGGCGGTACACGGGGGAGTTTGGGACCTTCGCCAACGTCACGCCAAAGATCGCCGTCTCGCAGGCCGGCGGCCAGGCCACGGTCATTTGGGACAACTTCGGCGTCGCCGACGCGACCTTCGATCGGATCCAGGCGGCCGCCATCACCGGCGGCGCGGCGGCCTTCCAGGTCAACGGGCCGGGGGGGACGATCAACCAGAACACCGGCGAGCTTGACGAGGGCGCGTCCACGGAATTCAAGACCAACGTCACGATCACCGACCTCAATTTCACCCAGTTGTCGAAGCTAACGGTTTCGATGACGATCCAGCAGACGGACATGGCGCCCCTGCGGGCGTACCTGACGGCCCCGAACGGCCAGCGCGCGCTGCTCTTCTCCAACGCGATGAACTCGGCGGGGGACGTGCCGGACGGCCAGACTCGGGGGCTCGTCGGGGAGAACCTCGGCATCGTCGGCATGGCCGGCATCCCCTATGGCCTCCTTGGCGTCACCTTCAACACCGACGCGGCGCGGAGCATCAACGACCGGGGGATTCCCGCCGGATACGTCGGCACGTTCCGCCCCGAGCAGTCGGACCAGCCCATCGGCGGCTTCGTCGATCTGACCGCCTTCAACGGCCTGACGGCCGCGGACCTGAACGGCGAATGGACGTTGACGATTGTCGACTACCGCACCAACGGCGACGACCCCGCGCCCCGACTGCTCTCCTGGGGGTTGAACTTCGGCTCCGGCGTGAGCGTCGGCGGGACCACCAGAGTCGCGGACACCAACGTTCGAGGGTCTCAGACCGGCTCGTACGCCCGCGGTTCGGCCGCGGCCGGTCCCCAGGGCATCGGGCCGGGAATCCAGATCGCCCAGGACAACACGCTGGGCTCGTTCAGCCAGCACCAGGGGCGGCTCTACGTCACCTATGTCGGTTGGATTGACTACACCAACGGCGGCTACACCAACCCCGCCGACAACACCGACATCTTCCTGGTCACCTCCGACGACGGCGGCCTGACCTGGACCAACCGAGGGATCGTCAACGACGACGATGGCGCGCGGGACGGCTTCAGCGGCGCGAATCGGGACACCGGGATGGGCCAAATCGCCGGCCGCGCCCAGTTTCTGCCGACGATCGCCGTCGACCAGTCGACCGGGACTCTCGTGATGTCCTGGCGCGACGGCCGCGACGATTCGGCCCGCGCCCGGTCGTCGGTCTACGTGACGTCGAGCATCGACGGCGGCGGGAGCTTCAGCAGCCAGATTTACGCCAACCCCCCGCAAACGTCGATTGACGCCGTCAAGGGGACGCCGGTTGTCATCGGACCCAGGGGGGACGGATTCAACGCGGTCGATCAGCCCGCGCCCACCCTGGGCTTCGGTTCGCAAATGGGGTTGGCCGTCGCCGCGGGACAGATCTTCACGGCCTGGGCGGGCAACCTGAACGCGAGCTACCTGGACGAGAATTACGGCGTCCACGGCATGCCCTTCCAAACCTACGTGCAGCGTCTGATCATCGCCGCCGGCCCTCGGATCGTGGACGGCACGATGGGCGTGGTCGGCCAACCCGGCGACTCGATCAACACCCAGCGCGGTCCCGACGGCGGCCCCATGGCCACCGCCTTCGAGGTGACCTTCGACCGGCCGATTGACCCCCAGGCGGTCATCAGCGCGGGCTTGGCCAGCTTCACGGCGGCCGACGCCCTGGTGTACTACCACGACACGGTCAACGGCGGCGCGTTCATCCCCTTGAAGATCGTCGGCGTCTCGCCGGTCGTCGACAGCGCCGTGGGCAATTTCGGCTACACGCGGTTCCGGGTCGATTTTGATCCCACGACCAGGCCGGACGGCTCGGCGTCGGGGCTGACCAACAGCTTCGTCGGGACCTACAGCTACATCGTTTTGCCGACAATCACCGACCAGATTCGGACGATCGTCGGCGGAGCGACGAGGTTGGGCAACGAGGTCGACCAGAACGCCGACGCGATCGCCGGGCAAAACCCGCTGACGACCGTCTACGTCGGGCTGACTCCGGGGGACGCGTACGTCGCGCCGATGCCGGCTCCCCTGACGTCGACGGCGTTCGGTCCCGATCCCCTTTCGCTTTTGGCTCCCCCATTCAGCTCCATGACGCTCCCGCTGATCGTGCCGGGGGCGCATCTGGCGGGAACGTCGGTCCCTGGAGGAACGGGGCCGGACAACCTCTTGGTTGACGGAACGACCAGCTCGTTGCTGGTGACCTTCGACCGGGACATGGACGCGGCGAGCTTCACCGCCGACAAGGTCCTCCAAATCATGGGGCCGTCCGGGTCGATCTCGGGCCCGCAATTCTTCGGTTCAAACGCGGCGGGCGAGTTTATCCCCGCTCCGCCTCGCGCCGGCGCGTCGAGCCTCCTCTCGTCGAAGCTGACCGTCCCCGGGTTCGGCGGCACGTTCGTCGCCGCCAAGGTCGCGGTGACTCTGAACATCGACTTCCCGGCCGACGCGGGACTGACGGCGGTTTTGGTCGGTCCCGACGGCACCAGGCTGACCCTCTTCTCGCAGGTCGGCGGTCTCGGGTCCAATTTCACGAACACGGTCTTCAGCGACTCGGCCGCCCAGTCGATCGCGGCCGGCTCCGCGCCGTTCACGGGAACGTTCCGGCCCAGCGGCGTCGGCGGCCTGGCCGTCTTCAACGGCAAGTCGATCGAGGGGGACTGGAAGCTTGAGATCACCAACACGCGGGGAGGGGCGGCCGGTCTGCTGCGCGGCTGGTCGCTGAGCGTCACGCCCATGATCTCGGTGGCGCCGGTCAACCCGGTCGGCGGTGTCGCCCGGACGTTCTCGATCAACTTCCCGCGGCAGTCGCTGAGCGGAACCTACACGGTTCAGATCGGGCCGAACGTTCTCGACGCCAACGGCCACGCGCTCGACACGAACCTCAACGCCGGGGTCGACGTGCTCCGCGGCGAGGCGGCCAACGTCCCCACGACGACCGTTTCCTATGGCAGCGGCGCGGTGAATCGGAGCCTCTCCGGCGGCCAGATCAGCTCGCGGATCAACGTCCCCGACAACTTCCCCATCCAGGGGGCGACGGCCGCGGGGCGGTCGGGGCTCCGGCTCCGGCTCAACCTCAGCACGAACAACGTGGCGCCCCTGACGGCGACCCTGGTTTACCATCCGGACTCGCCCGGCGCCCACTCGGTGACCGTGTTCTCCGGCCTGGTTCAGGGACCAAGCGGCGGCGGGTTCATCGACACGCTCTTCGACGACCTCGCCTCGACCCCGATCAGCCAGGGCGCCCCGCCGTTCTTCGCCGGTCCCTACGCCCCCAAGAGCCCCTTTTTGACGGCCCCGGGGGGGCCGGATCTGGGCGGGTTCCTGGGGCTCGGTTCGGGAGGAACGTGGGAACTGGTGATTGAGAGCTCCGGCGGCGGAACCGCCACGCTCAACAGCTGGTCGCTGATCTTCGAGAAGCCGCTGCCGACCTCGGGATTGGGCGAGCCGGTCGCCGACATGACCGGCGGAAGCTTCCGCATCTTTCAGATGAACCCAACCGACCCGCTCTCGCGGAGCGAGTGGACGGCCGTCGGCCCCGCCCCTTTGTTCAACTCGGCGGGCCGAATCGGAGCGATGGCGCAAGACCCGTCCGACCCGACGGGCAACACGTTCTACGTCGCCGGCGCCAGCGGCGGCATCTGGAAGACCAACAACTTTCTGACGACCGACCCGCAGGGACCGACCTACATCCCGCTGACCGACTTCGGGCCGTCCAACGGCATGAACATCGGCGGCCTCACGGTCTTCCCCCGCAACAACGACCCGAACCAGTCGATCGTCATCGCCTCGACCGGCGAGGGAGATTCCGGCAGCCCGGGCGTCGGCTTCCTGATCTCCAAGGACGGCGGCGCGACCTGGAGCCTCTTCGATAGCGCCACCAACGTCGATCAGGCGGGGAACCCGCTGCCGTACAATTCGCCGCAGCGCGACCGGACCTTCGTGGGGTCGACGTCGTTCAAGGTCGTCGTCGATCCCACGCCCACGCTCCAGGGCGGAGTCATCATCTACGCCGCGATCAGCGGGCGCAACGGCGGGCTTTGGCGGAGTCTGGACACCGGCGACCACTGGCAGTTGATGCGGGCGGGCAACGCCACCGACGTGGTGCTCGACCCGTCGAGCAACACCGGCGGCGACGGCAGCCTGCAAATCGTCATCGCCGCCTTCCAGGGCGACGGCGTCTACCTCAGCCCCAACCGCGGCCAGATCTGGAACCTGATGGGCGGCGGCGTCGGCGATCCGCTGATCGTCGACACTCTCAATGATCGCAACGTCGGCGTCGGCAACCTCGGCACAAACCCCAACGGCGCCCACGGGCGGATTGTCCTGGCAAAGCCCGCCCTGACGGCCAGCCCGGTTCAAAATCAGATTTACGCGGGATGGCTGTACGCCGCGGTTTCCGAGGCCAACGGCAACCTCTTCGGGATCTTCATGACCAAGGACTTTGGTCAGAACTGGGTCCGGATCCGCATCCCGACCGAGCCGACCGTGGGCGGGTTCACCCCGGCCATGCCCAGCAACAACATTGGGCTGGGCGATTACAACGTGACCAACGGCGCGGGCAGCTTCGACATCACGCTGGCCATCGACCCCACCAACCCCAACATCGTCTACTTGGGGGGGTACAATCCGCCGGCGACGGGCTCCGGCATGATCCGGATCGACGCGACCAAGGTCTGGGACGCCCACAATCTCACCTTCTTCTCCGCCACCGCCGCGGATGGCGCCACCGACTACAACTCGGTCGGGGCGATCACGCCCGGGCCATACCCCGACGGCCCGTATGGCCTTCTTGGCGCGACTTCGGAAAACTACCTCAACCTCATCCGCAACCCGGACGACCCGTTCAACGCGGACTCCACCATCTTCGCGCGGAACCTGAATCAGTTCACCAACAACGGCTTCGGCGCGAACTGGATCCCGTTCGACGTTCCCACCCTGATGTCCGGGGGCACGTCGCCGAGCTACCAGCGGCTCGTCACCATGATCGATCCCACGACGGGCCTGACGCGGGTGGTGTTTGGAACCAACCGGGGGGTCTGGTCGGTCCTCGACGACCACGGCGTCCAGCTCACCGGGGCGAGCGTCGGCGCGACGCCGTCGCCGGGTGGGAACCGCAACGGCAACCTGCAAATCGCCCAGTTCTTCTACGGCGCCGCGCAGCCGAGCAACGCCGCGGTGGCCAAGAGCGTCGACTACGCCCTCTTCTACGCCAGCGGGAACGACGGCGGGCCATCGTCCGACGGCCTGGTCCTCATCGACGGCGAGCTGTTCTGGATCGGCACCGGCGAGGGAGCGACCGCGGGGGGCGTGGCCACCAATCAGCAGGGCGACGGCACGCGCTACCAGGCGTTCGTTCCCGGCTCGATGCCGACGAACCTGGGAACGACGTTCTTCCGCGTCAACCACGTGGGGCGGACCTTCGGCCTGTTCCAGCAGAGCGGCGGATCGACCACCCCCGACCCGCAGTGGGGCGGCAACGTCGGCGCGACCTTCGCCGTCAATCCGGTCAACGGCGATCAGATGATCATCAGCTCGAACAACGGCCGGATCTTCGCCACCGAGACCCGGGGCGCGACCTGGTTCGTGATCGGCAATCCGGACGTCTTCGGCAGCCCGGGGAATTTCAGCCAGGCCCTGGCCTACGGGGCGCCCGACCCCGGCGCGCCGGCGGGCGTGGGCAACTTCGGCAACTTCATGTACGTCGGCACCGCGACCGGCCAGGTCTACATCACCCGGACGGCCGGCGGCGGCAACGGCCAGAGCTGGTTCAACGTCTCGCTCGGCCTTGACGGCTCTCCCGTCAAGCAGATCATCACCAACCCCGCGCGGGGCTCGCACGCGGCCTACGCCGTGACGACGACCGGCGTGTTCTTCCTCGCCGACTCCGTCGCCCTGTCCCAGGATCCGGCCAACGCCGCCAAGGGATGGGTCAACGTCACCGGCAACCTTCGCGATCTGTCGTACGCGATCTTCGGCCAGACCTACGACTCGACCGCCAACCCCGGCGGGGGCGCCCTGAACCAGTCGCTGTCGCTGGCCACGATCGCCGTTGATTGGCGGTACTCGATCCCCAACGCCGCCGGCGATCCGGCCGGCCCGGGGGTTCACCCGGTCCTGTACGTCGGCGGCGACTCGGGGGTCTTCCGGTCCCTGGACAACGGGGCGACCTGGACCAACTTCCCCGACCAGTCCATCGACGGCTCGCTGGCGCAGGGGGGGCATCTGCCCCGCGTCGGCGTCAGCGACCTCGACCTGTCGCTGGGCGACGTCAACCCGACCACCGGCATGCCCAACCTCGTCGGACCCTACGACCCCGCCAACAACCCCAACGCGCCCGCTCCGGCGCCCGACCCGAACCTACTTTTGGCCACGACCTACGGCCGGGGCCAGTTCGCCATCAAGATGGCGCCCATGATCCTGCCCGGCACGGGGCGAATCAGCTCGGCCGACACCACCGGCGTCGGCCCCGACGGCGCGACTTTGGTCAAGACGTCGCGGTTCCAGGTCCAGGGCCTGAGCATGGCCACCGCCTTCGGCGACGCGGTCCGGATCACCATCTACGACGCGACCGCCAATAAGATCATCGGCGGCTTCAACCCCGCCGATCCGGCGACCAACGTCGCGGCCAACTGGACCGACGCCTTCGGCAACTTCAACGTCGGCGTCATCCCCGGCGCGATCCCGGCCAACGGCCCCCGGATCATCCAGATCTACGCCACCGACGACACCGGGGCGATCGGCAACGTGCTCACCATCCCGATCCTTCTCAACGCCAACGACCTCGGCCAGCCCGTCCCCGCCGATCCGTCGCTGGCGATCTACGGGCCCGACAACACGAGCCTCGCCCCGCCGACGATCTACACCAACACGCCGAACCCGCGGTTCATGGGAACGACCAGCCCCGGGGCGACGGTCGAGCTGCTCTATCTCAACGGCGCCGGCGACTTTGTGCCGTTCGACCCGCCGGCCACCACGACGGCCGACGGCCTTGGCAACTTCACGCTCATCTTCCCCAACCCGGGGGTCTCCCTGGCGACCTTCACGGTCGCGGCCAGGGCGTCCAACACCTTCGGCTTCGCCAAGGAGCTGAGCCCCTCCGTCGTCTTCACCCTCAAGCTCGACGGGCCGACCGCGCCGCCGACCCTGCTCTTGGATCCGTACTACGACTCGGGGATCGTCGGCGACAACATCACCGACGTTCGCATGCCGTTCTTCACCGGCTCCATCGGCGCGGCCAACGCGGGGTCGCTGATCCGGATTTACGCCGCCGCCCCCAACGGCTCGCCCACGGGCCAGCCGGTGGCCCAGATCAACGCCGACTCCCAGGGCAATTTCTCGATCCAGTTGCCGCTGTCGCTCTCCAACGGCGAGATCCGGCTCGTGGCCACCGCGGTCGACGCCGCCGGCAACCCGGCGCCCGGTCCGAGTCCGGTCTTGAAGACGTTGATCACCTCGGTGGGCCTGAACTACGCGGGCGACCCGATTGATTACTACATGGGACGCAATATGACGCCGTTGCCGACGGCGCCGGTGGCGTCGCGGGCCCAGGGAGCGCTGTTCCTCCGCTACCCGCAAACCAGCTTCGGCATGTGGTACGTCAAGGCGGCCCCGCCCTTGAACATCCCCTTTTGGGGCCTCAACGGGATCGCCATGGGGTCGATGTACGACATCCCGGTCACCGGCGACTTCGACGGCGACGGCAAGGCCGACGTGGGGGCCTTCACCACGAGCACCGCGAGCTGGGCCATTTATCAGTCGTCCCAGCCCAATACGTTCACGACGTTCCAGTTTGGAACGCCCGGTGTCAGCGTGCCCATCGTCGGCAACTTTGACGGCCCCGGCGCCTCCCAATTCGGAACCTTCCACTTCAACGCCGCCGGCATCGGCGTCTGGCGGCTCACGACCCCGAGCGCCGGCGTCCGCGAGTATGGATTCGGCGGCCTGGGAGACTACCCCTTGGTCGGCGACTTCGAAGGCGTCGGCAAGGATCAGATGGCCGTCTATCGGCCGAGCACCGGCCAGTTCCTGGTCTATGTTCCCGCCGCGAACGGCCAGCCGGCCGAAATCCACGTCGTGGCCACGATGGCGCCCAACCAGATCCCGGTCCCGGGCAAGTACGACAACCTGTATTACTTCGCCAACGGCCAGCCGTACCGGACCGAGCCGGCGGTCTTCAACCCCGCCACGGGCGTCTTCACGATCGCCCGCCCGGCCGGGTCGCTCTTCCCCAGCCGGGTCACCTTCCAGCCCGGCGACATCCCCGTTCCGGCCGACTACAACGGGACCGGCTGGGACCAACCGGGCGTTTTCCGGCCCAGCACGGCCCAGTTCGTCATCAAGGAGAACCAGCGGGATCCCAGCGGCGCCGGCGCCGACATCCAAATTGCCGTCTTCCCCGGCCTCTTGGGGTTGAACGTCGTGCCGCCGGGAGCGCCGCTGTCCTACAGGTTCCCCGTCTTCGCCCCCGCCCCCAGGGGAGGAGGGCTGGCGAATCCCTCCGGTCCCAACGCGCCGGGAGGGGGAACGACTCCGATGGCCTCCACTTTGGCGGCCCCGGACCCAACCCCGGCTTCGGCTCCGGCTCCGGCTCCGCTCCAGGCCGCTCCATTGCCGCCGGCGCCTGCGGTGGTCGCCCCGTCGCTCAATTACGTCTCGACCAACCCGCCGGGAATCGCGCGGCCCTGGTTCACGGGGACGGCGGCGCCGGGAACGGTCGTCGAGCTGTCCTTGAGCGGCTCGGGCGTCGTCGGCTCCAAGCGGGTCGGGACCGCGACGGCCGACGCGAACGGCGATTACGGCTTCCAGCTTCCCGCCGGGGCGAGGAACGGGAGCTACACGCTGGTGGCCCAGGCCCGGGGCGCCGACGGCTCGTTGACCCCGATCGCCGGCGCGTCGTTCAACATCGGCCCCGCGCCGGTCGCCCGGGCCCGGATCCCGGCCCGTCCAACCCCGGTTCGGGTCGCCCCGATCGCCCGGTCGCCGATCGCCCCGGCCTCCCGGACTCCGGCCCGAGTCGCCCCGATCGTCAGGGCCCCGGTCGCCCCGGTCTCCCGGCCTCCGCTGCCGATCCGTCGAGTCGCCATCGCCGGCTCGGCCGTCGGCCTCCCCAGCGATCGCCCGACCGGCCTGATCCGCGCGGCCATGCGGCGAGGCTGATCCAACCCCAACCGGCGCCGGTCCACGAATTCGGCACCTGAACAACCACAAGGCCCGAGGCGGTCCACCAAACCGCCCCGGGCTTTTTTCGTTGCGCGAAGACCGCGAATCGAATTCGGTTCAACCGCTCCCGCCCGGCAGGGCTACGGGAAATAATCCCCTTTATTTCCAACTTGCGCGACGCGCGAGCGAATGGATAATGGTGTGGACCGATTCCGGCGGAATCCCGCCTCCACGGGGGTCCGTCATGGTCGTCTTGGCGAGGCGAGACTCATGGGAATCTGGGATGGCTTGAAGCGCGGCGTGGAGTCGCTGGCGGGAAGCTCGGATCCGAGGGCCTACGCGGTCGGTGGTCTGAAGGTGAGCTGCGCGCATTGCGGATCGGACGGCTTCCGCGAGGGTCGGGCGCTGTTGAACACGGCCGGAATGACCTTCATGAATCTGGACTGGGCCAACAAGGAGGCGACAACCCTAACGTGCGCCCATTGCGGGCTCATCCAGTGGTTCGCGAACCGCCCGGCGCCGATCCCATCGAAGCCGAGAAACCTGGAGGAATGGCCCGATGTCTAGCGAACTGGCCCAGGCGCCGTCGGGTGGGGGCGCCGTGGCGTTGGCGGACGGCTCGGCGCCGCCGGCGCTGATTGAGAGGGCGGGGGGGGCGGCGCGGTTCGCCTGGGACGAGTTCTTCTTCGCCGAGCATCACAATCCCCACACCCGAAAAGCCTACATGCGCGCGGCGCGGCGGTTCTTGGAGTGGGCGGAGGAGCGGGGCGCCGCGTTGCCCGCGATCACGCCGGGGATGGTCGGGCGTCATCTCGCCGAGCTGGGAGGATCGCCCTCCAAGCGGAACCTTCACCTCTCGGCCCTGCGCGGGTTCTTCAACATATTGGTGAATCGGCATGTCATGATCTTGAACCCGGCCGCGTCGGTTCGGGGCGTCAAGGAACAGATCATCGAGGGCAAGACGCCGGAGATCACCGTCGAGCAGGCCCGCGCGCTGTTGGCGTCGGTGGACGCGTCGCATGTCATCGGCCTGCGGGACCGGGCGATTCTGGGAACGCTGGCCTACACCGCTTGTCGGGCTGGGGCGGTCGCCGGGCTCCGGCTGGGCGACTTCCAACACGACGGCGCGCGGGCCTCGCTGCGGTTTCGGGAGAAGGGGGGCAAGAGCCGGGAAATCCCCGCCCGTCGCGAGTTGGATGGCTTCATCCGGGCCTACCTCGACGCGGCGGACCTGGCCGACCAACCGAAGGATTCGCCCCTGTTTCGAGCGGCGGTCAACGGGGCGTCGAAGCGGCTGACCGACAAGCCGCTCACCAGCAAGCGAATCTGTGAGATGGTCAAGCGGCGGCTCAAGGACGCCGGCCTGCCGTCGCGGATCTCGCCCCATAGTTTCCGCGTCGCGGCCATCACCGACCTTTTGCGGCAGGGCGTCCCGCTTGAGGACGTCCAGTACCTCGCCGGCCACGCCGAGCCCCGGACGACCCGGCTTTACGACCGCCGAAGCAGAACGGTCGCCCGGGACGTCGTCGAGCGGATCTCGATTTAACGGGCGGGATGGCGCGGATTAGAAATTATCATTGCCGCCGAAGCCCTCCATGTGCTCCGGGTTGGCGCTCAGTCAGCCGGCGCGTCCTTGTAGACGCCGATGAAGCCGGCGCGGCGGGCGAGGTCAAGGCGGCTCGGCATTGGTTCGTTTCATGGCCATTCCCCTTGTTGATCCGATGCCCTACAGTGTGTCGCGGCCGTCTGACGATGGCAAATTGATCGGCGATGCGTTTGCGAGCGCGAACCATGCCCAAGATTTCGAAATCCCTGGCGATCGCGATCGTTTCCGCCTTGGCGATCGTCGTTCATCTGGTTCTCAGGTTCGGCGCCGGCGCCGATGAGGGGACGGCGCGGCTTCCCTTGCTGGTTGGGCTTCTGTTCGGCGGCGTTCCATTAATTTATGATCTTGTCGGGAAGGCTTGGAATAAAGAATTCGGGTCGGACTTCCTGGCGGGGATTTCGATCGTCACCGCCGTTTTGCTGGGCGAGTACCTGGCCGGGACGATCGTGGTTTTGATGCTCTCGGGAGGGGAGGAGCTGGAGCGATACGCGCTGAGCGGCGCGACGTCGGTGCTTGACGCCCTGGCGAGGCGTTTGCCGGCGGTCGCTCATCGGCGGGAGGGGACCGAGGTTCGGGACGTCGACGTCTCCGAGATCGTCGTCGGCGACGAGTTGGTGATTCACCCTCACGAGGTTTGCCCGGTGGACGGCGAGGTCGTCGACGGCCGGGGCGTGATGGACGAGTCGTATCTGACGGGCGAACCGTTCAAGATCACCAAGACTCGGGGCTCGGCGGTGATCTCGGGGGCGATCAATGGAGAAACGGTTCTAACGATCCGGGCGACGCGTCCGGCCGGCGAGTCGCGGTACGCGAAAATCATGGAGGTGTTTCGCGACTCGGAGGCGAACCGGCCCCGGATAAGGCGGCTCGGCGATCGGCTGGGGGCGGTTTACACGCCGCTCGCGCTGGCGGTGGCGGTTCTCGCGTGGGCGTTCAGCGGCGAGCCCGTCCGGTTCCTGGCGGTCCTGGTGATCGCCACGCCTTGCCCGCTCCTGATCGCGATCCCGGTGGCCATCCTGGGAACCATCTCGCTCTGCGCCCGGCGGGCGATCATCGTCAAGAGCCCCGCGGCGCTGGAAAAGATCGCCGAGTGCCGCGTGGCGATCCTCGACAAAACGGGGACGCTAACGCACGGCGAGCCCACGCTCACCGAGGTGATCGCGGCGGAGGGCTTCGGTCGGGAGGAGGCGCTCGGCCTCGCCTCCAGCCTGGAGCGCTATTCGAAGCACCCGCTGGCCGGGGCCGTGCTGGCCGCGGCGTCGAAGGCGGGTCTGTACGTTGGGGAGCCGGCGGAGATTTCCGAGTCGCCGGGGCAGGGGTTGCGCGGGATCGTCGGCGGCCGCCATGTGCGGATCGCCAACCGCGGCCGGCTGGAGCGAGAAGGGGTCGCCGGCGTCGAGCAACTGCCGCCGATCGCCCCTGGCTTGGAGTGCGTCGTGGAGGTCGACGGCCGTTACGCGGCGACGTTCCGCTTTCGCGACGCCCCCCGGCGCGAAAGCCGCTCGTTCGTGAGGCATCTAGGCCCCCGGCACAACTTCCGCCGCGTGATGCTCGTCTCGGGCGACCGCGAGGCGGAGGTTCGCGACCTGGCCGCCGAGGTCGGAATTTCGGAGGTGGTCGCCCAGGCCAGCCCCGAGGAGAAGCTGGAGATCGTCCGCCGCGAGACGGCCAAGACCGACACGCTGTTCGTCGGCGACGGCGTCAACGACGCCCCGGCGATGCTGGCCGCGACGGTCGGCGTCGCCATGGGCCGCAACAGCGACGTGACCGCCGAAGCGGCCGACGTTGTGATCCTCGACAACTCGTTGACGAGGGTTGATGAATTTATCCACATAAGCGAACGGATGCGCGGCATCGCCCTGCAAAGCGCGGTGGGCGGGATGGCCCTGAGCGTCGTTGGGATGCTCGTCGCGGCCGTCGGCTGGCTGAACCCCGTCCAGGGGGCGATCGGCCAGGAGGTCATCGACGTCGCGGCGGTGTTCAACGCCCTGCGGGCGTCCATCCCTCCGAGGGTTCGACACGACGACCTCTAGCCGATCAGCGCCCGCTGCGGGTCAGGGTGGTTTTCACCCAGGCGACGTTGCGCTCAAGCTCCTCGGACGAGCGGCGAAACGCGGTGAAGCTCGATCCGACCAGGCGGAGGCAAAGCAGGGAGAAGAGCGCGCCCAGGATCAGGCACCCCAGGCCGACCAGCATGAGGGCGACGCCGAGGCGCAGATGAAACGCCTCGGCGAGCCACACGGCGAAGCCGGCGACGAGCGCCGCCATGCCGGCGATCAGCAGCAAGGCCAGGACCCCGAGGCCGACAGCGGCGGGGAGCGCCTTGAGCAGGCTCTCCCGCGCGTCGGCCGCGGCCAGCTTGGCCTGGAGCGAGGCGAGCGTGGCCAGGTCGTTGCCGAACGAGCCGACGCCCTCCATCAGACCGTTGGAGCCCGGCTTAGGGGCCGGACCCCCGCGGCCGCCTTTGTTCAAGATCGTTTGATCAGCCATCCGAGCATGACTCCCACGGCCAGAGACACGGCGACGGCTTTGACGGGATTGGAGGTGACCGCGTGCTCAAATGAGTCGCGGTAGGGCGCGGCGGCGTCCTCCATCTCGCCCCAGGCGCGCTGAGCGCCGCGTCTCATGTCGTGAAAGCCCTGGCGCGCTTGGTCGCTCATGTCGTGAAAGCCCTGGCGCGCCTGATCGGTCATGTCGTGGAAGCTTTGGCGGGCTTGCTCGCCGGCCTGGCCCAGGCTGTCGCGGGCGTCCTCCATCGTTTGACGCGCGCCGGCGGTCCAACTTCCGGGAGCGTGACGGGTAAACATGGGAGATCTCCTCATGAATATGGTCGTTGAAACGAGAAACGGATGTTAGCCCCGATTGGGCATCCGGTAGACGAAATCATCGTCTCCACCCGCCCCCTCCGCCCCGCGCTGAGCGGTGGAGAAGGGGGCCCCGTGGGGGTGGGTTTGCATGTGTTGCTTGATCTGGTTTTCCAGCCAAACCGCGGCGTAGTTCTGGGCCGACTGGCTGACCAGCGGCCAGAGCATGCCCGCGGCCCAGCCCGCGGCCCGTCTCGCGAGGGATTTCGGCGGCTTCGCGGGCGCCGCCGGGCGCTCCATGAACGGCCGGACTTGCATCGAGTCTTGTTCGACCCAGCGGGCGGGCTCGCGGCGACGCCTGGGGACGAGAAAATACCCGACCGCCATCCCAGCGCCGACCAGGAGGTAGGGATGCTTGCGCAAGGCCGCTCGCCAATCCATCACCTCCTCAACGTCGCCGACGACGTGGGAGACGTCGTAATGCATGTCGTGGCGAATCTGGGCCATCTGACGGCGGATCTCGTCGACGTCGGTCATGATTGGCTCACCTCGGGCGGCTCCAGGTCATTCGCGGGGACGAGCGCCGCCTCGATCGGCGCCCGCCTGGCCAACTCGTCTCGAGGGACATAGCCCAGGAGGCTCCCCTCGGCGTCGACGACCAGGGCCCAGCGCGCGCCGGTCTCCGCCAGCGCCCGGGCGACCTCGTCGAGGCCGGCGTCGTCGGCGACCGTCGGGACGTTCTTGGCCATGACGCTGGTGACGGGCTGCTGGCCGAGGTCGGGAACGTCGGGCACCGCCAGGGCGACGTCGCGATCGACGATCACGCCGACCAGCTTGCCGGCGTCGACGATCGGAATCATGTCGGTGTTTTCATCTCTGAAGATCATGGCGGCTTCCGTCACCGTGCTGAACGGCGAACAGGTCCGCGAAAAGGGAGTCATCACATCGGCCGCCGCGGCCGTCGGCGTCGGCGACGAGGCGTTTTCAACTGGATTGGACGGCGAGGCGATCATGCGCGAGACTCCAACCATCAGATAAGTGGCCCGGTTCGCGACGAACGCCGAACCGACGGCGCTGGGGATAACCGCAAATCGCGCGCCGGATCATCCCCGCGGCGATTCGACCGGGACCTTCGCGGGGCTTCGGTGGAGGTTGAGAATCAGTTCCCGAGCCGAGGCCAGGCTGACGACGACCCGGTTGGCGGAGGCGGGACGCAGCGTCTCCACCACGCGGGCGGTTTCGATCTGGGGATCCCAGTATCCGAACACGATGGGGAGGTTGTGATACTGGCCCCGCAGCCTTCGGGTCAGGTAGCGCGCCCGGGTCAGCCCGCCGGGCGGAAGATGCGAGATCAGAACCAGGGCCGGATTCAAAGCGCCGATCTTGTCGGAGACTTGCAGCGACGAGCCCCCCGTCGACGAGAGGACCGCGAAGCGGATCCCGGCGGGCTTCAGCAGCACGTTGAGCATGCGGATCGTCAGGGCGTCGGCGCCTCCCCCCGTCGCGATCCCGATCAGGGGGGCCGTCTCGGGATCGCCGAAATCCGGCCGGCACGGGATCTCCTGCGCCGGGTCGGCCGCCGGAACCTTCGACTCGGGGGCCGCGGGCGGCGCCAGCGTGAAGTCCTCCCGCTCGCCGAGGTCGTCGAGCCACTCGCGAACCACCCGCCAGATGAAGGCGACGTCGCGGTTGTCGATGAACTTCCGGGAACGGTCGTGCTCGGCCCGGGAGAGGTTCGGGACGAGGATCTGGTCGCAGACCTCTTGAAAGGACGACGCCTTCAGGGCGTCGTCCAGAATCGCCAGCGCGCCGTCCTGATCGCGGTTCAGCGCCCGCTGATACCAGCGGACGTCCTCCGTCACCTTCACGTCGTGCCGCAAGAGGGTGTCGAGAAACTCAAGCCCCGGAATCAGCCGACCGGCCACGGCCAGACAGACCGTCAGGGCGTTGGTGAGAAACAGGCCGAGGCCGCCCCAAAGCCAGGTCCAAAACAGGGCCGAGACCAACAGGCCGACCGGCGAGACCCCCGCGCTCTTGCCGTAAAGGAAGGGCTCGATGCTGTTGACGATCAACTCCATGAGCGCGAAGAGGGCGAGGACCAGAACCGGCTGCCACCAACCGTTGGGCTGCGCGATCGCCATCAGAGTGGGAAGCGCCAGCGCCAGGACCGTGCCCACATAGGGGATGAAGCGGAGGATGCCCGCCAGAAACCCCCAAAGGGCGGGGGAGGGGATGCCGATGATCCAAAGCCCAAGCGCGATCGACAGGCCGAACCCGGTGTTCACAAGCGCCAACGCGGCCAGGTATCGGCTGAGGCTGGAGCCGATCTCCGCGAGCGTCTTGGTGGTCACGCCCATTTGCCCCCAGCCGAAAAGCTGGGTGATCCGGTTGCCGATGTCCTCGCGCTGCAACAGGAGGAAGACGACCAGCAGAAGGACGATGCCGATCATCGCGGCCACCGCTTCGACCGGACCCATCACGGAGTGGAACTGCTCCAGCGAGGCGAATCCCGAAACGACCCGCACCGAAACGGCCGATCGCTCCTCGGTCGATTGCAGCGACTCGACCAACTCGTCGGCCGTCGCGATGATCTTGGAGACGGCGGATTCGCCCGACGGCTTCAACCGCGCGAACTTCGTTTGAATGTTCTCGCGATAGCTGGAGAGCTCCTCGGCCAGACTCGCGACCTGCCCCCCCACGACAAAGGCCGTGCCGCCGAGCGCCGCCATGAGCAAGATCAGCACCAGGGCGATGCTCACGACCCGAGGCGCGCCCAACCGCTCCAACCGCGCTACGGCGGGAGCCAACAAAAACGCCAGCAGCACGGCCAGAGCGATTGGTTTCAGGGCCTCCGCGGCGGCCCACATCGCCAAGACGACCAGGGCTCCGCCCAACAAGGCGTTTGTCATCCGCGTCGAATTGGCGTCGGCATTCATTGACTTCGCGTCCCCCGAAGAAATCGAGGCGACACCCACGCCGCGCGCCCCGCGGCAAGGCAACTGCAAATACCGCGCCGATCATCAACGCGCCGCGCCCGCCGCCACCCTGACGGCTGGCGCGGGGGCCGTGGCGAATAAAGTCGCGCCGCCCCCTCGGCCAAGAGAAATCGGCGGTCGGCGGTTGACGGCGTTCAAATGAACGCTAAGATGGCTTTCAGATGAACGCCAATAGAGGGGGCTGAACATGTCCAAACGCTCCGCTCCGGCGAAGTCGGAACTCGAGGTCGCCCGCATCGTCTGGGATCTGGGCGGCGCGACCGTGCGGCAGGTCTGGGAGGCGTTGCCGAAAGAGCGGGAGATCGACTTCAAGACCGTCCAGACCTACCTTCGTCGTCTCGAAGCCAAGGGGTATCTCCGGTCTCGGAGCGAGGGGCGCGGCAAGGTCTACATGCCGCTCGTCCGCCCCGGCCAGGTCATCAACGAGGTGATGGACGATCTCGTAAATCGACTCTTCGATGGCCAAATGCTCCCACTGTTTCAGCATCTGGTCAACGACCGGGGATTATCCGACGAAGAGGTCCGCCAGCTTCGAGAGCTGCTGGATCGCCTGGAGGACGAGACGCGATGATCCCCAACCTCGTCGATCAAATCGCCCGCCTGGCGTGGGACCATCTCTGGCAGCTTACGGTGGTGATCGTGGTCGTGGGGGGGCTGGCGCGGCTCTTTTGTCGCGACCGGCCTCGCCTGGCCTACGCGCTTTGGATGCTGGTCGTCCTCAAGGCCCTCGCGCCGCCGGTCTGGAGCAGCCCGACGGGAGTCTTCAGCTGGTTCCTG